>Ga0116163_1002266_pt1 | contig 11398 bp, 8 predicted proteins | sample AD_UKC107_MetaG_FD_89889 | JGI IMG/M metagenome (GOLD analysis project Ga0116163, IMG submission 89889) | Active sludge microbial communities of municipal wastewater-treating anaerobic digesters from Hong Kong - AD_UKC107_MetaG | ecosystem: Engineered > Bioreactor > Anaerobic > Digestate | place...
CCACCTTTCAACGCCCCTTCCAATAGTGCTGTGACTATTGTAGGGCATATAGTCCGGTGGCTCAAATATTCGTTGGCATTTTACCCAAAGTGGCTCAAGTCCATTTTAGCATTCACAAATCTAGAAAGCGAAAATTAGTAGCCTTTTCTCCTTCATGAAAAAATACATATTTGCTAAACTGTTTTTCAATCTGATCTTCGCGATCAAAAATATGCTGGGCAGAAGAAAAGAGCCCAATAGGGCGTACGTAAAATGGGAAATAACTATCAATAACTGTTCTTTCTTGATTGTCTTGCAGGAAGGCCAGTTTACCTTGCATGCGCGCAGTTTTAAGACCTTGGCGCAAAAATTCAATCTCAAATGGTAATTCGCCTTCTTGTTCATCAATGAAATCAATTATTTGCTGATAAAACGATGCGATTTTTTCAGGGGCTATATTAGGATAATCATACTGAAGAAGTAGTCTCAAAAAATCTTTATAATTTAAACGCGCTATCTTATATAACTCATTTTTCATTTGGCGATTGAATGGTATGTATGCTTGTTCGTCGATTGAGTCAACAATATCATTGGTCATTCAATGAATACTGCTTCACCAGTTCATTATATCGTTCACTTTGGTTGATTTCTCTGAAACATAAATGGGCGGTCTTGAAACTTGTTGCCCGATTAAATGCCATAACTGTTTGTTCGAAAATTCTTATTTCTAGATAGGGATCAAAACAAATATATGATCCACTAACCTTAGTTGAAGGAATCAAAATAATATTTTCCTTACCTAGAAAATGGTACTTCAGAGTTCTTTCGGCAAGAAATTCATCCTTTTCAAAAATAATAATGACTTTCTTTTTGCTGCTTATTGTTAGGATTCCACTAATAACTTCATTTGTAATAATACTCATCACCCTATTAGTGCAAATAATCACACGGTCAAAATCAAAAGCTTCACTTTCCTTGAAATAGTAGATATATTCATTATCAAATAATGCAAATCTTGATACCTCAAAATACAGTTTAGCATCTTCAGTCAAACCATCATTCTTAATAAGCTCAGACAATAAATCATTAGATCTCTCAGAAAATAATCTGCATTGCTCTGGAGAATATAAGGGTTTGTATGCACTAAAAAACCGATCACGCTCAAAAAAATTCTCAAGGCATGGAAGTGTTCCTTGACTAAGCTGACGATATAGACAATCAGCGTAACGATCCTCTGGGTCACTTTCTATTATTAGCTTAATCTCTTGAGAATCCTTTCTGATATATAGAAAAGCTCGTTTCTTAACATACACCAAATCTTTATAACTCAGGTCGATTATTCTAAAAAGTTCTTTTGTAACTGACATCGTACCAAAAGCACTGTTTTGTTCTTGCCTTATCTTAAGTAATCTGTCAATGGATGCAAAATTCAAGTTGATATATCGAGCGTCAGGCTTAAGTTCTTCACTCATACAGACCATGCCGCGATCAAGATTTCGATGGAAATATAATGTACTTCCGTCTATAATTTCACCAGTTATTAGATTCACTGCGATTTGACTTATTTTATTTTCCTTGATTTCAATGGATTTATTTTCTCTTAGTGCTATTCGGCCTTGAGGTGTTAATTTTATCTTTCTCTCAGAGAGGCTAATATAATTCAACTCAACCATATCAACAATAACTTCTTCAAGAGTCTTATCATCAAGTCCTAGTATCCCAGCAATTTCCTCCACGTCTACAACATTGATATCTGCGAGTTTCATTATGACCTCAAAAAAAAGGGAAAGATCGGAGATATCACGAACAAGACACTCTATCCCGATTTCATTGTAGGGAATAAAAACATCTTGTGACTTTATACAAATATACCCTTCAATTTCATTTGGAAGAGCTGTTTTTATATTCTTCAAAAGATTATTCATACCAAAACCCTTTCTATACATTAACTATTCGGCAGTTTTCTTTATCTGTAATATAGTCAATTATCGCTGGAAATTTACTTCGGTCACAATTTCCAGCACTTAAAAATTCGAGATCTCCCACAATAATTAATAAGGATCTTGCTCGTGAAAAAGCAACATTTAGTCTTGCTTCAGATCTCAAAAATCCAATACGGGAGTAGTCATTGCTACTTCTCACCGTTGAATAGATGATAATTTCCTTCTGGCTTCCTTGAAAAGCATCAACAGTGTCAATCTCAATATCCAAATTAATAAATCGATGTTGTCTAATAACATTTGACAAAGCATGCTTTTGCGCACTATATGCAGTAATTACACCTATTCTCAATGGATCAGTTGTCAGCTTGTCAATACTCAAAAGTTTCTGAATAATTATCTGAATCTCAAGATCATTCCGATAGGTTATTTTGGGAGATTTGCCTTCCGCTTTCTCATAACGCAGCTCTTCAACTTGAGTAGAGGTGCTAAGCCATTCAATTGCAATATCTTTATAATTCTCTATGGGTACTACTCGTTTGTCTCCTTCAACACCGTTCTGTAATTCCCCATTATAAAACACTTGGCTAATAAGACTTCCAATGGTTGGATGCATACGATACTGCACAGTAAGTTGCTGCTTATTATCTTCTGGGAATAATGAGAAAAGTGTCTCAAAGATGCCTGTCTCAAGTTGACCTCTGTCCAATTCTTTATTGTTATCTATGAACTCCGTGTCAAGAATAGGAGGTAATTGTTTATGATCGCCAACCAGTATTATATTGTTGGCTCTCCTCAGCGACACAGCTAATTCTGGGAACGTGGCTTTTGCCGCTTCGTCAATAATAAGATAATCAAAACTCCCTTCTTTCAACTCTTTGTTCGATAAAAAACCTATACAAGTGCCAGCAATAATTCCAGTGGTTTTTACCATATATGAATTTATATCATCGCATTGAAGAAGCTGTTTCCGCCAATATAACTGTATTTCTAGTATTTGGCGATTTCTCTCAGCATGAATACTATTTGTTTTTTGCAACATATCAGAAATAGTTTTGGTATCTGAAATATTCAGCTCTGCTTTGCTGAAGCGTGTTTTTTCGAGCGCGCCAAAGTAAGTCTCAAATTCTGCTGTTGAAACTCCTATTTCACCACAATGTTCAATAAAGCTTTCTGTACACCGGCTTTGTACTAACTCTATCCAACGATCTCTTACGTACGATAAGCTGAACTTCTCTTTTATACCTTCATTTAATTTTTCGTCTCTACCAACACGTAGTAGACTTAAGTCACCAGTGTTGGTAAACTTATCAACTAAATCAGAAACCATCTTGTCAACTGCCGGGTGCGATTGTGAGACTAAGAGAATCTTTTTCCCAGGCAACTCGGGATTTTTCTTGTTCCACCTAAGAACTTGCATGATTATTTCGATAATTACGCTTGTTTTACCAGTACCGGGAGGTCCCTGCACAATAGACAAAGATTCAGAATTCAAAGCTTTTTTTACAGCAGCTTGTTGTGAGATATCTAAATCAGTGTTAAAAAAAGTATAGTTTTGCTCAAGCATCTTTCTCGGAGGGTTTGTCACACCAGAGATAATACTTTTTAATGGATAGGTACACGAATAATCTTCTTTTTCAATTGCATCTAGTGCTTCGAGTTGTCGCATAACATTGATCATTTCTCGTCTATAATCCAAACACAATACACCTTTTTTAGGGAAGTTGGGTGACGATGAACTTTCACTTCGCAGTTTCAAAACAATCCTTTTACCATCAAAATAATCGTTATCATAGAAACCAGCTATCAGGACAGATCTATGCTTTTTTCGATTCATTTGTTTCTCAATGATGAAAACCTGCTCTTTTGAGAAAGGATCATTGCCTAATATAGTTCCAGGTTCAAGAAAAAACGTTACTATATGATCACTAATACTGAACGAACTATATTCGTAGCGGCTTATCTGATCTTCAATACTATTCTTTGTTCGTTCAAGCAATATTCGCCAAGCACCATACCTCGCTTTATATTCTTGATGCACGTTCTTTGAAGATAATGTTTCATAGTAGTGAGAGTCTATTGCGTTTTTTATTTCATAGCTATCATTACGATTTTGCCTATGAGCTATTTTAATATCGATAAAATGAATTTTAGCAGGAATACCCAGGTGGTATTTTCTTCTTTTTTCTCTTTCTATTGGTACGATTTTCTGTGTGTTTACTATTTCAAACACTTGGAGGTACTCATTATAAACACATTCGATCAGGAAATTCATACCAACAAACTGATATACTTCACTGTCATCCCTAAATGCTATTATATCTATGAAATTCCTGCTAACAATTCGAAGATCTCTCAAGCTTGTCTGACTTGGTACAAGGTTTCTCTTCTTTAACGTGATCAGTTGATCAACATTCATAACTACATTCAACTGTTGGTTCGAGTAAAGAAACCTTTCAAATAAGACACTAAGGTCATTTATAAGGGTAAATACATCTGCGTATCTATTTGCTGGATTCTGCATAACCAACTTTTTAAGAATAGGCTTTAACTCTACGTCTATTCCTGTCATTTTTGCAATTTCCATATCGAAATCAGGTGCTAATGGAGGTTCTTTTCCAGAGAATAAATAATATATAACGGCACCAATTGAATATAAATCACTCTGTTCTGTCGCATTATCACTATGAAGGTGCACTTCAGGAGCGGCATATTTATTCGTAGCTAGCTGAAATACCGTTGATGAAGATAACATATTCTTTATTTTGCATATCCCAAAATCAATTACTTTCACTTCGTTTTCATCGGTGATCATAATATTCGATGGATTAATATCTCTATGGATAATTCCATGTGCATGGGCTGTTTCAATGGCGAAAATTAATTGTTTTACAATGCTAAACCTTGCTTTTGAAGATAATCTAGCCAAATTCACACGAGACAACGTCACACCTTGAATATGCTCTAAAAAGATACATCCAACCTTTTCCTTGGTTTTTCTGATAACCATGTTCTTGTGATCATAAATACTCACAATGTAAGGGCAAGAATTGAGTGCATAAAGAGCCCTTGTTTCTCTCATAAATATAGCCTGGTAAAGAGGTTGTGATATCCCTAAAATAGTTTTTCTTACAAAATACTGCTCTGTTGACTTATCAACCATTAAATCCACTCGTGAATTCGTATCTCCGACCGGACTCAATAGTCTTACCTGTTCTAACTTATCAAAATCAGCCATAACTTTCCTCATGTAAACGAAATGCGAATATTAGCAAAAGTATTATTTCTTACAATTCGACCTCCCTCTTATATTCCCTTTTATATCAATATTGTATATACTAATAAGTATCCCATTCGGTCCATCAATTCATACGAAGGGAGTTCGAATTAATGGATTATCAGGACCTCGGAAGAAGAATTCGCCAACACCGCACTCAAAAAGGCTGGACCCAGGAAGGCTTGGCCCAGCGTATTTCAGTATCCACATCATTTGTCGGGCACCTAGAGCGTGGGTCGCGCAAAGCCAGCCTGGAAACCATCGTTTCTATCAGCAATGCACTGTCGATCAGCATGGATTATCTTCTGGCCGGCAGCCTCGATACTACCATTATTGGTCCCGTGCCAAATGCACTGACCACACATCAAGCTGCAGTGTTTAAGAAGATCATCACCGTGATCCTGGATAACCTAGATAAGTGGAATGAATAATGTTCATTATCTATTAAGTACATAGATATTCATGTTGTTTTAATTGATTTATAGATAGAAATGGTATAAACTATTTCTAACCGCAGCAATCTGTTCAACTTCATTCCATTCATACTCGCAATACAAACGATATAATAAGGCTAATACAGCTACATCGTAATTCCACCCAATCTACTCATACAGAGTCTTACACCTATACAAGGGAGTAACAAGGCATGGAAAAAATTAATGTAGTACAGCATATGAATGAGTTTAGGAATATACTATCTTATGCGACAAACATAGGATTCTTTTTTGGTGCGGGAACATCCTGCGCTTTTGGTCTTCCAAACGTAAACGAACTCACCACGGAAGTAAAATTGCATCTTGATCCTTCAAAGCAAACTCTATTTGCTAAAATTGAGTCATCTGTAAAAGATATTTGTGGAAAATCAAACACCAATGTTGAAGATATTTTAAATCATATAAGGATGATTAGCGATATTACTCAAGGGAAGGCAAAATATAGCTTTAATGGAATACCTGGAGATGAAGCGGTACAACTTGACGAAGCAATATGCAAATCTATCTTTCATATTATTCGGGAAAAAGAAAAAATAGCAGATATATCAGATATCAGAAGATTTATCGCATGGTATGATGCAGCAAATAGAGGTTTTACAAAAGAAGTATATACGACGAATTATGATATGTTACTCGAAATGGCAATGGAAGCAAACTATACTCCATATTTCGATGGCTTCGTAGGTTCATATGAACCCTTTTTCTCACCCGATGGAATAAGTATATTCCCTTGTGAGAACGATTCTACCAACAAATGGATAAGATTATGGAAGATCCACGGCTCACTCAATTGGATCATAAAAGAAACAACAACCCACTCGGCAGAAAGAATCATTCGTGTGGGCAAGATTGACTCACCAGATAAGAAATTAATGATTTATCCCTCAAGAGAAAAGTATAGTTTATCTCGTAAAGAGCCATTCATAGCATACCTTGATAGAATGAAACAATACATGCAAAATGGTGAACTAGTGTTTATATGCTCTGGTTTTTCTTTTTGCGATCAACATATAAACGATATAATCTTTAACGCAATGCGACAGAACAAACGCCTATATGTTATGGTGTTTTGTTTTACAGATGGACAGGTTGATGAAATGGCATCTTTTACATCATCACATATGAATTTATGTGTGATGGGGCCAACAAAAATGATCACCTGTGGTATTGAGCGAATATGGGAGTATGATAATTCAAAAGACAATGATGAAGCATATAAATTGTATTGGGATGAAGCAATCAACAAATTTAAATTAGGTGACTTTCGGAATATGATAGAATTTCTAATAGAAAATTCAGGACGAAAAACGTTGATCGAGGAAATGATCAATGCTAAGTGATGTAACATTTCTTGGGAAAATAATCCAAGTTGACTCAAACAATATTGAGGTTGAGATAAGTAAAGCTATACCTTCATCCAGCCCAGTGATTAGTGGTAAGGTTTATAAATTGGGTCAAATTGGGACATTTGTAAAAATCATTGCTGGAAATATAGTGACCTATGGATTAGTGGAGTCAGTAAGTAATGCTCCATCCAATATCGAAACCACATCACTTCCCATTAATGTTGGAAGCAGATTCTTGATGATTCATCTCGTTGGCGAGAAAATAGGTAACAGGAAATTTGAAAAGGGAATAGGTTTATATCCAACAATTAACGATGAAGTTCATATAGTAACAGATGAGGATTTATTCAGTATCTATGGGAAAATTGACCATGACAGCGCTGGGTTATTAGCAATTGGCAAACATTCATCTTCTGATAATCTAGATGTTCTCCTAGATATTCATAAACTTGTATTAAGACATTCAGCAATTCTTGGATCAACTGGTAGCGGAAAATCGAATAGTGTTGTCGCTATTATCAAGCAGATTTGCAGCCAAATGCATAATTCAAGAATGATACTAATTGATCCACACGGTGAGTATGCTTCAGCATTTCCTGCAGCCAAAGTGTTTAGAATCGGTGATTCGTTAAATCCCTTATATATTCCTTTTTGGTTAATGAATTTCGATGAATTGATGTATTTCCTTGTTGGAGCAAAACCAATTGATGATCAAAGACCAGAATATAGAAATTTCCGTGAGATCATTTCACAAGCAAAAAAAAGCAACTTTCACTTAAAAGCTGGAGATGTCAATCCTAACTATATTACAGCGGACTCACCAATACCTTTCAATATTAGAAAAATCTGGTATGACATAAATCGTCAAGTCAGTGCCACATATACGGAAGGTGATATAAACAATCAGAACAAAGACACTGAATGTCTAATAAAGGAAGGCAATCATGAATGCCTTGAGGCAGCAGAATTTCGGCCCTATGCAATGGGTAATCAATCGCCACACAAGAGTAAAAGGCAAGAAATGTACTCATATGAAAAGAAGCTCCATGCAAGATTAAAAGACAGCCGATATGATTTCATGTTTCATCCAGGCGAGTACAAAAACGAAACCTCGCTAAAAGACCTACATAATCTCTTGCAAGATTGGATAGGTGGATGCGAGCGGTTAACAATTCTAGATCTAAGCAATGTACCCTTTGAAGTCATGGATATTACTGTTGGCCTAATTACACGTTTTATATACGATAGTATGTTCTGGGGACGTAACGAGCCCAACACAGGCAGAAATCGCCCGTTGCTAATCGCATACGAAGAAGCACATTCATATCTTGGCAAAGACGATACAGGATATGCAAGAAATGCGGTTGAAAGGATATTTAAGGAAGGCCGGAAATTCGGTGTTGGAGCAGTTGTCATCTCTCAAAGGCCATCTGAGTTATCAGAAACAATTCTAGCTCAGATTGGTACGTTTATTGCATTGAGACTAACAAACTCATCAGACCAATCTATTGTAAAATCTATGGCACCAGATAACATGAACAGCTTAATCAATCTACTGCCTTCACTTCGAATAGGTGAAGCTGTGATCGTTGGTGAAGCTATCAATATACCTTCACGTGTCAGACTGCCATTACAATCTCCAAGGCCAGATAGTTCGGATCCAGAACTAGTAAAAGCATGGATAAAAGAATATGATTCCACAAACGACGATTATAAATGTGTTGTTAAGAAAATCAGAGAACAACGTTTTTGAAAGGAGACAGAAAACATGAACAGAGAATATGTAGATTCAAGCATGATTAGGAGCATAGGGTACGATCCAACATCAAGTATTTTAGAAATAGAATTCATAGAGGGACCAGTATGGCAATATCCAGGATTTCCAGAATACATGTGGTATGAATTTCAAGCTTCTAGCTCTAAGGGTAAATACTTCCACGCTAATATTCGAGATCAATTTACACCACAAGGGTATAGGGTATAGGGTATAGACTTGACTTAATTCGAATCATCAACCCATGAAATAGGCTTTCTTACTCAGCGAAAGCTGTATTTTTTATCCCATTTGTCAATCAATTTTTGCTATCTGACATCTTGACAAATCTGTTGCAGGTGATATTAAAACAATCGCTATACAGTATCAGCCGCTGTATGAGACGAGCATGAAGGAATCATTGTATCACATCGAAAACTCGTACCTATTCTCAAAAAGTATTTAGGGATTATTCTAACAAATCCTGTACCCAAGTTTATGTATTCAATATTACGCTTTAACGTGTTGAACCATCTGCAAAATAGAACGTGATTTGTCCTTCCTTATTCACGTTCACATGATCCACCAACGCTGCAAACAGTTTCTCATCAAAATCAACCAGCAAACAGTCTGCTTGGCGGAACACTTGCAGTACTTTGGATAGCCTTGCCCGTCGGGCTTGGCGCTCTTTCTTCTGCTCATCTAGTTTTTTCATTTCTTGTTGAAGTTCAATATATTGTTTCTCAATCGCCGCCTGCTTTTTAAGGTACGCATCCTGGTCCTGTGGTTCGGTGGCGTTTTGCCGGATGTTTTGCTGTACTCTTGCTTCGATCCCGCACACTATTTCTGAAAGTTCAGCCAATTTACGATCAATGAACGCTGTATCTGTCAGCATAGCAATAATGTCCCGGTACGTAGAAATGATCTCATCTTTGTTATCAACCATCCCGTTGACAACTGACAAGAACGCTTGCTCGATCTGCTCTTCCGTCACATGCGGTGTAGAGCACTTCTTCTCTCCGTGATACTTCTCATTACACCGCCAGATGATCCTACGGTATTTCGAATTGCTGTGCCATACTTTGCTGCCAAAGAACGATCCACAGTCGGCACAGACAATACGATTCGCAAAGCACGCTCTCCCATTCTTGGTCTGCCCGGTCTTTCTCGTTCTCTGCTCAGATCGCCTGCGCAGCTCGTACTGCACCAGCTCATGCACCTCATGAGAAACGACTCCCGGATGGCTGTTTTCTACATAATACTGGGGCAGTTCCCCTTCGTTGATCTTGCTCTTTTTCGTCAGAAAATCTGTCGTAAAGCTCTTTTGGAGCAGCGCATCTCCTTTATACTTCTCATTCGTCAGGATCGATGCGATCGTTGAGTTTTGCCAAACAGCCTTCTTGGCCGGTGTCGGAATCCCCTCGGCCGTCAGCATCTTCGCAATACCTGAAGGTGTATTCCCCTCCAGAAACAATGAATAAATCCGGCGAACCAATGCCGCTTCTTCCTCGTTGATGACCGGTTTCCCATCCTCGCCGCGGTCATACCCCAGAAACTGTTTGTACGGCAGAGTCACTTTGCCGTCTGCAAAACGCTTACGCTGACCCCAGGTGCAGTTCTCGGAAATCGAACGGCTTTCTTCCTGCGCCAAACTGGACATAATGGTCAACAGAAGTTCGCCCTTGCTGTCCAGGGTATCGATGTTCTCCTTTTCAAACCATACCCCGATCCCCTTCTCCTTAAGGCTTCGGATGGTCATGAGGGAGTCAACGGTGTTTCTCGCAAATCGGCTGACGGACTTGGTGATGATCCGGTCAAACTTGCCGTCCATCGCATCCGCAATCATCTGTTTGAAGCCCTCGCGGTGTTTCGTGCTGGTCCCGGTGATCCCTTCGTCCGTATAGACACCCGAAAACTGCCATTCCGCTTTCTCCTGAATGAAACGGGTATAATGCTTAACCTGCGCCGCATAGGAAGTCTGCTGCTCTTCGTGATCGGTACTCACCCGGGCGTAGGCACAAACACGCGTCCGTACTGCTTTCTGCTCCAATGATGTAATTTTCTGTGCCCGGGGCATGTAGGTGGTAACTTTGATCCCATCCGGCATCACAGCGGTTTGTCCTCTACGATAATCCATGCTCATATCTGTCATAGCGATTTTCCCTCCATACGGTTCGTTGTTCCCTGAAATTTGTCTCCTGTTCTGCTTTTTGATCTGGGCCGGTCTGTCCATATTGTCTCAATCACCCGACCATCCACAAGCTGAAATACAACATGATTATCAAAAGGGATATGGATGCTCTGGATTTTCGCCCTGAAAGCCTCTTCATCAAAACTGGATAATCCTAGTACTTCGCAGGTGAGTTCATATAACGTATCATCCGGGATCTGCTTGGCCTGGCAATACTGTTTGCCTTTTGCCAAGTAGGTCGTGCACTGCCACCAGATCTTGCCGTTCAAGGTCTTGCGCCGGTAATGTTTGCCGCAGCAACCGCATTCGATCATCCCGGAGAATGCGTACCGGGCGGTGTGTGATCTCTGGGCGTTGCTTTTCCGCCGGTTCTCCGCCAAGATCTGCTGTGCCTGTTCATACGTCTCCCGGTCGATAA
>Ga0116163_1002273_pt1 | contig 11369 bp, 10 predicted proteins | sample AD_UKC107_MetaG_FD_89889 | JGI IMG/M metagenome (GOLD analysis project Ga0116163, IMG submission 89889) | Active sludge microbial communities of municipal wastewater-treating anaerobic digesters from Hong Kong - AD_UKC107_MetaG | ecosystem: Engineered > Bioreactor > Anaerobic > Digestate...
AACAGGCTTCCGCTCAACCTGAGCGGAGGGGAACTGCAGCGGGTATCCCTTGCAAGGGCCCTTGCCGTTAATCCTAAAATTGTGCTCCTTGATGAGCCCCTATCAGCCCTTGATCCGAATTTCAGGTATGAATTAAGACAGATGCTTAAAAACATACATCAGACGACTGATGTTACATTTCTTATGGTGACCCACGATTTTGGTGAGGCAATATCACTTGCTGAAAATGCAACGATCATGGACGGGGGGCGTATTGTCCAGACAGGGACAGTGGATGAAATATTTCAGAAACCCTGCTGTAATTTTGCTGCAGATTTTGTGGGGATGAAAAATATCTTCCCTGCTGAATTTAACGGTTCAATGGCCAGAACCGGCGGACTTGATATTGAACTGGGAAGGACGATTGATGATATTTCCGGCCATATCGCAATACGTCCGGAAGATATTGTCCTGAGCAGAAAAGAACTCGACTCCAGCATGAGGAATACCTTCCGGGGAATTGTATTATCTGTAATTGACATCGGATTTTTTTATGAAATAGACGTTCGTGTATCAGATACAATTTTTAAAAGCCTTATTGCCAAAGGTTCACTTTTTGAATTGCAGATAAAAGAGAACCTGGAGATATTTATATCTTTCAAGGCCACCGCCATACACAACTTCTGATAAAACAATCCCTGTTACGCGGATATCTGAAAGAAAGAACCTGTCACCTGCCCTTTCAGGAAACAGGTGCGGGGGAAACACACCCCCGCATTAATATGTTCCTAATCTTTTTCTTTAAACGAAGGTATATATATTCCAAGCCCTCCAGGCCGGGACGAGGCCCCATCAGGGCCGAAACCTGATGCTGTTTTTTTAATATTTTCCACATCAAAAACTGTCCTGGATACAGCTCCATTCTCTGAAGGTGTTGATTCAAGATGCAGTGTCTGTGTTGGAAAGGCGAAATCTATATTAAGCTCTTTTGCCAGACGGAGTATTTCAATAAACACATTCTGTTTTTCGATAAGCTCTGTTGACCAGTCAGGCACTTTCAGAAAAAAATAAAGGAGTATATCAAGACTTGAAGCGCCGTAACCGTTGAATACCACATGAAAATAATCCTTCCGTGTATTGGGATTTGCCTTGATGATATTTTTTATCCCTTCCAGAAAAGCTTCAAATTTTTCAGGAGGGGTATCGTACGTTATTCCAAGTACTTCCCTGACCCTCCTGTATTCACGCCGGCCCATATTATCCACCTCTTTTGTTGCCAGGTCAGCATTCGGCACGGAGATGAGTGAATTATAAAAGGTGCGTATTTTAGTGGACCTGAAACCAATCTCCTCAACTGTCCCTTCGGCATTGCCTACCTTGATCCAGTCACCGACCTGAAATGGAGAATCAAAGAGAATCATAAGCGAACCGAAAAAGTTGGCAACCATGTCCTTTGCTGCAAAAGCTACGGCGAAACCGCCAATTCCCAGACCGGCAAGGAGAGAAACAACATTTACGCCGAGATTCTGGATTATAATAAGCACTCCGAATATTATCACGAAAATCTTCATTGCCTTATTCAGCAGGGGAACAAGCTGATCATCAAGGGTAGATTCGGTTTTTGATGCCGCATCAACTAAAAAATCTGAAAAAACGGTCAGGAGCCTGTAAACAAGCCAGAGGAACACACCGCTTAAAGATATTTTAAGTATTATCATTAAGGTTGTGAGTACCCCTCCTTCAAAACCGAAAGCGTAAACTGATATATACCAGAAAAGGATTGCAGCAAGCCATCCCGTAGGTCCGGAAAAGGCATTTACAACTTTTTTAAGCCATCTGCCGTCACCTTTCCCTGAAAGAAACCGGAGAAAATCAACGAAGAACTTAACAGTTATTTTTATAAGAAGACCAATGATTAACGCTATAAATATCCCGATCCACTGCCAGAGATACAGAAACAGAAACTTGTTTTTCATAGATTGCGGAACATTCGCTTCAAACCAGCCTGACTTATACAGGGCGCCCCCGCCTGAACCGGAAAGATACGGGAGATGTTTCACCTTCGCATAAAACTCTTTAACCCTTAAGGCAGTCTCAGCCGTAAAGAGATATTCCCCGGCCCTGTCGCCGCTCTCCTGCCTTGCAATCACTATCTCTGTGTCTTTAAGGCGCCATCTAATCAGTTTTTCACCAGGTACCCCGCTCTTTTCAGGGATTTTAGAATAATCTATAACAATGACCCTGTCTATTACCTCTTTAAGGAGAACCGCCGTTTCTCTTCCAATCTGCTGGCGTTCCACAAAAGTATACTGGCCGAGATCAAAACATCTGACAGCCCTGTCTATATACCCGGTGAGGACTTCATCTTTTTTTTCCACACCTTCCTTATATTTATTCATGGCATGCATGAAAGTCATCATCGTATCCCTGGGATTGTCCGTCTTTACAGGTTCCAGGGGATTAACAATATCCTGCTCCGCATACAGGTTTACTGCAGCGAATGTAATCAGGATAAAAAATAAAATCAGGCTTCTGAAAAATTTTACCATCATTCTCTCCATAAGTTGATTTGATACAATACAGCTTATCAACAGAACAGGCCGGGAAAGCCTGTTAAAGCCGGTCATGGCTATCAGCTGCAAATTCAGTAATTATCTTCCCTGAAAATAAACTTTAGTGCAAATAAAAAAATATAACCCCCGCCGCTTTGCAGCGGGGGTAATAAAGCTTTAACATTAAATAAGTTAAGGAATAAATACTGATTTTCAATTATTATTACTGACTCTTTATAAGTTTGCAAGTAAAATTTGTGTGTTTTTTTTTGAGTAAATGGGTTAATTAAATATATTCCCGCCCCTTACCGGCGGAGATAATAAAGATTTTTTAACATGAAAAAGGTTAAGGAATAAGTACTGATATAACATTACAAGTGCTTATTCTGCTGGAGGAAACGCCGGTAAAGAGATATACAAATTATGTTTAATTTAAATTTCAGGGCCATCTGATACTGACCGATAGCCCTGTCGGGACAAGGAAATCCCAAAACTTTATGAGGTAGATACTCAGTATTTATTCACCAAGTGCTTTTTTAACTTCAGCCAGCAGATCTGCCGGTACAACCGGTTTCTGCAATACTCCATTAAATCCGTGTTTATCCACATTTACATTAATGTCAGTTATATTACCAATGCTGCTTAAAAGATAAATAGGGATATCTTTGTCCTCCCCTCTAATCATCTCCGCGACCTTTGCTCCGGCATCAACCCTTTCCATCATCATGTCGCAGAGCACCATGTCAGGCTTTTCATTTTTAAATTTTTCGAAACCTTCGATCCCGTCAAACGCGGTGACGACAGTGTATTTTTCAGAATTCAGAACGATAGTGACCGCGTCCAGAATATCCGGATCATCATCTATTACAAGTATCTTCCTGTCAGACATAAAAATCTCCTTTCTTGATTTTCAGTTATCATATACTGTTCAGCATTTCGTTAATCTTCTCCAGAAGAAACCGGTATGCTTCATTAAAATTGTTCATAGCCTTTAAAGAGAAGCCTTCAGAAAACTCCCATTCATAACCCCTTATGGCCAGCACATATGCTTCAGGAGACTTCCCGTAAATATCTATACAGAGCGCGACAACAGATTCAGGAGACATCGAATGCGTGGTAAATGTGATTTCAGCCGATGGTTCAATTTTCTTAAATGAAAAAGGTTCCTCCGCTTCAATTGATGCATCCACAAAGATCACGATATCACTTCCTGAAATATTGTCCGCATCCTCTATATTAAGCTGATAATTAGAGTCAGTGGCTATTCCCTTAATATTCTCATCTTCAAGTCTATTTACAATAGCAGGGCCGAGGCCGTCATCCTGACGGCCCGGGTTCCCGAAGCCGCAAACATAAATACTGTTTTCTTTCAAAAAGTTCACTTCCGCCTTTGAGAAAGAACAGTCCCGTCTGAGTCAACCATTGTCACTTCAAGAGGCATCTGACCAAGTGCGTGGGTAGCGCAGCTGAGGCACGGGTCATACGCCCTGATGACCATTTCCACTTTATTCATCATACCTTCTGAGATCTCTTTCTGGCCGTTAAAGACCTCATTGGCTACATAATTAACGCCCCTGTTCATAGGCTCGTTGTTATTTGTAGTGGAAACAATAAGGTTTGCCATCTCGATCTGATCAAGATCATTGATCCTGTAATGATGGAAAAGTGTTCCCCTGGGCGCCTCAAGAAGACCTACTCCCTCTTTCTGTTTTGTCCCTTTCGTAACGAGATCATCTTTCTGCAGATCCGGGTCATTCAGAAGCTCTTTCATTACCTCTGCTGAGTGTAGAAGTTCAATGAGCCTTGCCCAGTGCATATGCATGGACATATGGTTCGGTTTGCCCTTTGTATATGCCTTGAATATTTCCAGCTCTTTCTGCGCAAGCGGTGTGGGGATAAAATCAGCTGTATTACACCTCGCGAGAGGCCCGACCGTGTACCATCCCTTTTCCATGCCGAGTTTTCTGAGGTACGGGAACTTCATGTAACTCCAGTTCCTTACCTCTTCACCTATATGTTTGTAGTAATCCTGGTAATCTATGTCATCAAGAAGTTTATTCCCATCCGCATCAATGCAGCGGAGCACACCATGATAGAGATCCATGGCCCCGTCTTTCCTCACAATCGAGAGGTGACTTGAAGGGAATACAGAAAAATTATCAATGTAATCTGTATTTTTGGAATGGTAATCCTTAAAGAAATCTACTGCGGCCTGCGCCCAATCTATCATTTTGTCTATATTCAGAGGATCCGCACCCTTAAGGAACTCATCTCTCTCCTCAATTGACAGGTTTTTGTTAATACCTCCAGGTATTGCCCCTGTACCATGTATCTTCTTCCCCGCGGTCGCCCTTATAATCTCCTGCCCGAACTTCCTCATCATGACACCCTGCACTGCAAGGTCCTTATGCTCAAGGGCAACGCCTATGACGTTTCTTATGGCCGGATCCCCGTCCGCTCCGAAGAGAAGATCAGGAGAAGCGAGATGAAAAAAATGAAGTGCATGGGACTGGAACATCTGTCCGTAATGCATAAGTCTTCTCATCTTTTCACCTGTAGGAGTCAGGCCATCGCCTGTTCCCGCTCCTACAATAACATCAAGCGCCTTTGCAGCAGCAAGATGGTGGCTTACAGGGCATATACCGCAGAGCCTCTGCACCAGTACCGGCGCTTCCCAGTACGGCCTGCCCTGTACAAATCTTTCAAATCCTCTAAACTCCACGATATGGAGCCTTGACTGTGCCACGTTCCCCGCGTCATCGAGCTGGATGGTGACTTTTCCGTGACCTTCAACCCTTGTTACCGGTTCTATAGTAATTTTTCTTCCCATATCTGCGCTCCAATTAATCAAACTTTAATACTTCATACGGGATTTTCATCTCGTTACCTGTAACGAGAGCCACAAGGGCCTCCCATATAAGATCAGCCCTGGGCGGGCATCCCGGAATAAAATAATCCACTTTAACGATTTCATGACACGGGTAAACCCTGTCGAGAATCATCGGGATTTCATCATCATTAGGAATGATCTTCGCTGTGTTTTCGTCAACAGTGGGGCCGTTAAGGTAGGCCTCTTCAAGGCACTCCCTGACAGGAATCCCGTTTCTCATGGCTGGAAGACCGCCCATAATAGCGCATTCGCCGAGTGAGATAAGAATTTTGCAGTTTTTCCTGAAATCCTTGAGCACATGGACATTTTCACTGTTGCAGCAGCCGCCCTCAATTATTCCGATATCGCACTGCTTTGTAAAAGTTTTAATATCATCAACAGGTGATTTATGAAACTCCACCAGTTCGATGAGCTGTAGTATTCTATCATCAATGTCAAGTAATGACATATGGCATCCGAAACATCCTGCAAGTGACGCTGTGGCCACAACCGGTTTACTCATTTTAAGCCTCCAAATTCACATTAACGGGTTATTAGCCTTCGAGCTCACTGCCGATAGGCTTTTTATCAAATTTTCTCTGACCGATAGGCACCCTGTAGCCTACTTCTTTACGGATAATACAGCCCACAGGACACTGCTCCATTGCCTTCATGGCCATTTCATCGCTAAGGGTAGCGGCAAGTTCAGTATCCATTGTAATAATGGTTTTACCGCCCCTCTTTGTAACAGCAAAAACATGCTTTCCGTCCTCTGTCAGAATATCTCTCACGCAGCGCAGACACTGGACACACCTGTTTCTGTCAAGGTAGAGCCTGGGTGAATCGGGCATGACCGTTCTCTGCTGCCAGAGATACGGGAACCTGGGAACCATCATCTTATATCTGTATGCAAGGGCCTGGAGTTCACAGTTCCCGCTCTTTTCACATGTGGGACACATATGGTTCCCTTCAACAAAAAGCATCTCTATAATCTGTTTTCTCATGTCCTCAATTTCGGGAGTCATGTTGTCAATACGCATTCCATCTGCGACAGGAGTCGTACAGGCAGCCATGAACCTTCCGCCGACTTTTACAGTACATATACGGCATGTACCGGCAGGCTTGAGACCGTCAAAATGACAGAGAACAGGGATATAGATACCGTTCGCTTTAGCGGCTTCAACTATTGTCTGCCCGCTTTCAGCAGTACATTCTTTTCCATCTATAATAAATTTTATATCACTCATCTCAGTGTTCCTCTAAATTTGGTTTTCTTCCTGCGGCCTCGCACGAATCTTTAACTGCCGCGGCCAGATCAAACTCAGTATCAAAATCTTTACCTTTCTGGATTCTGGCCTCATACATTTCCCTGAAGTTTTTCAGAGTTGTATATATAGGATTGGGAGAAGTCTGTCCAAGGCCGCACCTGCTCATACTCTTAACAGTGACACACCACTCTTCCATTTCTTTAAGATCTGTCTCCGTACCATGGCCATGCATTATTTTTTCAAGTTTATGCAGGAGGAGCTGATTACCCACACGGCACGGTGTACACCATCCGCATGATTCCTCTTCAAAGAACTCCATGAAATTATGAACAACTTCAAAGAGATCCCTGTCCGGCCCGATTATTATAATGGAACCGCCTGTAGAGAGGTCATCGTAACATATCCTCTGCCCGAATTTAGACTTGTCCACACATGCGCCTGACGGTCCGCCCACCTGAACCGCTTTTGCAGTTCTTCCTTCACATTCTTCAAGAAGTGTCTGGATTGTTGTTCCGAATTCAACTTCGTAGATACCCGGTTTTTTACAGTCTCCGGAAACACTGAGGAGTTTTGTTCCCCTGGACTGGGCTGTTCCCATCTTCGCAAACCATTCTCCCCCTTCCAGTATAATCCTTGCCGCAGCGCAGAAACTTTCCACGTTGTTTACAGATGTGGGTTTACCCATGAAACCTTTCTGTGCAGGGAATGGCGGCCTGTTTCTCGGCTCACCCCTTTTACCTTCGGCTGATTCAATTAATGCGGATTCCTCTCCGCACACATACGCTCCCGCGCCCATACGAATCTTTATATCAAAATTAAATCCTTCTTTCCCGCCTGCATTTTTGCCGAGGATTCCCTCCTGTCTCATTTTTGACAGGACATTTTCCAGGTAGGCTTTGAGGTACATATACTCTCCCCTCAGATAGAGGAGGCCTTCATCAGCACCAATGGCGTAACCGCCGATTGCCATCCCTTCGAACATCATTTCAGGAATTTCTGTGAAGATTACCCTGTCCTTGAATGTTCCGGGCTCACCTTCATCTCCGTTGCATACTATATACTTCTTTTCGCCGGGAGACTGCCTTGTGTAATCCCACTTCATACCTGTAGGGAATCCTGCACCGCCTCTGCCCCTCAGATTGGAAATTTTCATCTCTTCAATCACATCTTCAGGAGTCATGGATAGAGCTTTTTTAAGTGCCGAACCTGGCGTGAAGGGAGCAAAAAGAACAGCGCCCTTTTTACGGATATTGTTTTTGACCATGGATTTAATCAGATCTGTCTGATTATTACCATCACCGTACTCTGCAACCATATCCCTGGCAGCTTTGCCGGCTTTCATGTCTGCAACGATTTTTTTGACTTTATCAGCTGTAAGCCCTGTGAAAATAACACCGTTTATTATCGCAGCTGGTTCCTGATCATTCATACCGATATCAGCTGTGTAGTGAAGCCCGATATTTCCGTCAGCTGACACTTCACCGAATTTACATCCCACTTCTTTTTCAAAAGATTTCGCTATCTCGTAACAGCCCATCATTACAGATACAGCGCTGTTATTAAGATAAACTGCGTATTTACCAACAGGTTCTTTGGAGAAGAAGTGATAAAAGGTTACTACACCTTCAACATCAACAGAAGATACATTCATCTCCCTGGCTATCTCAGCGATAGCCGCATTCGAGACCTGACCCAGTTCAGCCTGAACATCACGAATAACGTCAAGCATTCTGGTCGGGTCCTTCTGATAATTGTTTGCACACTTTTTAACAACTTCAGACATATTACCCATGGGGCCCTCTTTGTTAATAAATTTTATATATTTTACTCAAAAATAAAGCATAACCATAAGCACGATCAGTATAAAACTTCATGCTGTATCAATATCTGCTTATAAAGGTTTAAAACCATATAAACCAATAAATATTCATTAATTATGCCAAATATAACATAGTAGATGCATATTTATTCAAACATTTCTTTTATAAAGTAATATTTAACCTGTAGAAGATTCAATCAATCTTAAAAATAATTTTTATAAACATTCTCTGTTATTTGAATATAACAATGCCGTTATTTCATTATCACAAAGTTGTTATAATAAAATAACAGTTATTAAAAATTACTTGACCCCTAAAAAATTTTTTTATTTTCAATACATCAAAACAGGCATAATAAACTTCTAAACAAAATATTTATAAACACAGGTTATTGACATTGAAAGATCTGATTAATATTTTTAACTATCAGCAGTTTCTCGACACACTTGACAGTTTATACCTGATATTAAATCCTGAAGGTGTTATTCTGGTTGTTAATGAAGCTTTAAAAAATTTTGTTATTGATGACCTGAATAACAGGTATCCTGAACGTAATGGAATTATTGAAGGTCTGACATACTCCGAACTTACCTTGACCGGTAACCGGGGGGAAATTATTAGAGACGGAAGAGACAGGGCGTTTGAAGAATGCATATCCGAAAAAACGAAAAAAAGATTTATAGATATTAATCGGGATGAAATACTGGAAGGACTGATGACTCCTATTCTCGATAAAAACAGGGTACGGTATGTTACAGTTAATATTGAAGTAGTTACCGCAAAAAAAATTTTTGAATTAAGAAAAAATCTTTCCTTTTTTTCATTAAAAGAAGTTCTGTTTCTGAACGAAATTGTAAATTCCAAATCAGAATTTGAAATATATTCAAATAAAGATTCTTTTATCGATTTCTATAATCTTAATTTTTCTGAAGCAACAAAAAGAAAAATTGACCGGGCCCTGATGAGCGACTCCGGTGTTTTTAACCGTAGTGAATATATAAAAAGAATTAATTATAAAATTATAAAACATGTTATAAATCTTAATGAACTTCTTCTCTGTATGAAATTCAATAATATGCGGCTTGAGAAACAACTGGGGTAATAGAACTTTCCGCAAAACCGGTGCAGGCCTGAGCGGAAATGACGGAGAATACATGGACAAGCGTAAAATACTGGTTGCTGATGACGATTATGATATTGTAACTACAATGCTGCTTATATTAAAAAGCAGAGGACATGATGTAGTTACGGCTGGCAGCGGGAAAGAGGCTCTTATTAAATACACTGAATTTAAACCTGATATTATATTACTCGATCTTATGATGGAAAAATTCGATTCAGGAGTAACCGTTTGCAAAAAAATACGGGAAACGGATAAAAACGTAAAAATATACCTCATAAGTGCAGTTGGAGAAGAAAATCCTGAAATTCCTGAAGCGTATGAAATGGGGTTTAACGGTATAATGACCAAACCGATTACTCCTCAGAAACTTCTGGAACTTATTAATTAATATTTTTCATTAAAACATCTGAAAACTCTATTTTACAATTGCTATACAAGATGTATCTCTTAAATTGATAATAGTTATGTGGTAAAACATGACAATTAAAATTCCATCCTTCAATCACATTGCAATAATTTATTTTTTATAAATTTATTAAATATCCAAGGAGTTAGAAATGATTCATAAAAATGTTACTACAGATTTTTGCTCAGATGTATATGATCCGGCAATAGACAGCACCGCATATGTACACCCTCTTGCTGCGGTTATCGGGAATGTAATTATAGGTAAAAGGGTTATGGTTTCACCATTTGCTTCTGTCCGTGGAGACGAAGGCCAGCCTCTTCATGTCGGGGACGAATCGAATGTTCAGGATGGAGTTATTATTCACGCCCTTGAAACCGAGCATAACGGCCATGCCATTGAAAGTAACCTTGTTGAAGCGGAGGGAAAAAAATATGCGGTATACGTGGGTAAAAGGGTTTCTCTTGCTCACCAGGTTCAGATTCACGGCCCGGCTTATGTAGGTGATGATTCTTTCATAGGGATGAAAGCTCTTGTATTCAAGGCAAAAGTCGGAAAAAACTGTGTAGTCGAACCCGGCTGTGTACTGATGGGGGTCACTGTTGCTGACGGAAAATATGTTCCTGCCGGAACCACAGTAAAAAATCAGGAGGATGCAGATAAGCTTCCTGTGATTACAGATTCATATTCCATGAAAGATCTGAATAAAGATGTGATCCATGTTAACACGCATCTTGCTGACGGATATAACAAGGCAGGCATCAAGTAAAATTCCGAAGCATTTCAGCTTCCCGCAAATTCATCACAATAGAAAATTTAAAATCTCATCATATCAGAAGGGGCTGCATTAAAAAGCAGCCCCTCTTAGTTGAATAAAAAAAAGGAGTGTTAAACACTCCTTTTTTCAAAAAATCAAATCAGATACATCAGGTTATTAGCACTCAACATCTTTACAGTGTTTTGCGAAAACGAGGAAATAAGCAAAACCTACAAAAATTGCTCCACCAACGATGTTTCCAAGTGTTACAGGGATAAGGTTATTTACGAAGAAACCTGACCATGTAAGTGCATCTGCTTTAGTTCCAAGAGCTGTAACAATATCAGCAACTGCGGGATCGCCTTTAAGAACGATTCCGTAAGGTACAAAATACATATTGGCAACACAGTGTTCAAATCCTGAAGCAACGAAAGCCATGATAGGGAAGAATATTCCAAGAATCTTTCCACCTACATCTTTTGCTGCTACTGCAAGCCATACAGCGAGACATACAAGCCAGTTACAACCTATCGCTCTGAAGAATGCCTCCCCGAATGCGAGATTTACTTTACCTGCAGCTATGCCGAGAGCTGTA
>Ga0116163_1002291_pt1 | contig 11300 bp, 9 predicted proteins | sample AD_UKC107_MetaG_FD_89889 | JGI IMG/M metagenome (GOLD analysis project Ga0116163, IMG submission 89889) | Active sludge microbial communities of municipal wastewater-treating anaerobic digesters from Hong Kong - AD_UKC107_MetaG | ecosystem: Engineered > Bioreactor > Anaerobic > Digestate | place...
GATATGGGCCGCTTGAACTCGCTGCACCTCTTAACCTTCTCAGCGAGAAGGCATATCTCGTCCCTCTTCAGATCGTAGCCCATTTTCTTGGTTATGTACTTGAGGGCCCGAGCTCCTGTGTGCTTTCCGATGATTATCCTCCTTGCCGACCCCACCATCTCCGGAGAGTAAAGCTCGTAGGTCCGGGGCTCTTCCAGGACCGCAGCCACATGGATCCCCGACTCGTGGGCGAAGGCGTTCTCGCCGACGACAGCCTTGTTCTTAGGCATCATCACCCCAGAGTAGCTCTGGACGAGCTTTGAGAGGGGGGTGAGCTTTGTGGTGTCGTACCGGTTGACGCCGTAATGGACCCTGAGAGCCACCATCAGCTCCTCGAGGGGGGTGTTCCCGCTCCTCTCTCCTATCCCGTTGACGGTGGTGTGGAGCTGTTTTGCCCCGGCCTCCGCCGCCGCCAGGGTGTTGGCGAGAGCCATCCCCAGGTCGTCGTGACAGTGCATGCATATCGGGATGTTGATCTCCTTTTTAATCTCGCTGACCAGGTAGTAAGTGGTCCTGGGGTTCATGATCCCCACGGTATCTGCGATGCTGACGTAATCGGCCCCGTACTCTTCCGCCTTTTTGTAGAGCCGCTTCAGAAGCTCAAAGTCGGTGCGTGTGGCGTCCTCTGCTGAGAACCGAACGATGAGACCGTGGTCTTTGGCGTACTCTACAGTCTCGAAGGCGCATTTGACGGCCTGGTCGCAGGTCATGTGAAGCTTGTGTTTCAGGTGGAGGTCAGAGGTGGCTATGAAGACGCTGACCATGTCCACGTCGCAGTCCAGGGCCGCATCCACGTCTTTGGGAACGGACCGAGAGAGGACCGAGATCTTCGAGTCGAGGCCGAGGTTGGAGACGTCCTGGACCGCCCTCTTCTCCGCCTCCGAGACGACGGGAAACCCGGCCTCTATGATCTCCACACCCACCTCGTTCAGCTTGATGGCGATGTCCAGCTTCTCGTCGGGCCTGAAGACGACGCCGGGCATCTGCTCACCGTCTCTCAGGGTGACGTCGCAGACCTCGATGTCGATCTTCGGAGTCTTTGCGAGTTCTAAGAACTGATTGACGGAATAATCTAGCATGTCGCCGAGATGTGTGGCGTCCTTGGGTTAAATCGGTTTCGAAGGAAATTGGCGTCCGCCCCTCCGACCCATTTAGATTTCTGCATATCGGGTTGGACCATCTTCCAAGGACTGTGTCATCAAAAAAGGGTGCATTGGCCGGAGATCCAAAGATCGGATCTAGGCCACTTCAAGCTCTTGGGTGTTGTTAAGGAATCTGTTGGGACCGACCCTGTCGATTCCGGAGTTCTTGAGCCCGATACCTTTGTTGTTGTAGCTGAGGGTATTTCCGACTACGACGATGTTTTGGGAGGTGTCCAGGAAGATCCCCACGTCGGTGTTGTTGACGACGACGTTGCTTTCGACCCGGACGTTGTCGCTGTTCAGGAGCTGAATCCCGTCGTCGCCGTTGTTGCTCACCACGTTATCTTTGACGAAGTTTCCGGGGGCTCTGAATGCCAGAATGCCATCGTTCCCGTTGTTTGAGGAGATGCTCTCGGAGATGGTGGTGTTGGTGCAGCCCTTGAGGTAGATCCCCACCCATTCGCTGTTCCAGACCCCAAGTCCGGCGATCAGGTTGTCGTTGGATACTACCTCGATCCCAGCGCTGGGGTAAGAACCAGCGTTGGTGATGTAAAGCCCCTCAAGAACGATCCCGTCAGCTTTGAGGATCACGGCGCTGCCGTTGCCCCTGGCGTTCACCACGGGAACTCCCTCGCCGGTGTCGACTCCTCGGAGGGTGATCGATTTATCCACGACAACGTTCTCGTTGTAGGTCCCGCTCTCCACCTCCACGACCTCGCCGTCCTCGGCGGCCTCGATGGCGGCCTGGATGGTGGTGTAGTTGCAGCCGTTGAGACAGACGGTGGCAATGATCTCTCCGGCTCCCTCTTCGACCTTTTCAGGCGCGATCTCCGCGGCATAGCCTTCCGTTTCGTTTGCAGTCTCTATGAGGGCCAAAACTTCCACCGCTGTGACGGATTCGATTGCGGTTACCGTTTCGGTTGCGACGGCATCATTTGCGGTTTGTGCGAGGACTTCGGTGTCGTTTCCCGTTTCTGCCACGGCGAAGGCGTTCGATTCCTGGGAGGCGTTCTCTGCAGCCTCGACGGCGACCCCGATGCTCGTATTGAGGTCATCAGATACGTCGGCAGCCTGGACGAGGCCCGCCGACAGGAAGATGGTCACCACGAGCCAGGCACTCGCAGCGAGTTTATGAGTGCGATCTTTTAGCATATTTAAACCTCTGATTTTAGAATACAACTACTCGGTATTAAAATTACCTTAACAATATCACCCTCGGCCCATTTATCATCCTGAATGGTTCCGATCATTCCGAGGCTACAACCTCGATCTGGAAGATCTTGGGCCAGAGCTTTCCCGTCACCAGGAGATGACCGCTCTCGGGATCGTAGGCGATCCCGTTCAGAACGTCCGCCCGCAGCCGCTCCTCCTCGGTCAAGAGGCCTGAGAGGTCGATCCACCCCACCACCTCCCCCGTCTCCGGAGAGATGATGGCTATCATGTCGGTCTTCCAGACGTTGGCGTAGATGAGCCCATCAACGTACTCGAGCTCGTTGAGACTTTGGAGGGGCTGACCTTCGGCTACGACCTCTACCCCCCCTTTCACCTCGAAGGTCTCAGGGTCCAGGAACCGAAGTTCAGAGGTGCCGTCGCTCATTATCAGGCTTCGGCCGTCGCTGGCGATCCCCCACCCCTCCGTCGAATAGGAGAAGGTTTTGACTACGGTGAGGTTTTCGAGATCCCATACGAGACCTATCCCGGATCGCCACGTGAGCTGAACCAGCCGATCTTCCCAGAGGACTATCCCCTCGCCGAAGAGCTGGGGCGGCAAGTTCCGAGATCTCACAACCTCCCCCGTCTCCAGCCTCGTCTCGCAGAGCTTCGACCCCCAATAAAGGCCGGTCCCCTCATAAAGAATGCCGTCCCTGTAAGCGAGCCCCTGGGTGAAGGCCTCAGGGTCGTGGGTGTAGACCGCCACCACCCGATAGCCGTAGACTGGTACCTTTTGGCCTTCGGGAGCGTCCTCGATACAGCCCGCCAGGAGAGCTGAGAGGATCGATGCAAAGATCAAGGTGGCGGCAAATCTCGGTGACATGGTCCCGGTTCTCCCGAGGTGGACGGGCTATTTAGAATATTCGCAGGAAATCAAGGACATGAACGACATGTAGTGCCTGAAGGTTGATAGAAAAATAGAACATGAGCTTACGGATAAAGGGAGTTTTGGGCGAAGGATCTATTGGATGCAAGGTGTTTTTCCCACCCACCAACAGGTATATCTTCATGGCGGGAGCACCTACTTCAGCTTGCGCAGATGACCTCTTTGGGGATCTCGCTAGCTCCGTCGGTTCTTCGGAATCGAAGACCAAAAAAGGTACGTGAATATAATGGACGAGAGACGTGGACGTAGAGGCGGCTTCGACAGAGGCCCCAGAGAGATGCACGACGCGGTCTGTGCGGATTGTGGAAAGGAGACGAAGGTTCCCTTCAAGCCCGACGGATCGAGGCCGGTATACTGCAGCGAATGTTATCAGAAGCACAGGCCCGCAAGACCTCCGAGACGATACTGATCGGATCGATCAGATCTCAATCGGTCTGTTTTGCCGTCAGGGCGATCTTCGCGATGACGGTGGGAAGGAAAGCAGGGTCGACATCTGAGCCCTGCAAAACTTTCCAGTTAGCATCTGTTTCTGGATATTTTTGTGGCATCTTCTCGTCAGCTTTCAAAAGTCATATATACTATAAATAAAATATTCAACTGAAAGGTGTGAACGTGGCTGATATGGAGTTGGATACGAATCCAGCAAAAAGAAAACGTCTGGACTCGCTGCTGGAAGAAGCCTCGGAGGGGTATGGCGATCTCGTTGCCGCTTCGATGGTCCACAAGGTGAGCCTGAGCGCCCTTCGATCCAGGTTGAAGGAGCTGCAGCTTGAGAAGAAAAGGACCGAAAAGATATCTTAGGGCGTGAAGGGCAGCTGCGAACGGTGGGAAGGGCTTCTCCGCCCGTGGACCGCGACCACCCCTCGAACAATTTTCCCTTCGCGATCATGAAGCGCGATAGCCAGCAATCTCGCCCCTCTGAGATCTTCACAGCGTCACCATCGTGCCAGGTTGGGCTGCAAGATTCTGATACTCCTCCTGCAATCAAAAAGACGGCGGTGACGGCCGATCACCCCTCAGACTTGGCCATTTTATGATTAATGTTCTGCCCGTCGAAATAAATTATTTATATGATTAAGTTTTTGTAAGACCAAAATTTAAAAAAATGCCCCGGTGATAATGATGAAGGAGAGCACGGTGAAGGTGCTGGACGATAAAGATCTCGAGTTCGCGGAGACCCTCAGAAGTCTGGGCGTACAGAGGAACGTGGCCATCCTCATAACGTACCTGGCCAACGTGGACGAGGCATCCTCGCGGGATATCGAGATGGGATCCAACCTCAGGCAGCCTGAGGTGAGCATAGCGATGCGCGCGCTGCGCGATAACGACTGGGTGAGCGAGAAGGAGGTCAGGAGAGGTGGCAAAGGCCGGCCGATGAAGGTCTACTCACTTCTGACCCCCATCGACGAGATTATAAAGCATTTCGAAGAAGAGAAGCAACAAGAGTCGGCCCAGACGATGGAGAGCATACAGAAGCTTAAAGAGCTGATCTCGGGCTGAAATCTTCAGGTCCTTTTGAGGCCTTCTGAAAGTTTATCTCGCAGGATCGGAAGCCGTCTCTTTTTTGGGGGCTGCCTCAGAGACCACCTCTACGTCGATCTTGGAGGCGATCCCCCTTCCCATGGATACACAACATCCGCCGATCTCGATCACCACAGGCCCTCCGAAAGGCTGACATGCGATCTTGCGAACCCTCTGCCCTTTTCTTATTCCCATCGATTCCAACCTCTTCGTCCAGCCAAAGCTGTCAGCGAAGGATTTTATCTCCAGGACCAGGTTGCAGGGTGCTTTAGTCAGCGAGATCAATTTGACACCTCTAATCTCTCCGTGGTTAGAACGATCCGGTGTCTATAAACCTGACGGTATCGCTCTGGCTTCGTGCTGAAAGAGGGGATTAATGGAGGGCTGGGCCAGTCCGCCTCCAGACCCCGGGCCAAAAGTTCAGGCACCCACATCAAATTCTGACGTGAATCCCTTTCTCGGCGAGATAACTTTTTACCTCGTCAACCCCCCACTCGTTGTAGTGGAATATGCTGGCAGCGAGGGCGGCCGACGCCCCGGTCTTCGAGAAGACCTCAAATATATGCTCGGCGTTGCCGCACCCTCCCGAGGCTATCACCGGGATCCTCACCCGTTTGCAGATGGCGTCGGTGAGGGGCAGGTCGAACCCGTCGTAGGTTCCGTCCCGATCCATGCTGGTGAGGAGGATCTCGCCAGCTCCGAGCTCTTCTGCTTTCATCGCCCAGGCGATGGCATCGACGCCCGTGAACTCCCTTCCGCCGTAGAAGGAGCACTCAAACCACGAGTCGCCCTGGGGCGTTGGAATTGATATCCTATCCTCGCCGGGGGCGTCCCTGCGCTTAGCATCTATGGCGACGACGCAGGCCTGGCTTCCGTACTCGTCGGCGATCTCGGTGATGATCTCGGGCCTCTTCAGGGCCGTAGTGTTGACGGTGACCTTGTCGGCTCCGGCCTTAAAGACGGACCTCACATCGTCGACGCTTTTGATCCCGCCGCCGACGGCGAGGGGCACGAAGACGTTCTTGGCGGTGGTCCTGATGACATTGAACATCGTATCCCGCCGATCGGATGAGGCGGTGATGTCAAGAAATGTTATCTCGTCGGCGCCCTCCTCGTAGTACCGAGTGGCAAGCTCCCAGGGGACTCCGGCGTACCTGATCTGTTTGAACTCGATGCCCTTGACGACCCTTCCCTGGGGGACGGCCAGGTCACAGTCAAGGCAGGGTATTATCCTTCGTGCTAACATCTCGCGAGCCTCACAAAGTTCTCTAGAATTTTGAGCCCCTTTTGTCCCGACTTTTCGGGGTGGAACTGGACCGCAAAGAGGTTATCTCTCGATACCGCCGCCGCGAGTTCGAGGCCGTAATCGGTGGTGGCGGCCAGGACTGATCTGTCTTTTGGAACGCAGTGGTAAGAGTGGACGAAGTAGAAGAAGTCCTCCTCGCCGATCCCATCCAGGATCTCCACATCCTTTTTTATGGAAAGAGTATTCCATCCCATCTGGGGAACCAGGACCGAGTTTGGGAGGCGGATTACGTCGCCAGATATCCATCCGAGCCCCTCCTCGGGGCTCTCCTCGCTCCTCTCGAAGAGGACCTGCATCCCGACGCATATCCCTAAGATCGGCGTTCCATCGTCCAGAGCCTCGGAGAGGACGCCTTCGAACCGAGATAGGCGCCTCATGCACCTTCCGAAGGAGCCTACACCTGGAACGACGACCCCCTCATATCCCACCAGATCTTCCGGCTCGGTCACCAGCTCAGGCTGAGCCTCGATCCGCTCCAGGGCGTTGTATATGCTGAAGAGGTTTCCCACCCCGTAATCGACAACTGCAATCGTCAAGTCTCGTTCACCTGATGACGCTAATTCAGATCTTCGAAATCGCCGGAATTCCATGGCTGCCACGCCCATATATATCTTTTCAGAGGATTTGTCCTCCTTCGTTTTCTAAGATCTTTCGCATTACTTTGACCACAAAATACCACGAAGGCTCTTACGGAGAGTAAATTTCAGTAGTATGGAAAGTTACGTGTCAGAAAGAGCGGATTTCGATTTTACCCGTTGCAAGATCGCGTTTTGAGATCCAAATCCAATTATCATCACAATTTTGTACCGCAAACGCGGCAATAATTAGGTTTTTCGAAATCCTCGAAGAATAACGTATATATAGAATACTGCTAAATAAAGATGTAAAAGATTCGGTGCATCATGATGGAGAAAAATAAAACTAAAATTTCGGGAATAATATCTGCGATCTCACCAATCGAGAATATTTGTAATAATATTTATAAAGCTATTCGACGCACTGCTAGCAAAATAATACAAATGTTGATAAAATACTTAGTATGTGTTATATATATTCTGATAATATTATTTATTGTTGCGCTTGTCGTTTTATCGTTTAAAGAACTAATTATTCTAATTGAAAGCAATATAGGTGTAGAAAATACCACACAAAATTCAGCATATTTGTTCACTTTGATCAAGATAATCGTTTATCTTCTGATAGGATTGGTTTTTATCGTTGTATTCAAAGAGGAAAAACGGATTTCCATATCGCCTTTCAAGGCCCAAGTAGATAACGAAAACTATAGTGGCGAAGCAATTACGGATTTGCTCATCACAGAAATGAAAAAAATTAATAGCATTCATAGCAGGAAGTACCCCCCGATAGTACCAGGAAAACCTTCTCGCGAGACTTATACCCTTTCAACAATTATCCCATTATTTGATCCAATAAATGAGGTTCGAATATTAAATACAAAACCCCCAATAACTGGCAGCATTAGCGGTAGCATCACCGAATTGGGTACAGTCAATACAGGTCCTGTATCTATATCTATTGGTCAATTGCTAATTTTTCTCAGGAGATCATCTCCCTTTAATAATACTGAGATATTCATAGAAGGAAGTTTACAGAAATACGGATCAACGATTTGCTTGGTAGCCTATCATGAAGGGATTAATTCATGGATGGTTTGTCACGAGGTTAAACCCACTGAGAAAATCAAATATGAAATAATTCCAGATATGGTCCGAGATCTATCCTTCAAGATATTTGTAGATCTATTCCTAGATCGGTCTGCTAAAACGTGGGAAGGTTTCAAGTGCTTTACTAAATCTTTGGAGAAATATGAACAATATATGCGATATGGTGGCGTTGAAGCATTGGAATGTGCCCACAAGAGCTGCATCAAAGCATTGAGTATCGAACATGATTATGATCCTTCCATTATATTACTTTATAATATAGGGCTTGCATACCTCAACAACAAAAAGTATTATGAATCCGGACGAATATTTCGTCAGATACTCATGTATAATAACGATTTTGTAGACGCCTGGCATGGCCTGGGAAAAGCCCTTCGTCGCTTGCATCGTTACGAAGAGGCAATCAAGTGTTATGATGTGGCAATCAAGTGTTATAATGAGGCGATCACAGATAGTACAAAATCTCCAGTCATAGATCCGGATCTTATCGTAGGACTCATGACCAGCAAAGGTCACGCACTTCGACATTGCTATCATCAAAAATATTTTGATGAATCACTACAATGTTTTCGTAACGCAATCGAAAAAAAATATAGATATTCGTTCGCTTGGGCCGGAAAAGCCCTTGTTCTTGAATGTTTAGCACAGAACAAGCCAAAGAAGAAAAAAGAGGAGATGATAAAAGAGGCGATTATATCTTACGAAAAGGCTGCTGACTTTAGCCCTGATGGCCCTTCAAAGGCTATATATGGAGGCGCGCGTGCCCGCTTGTACTCAGAACGTAACAAACCAGGCGATGAAGAAAAGAGGAGGAAATGTTGTGATGAAGCTCGCAATTTCGCAGACGAATTGACCGACTATAACCGTGCTTGTTTTGAGGTATCATGCGGAGATCTAAACGATGCGCTGAAGTGTCTCAAAAAGGCTCTTTGGAGTGGGGAGATAAAACTTTCTTGGGTAATGAAAGATCCGGATACCAGATCATTGCGCGAGAATCGTAAGGAGGAATTTGACCAATTAGTACAGGAATATAAAAAAGAATTTGGAGAAGCTGAAAATAGCAAGATCGAAAAAATACATGTAAAAATATCTGATATAATTATCCATAGAATGCTCAAGTACGAAACTGACTCTATTGACCGGGAATGCAAGGAAATTTACGAAAATATACAAAAAGAATCGGAGTATATTCGTGCTTGTTATTATGCAGTATGTGAAGAAGGTATTGAAAAGGCACTGGACTTACTCAGAATTTCCTTGGAGAGTAAACAGGTAAGTCCTGATGAAGTAAGAGTTGATCCCGACTTTATATTCATCCGCAACAACAACGAATTTATAGATCTCATTAATAAATTCTCTAAAGATGAGTGATCCCCGGAGCGAAAGCATATAACCTCCCTCGACGTTCTCAATTATGCTCCAGCCCGGGCGATAACCGCCCGCCAGCTCAAGCAACAAAAGGAAGAACGGGAGTAATTGAAGAATGTCAGCATCGCAGATAGCACCTTACGGATCCTGGAAGTCACCTATCACGCCGGACCTAATTGCTTCTGATTCAATCAGGCTGGAACAGGTGAGGCTTGACGGCGGAGACATATACTGGATCGAGATGCGGCCTTCCGAGGGTGGCCGATACGTCATTGTGCGCCAATCGAAAGATGGTGCGCGAGAAGACATGGTCCCGGCTGACTTCAATGCCCGAACGAGAGTTCACGAATACGGCGGAGGATCCTATCTCATCTCTGAGGGCGCAATATACTTCACCAACTTCAAGGATCAGCGTCTCTATCTACTGATGGGCGATATGGTCCGCCCCATAACTCCTTCCTCAGAAGGAAAATTGCGATACGCGGATTTTATTTTAGATAAACAAAGGTGCAAGATAATATCCGTATGCGAAGACCATTCTTACCAGGGCGAGGCTGCGAACAGCTTGGTTGAAATAGACATCAAAACCGGCACTCTGCAACACCTAGCTTTAGGTGACGACTTTTACTCATCGCCCCGACTAAGCCCTGATGGGTCCAGGTTGGCATGGCTCACTTGGAACCACCCAAACATGCCCTGGGACGGAACCGAGCTTTGGGTCGCAAACCTCGAGCCTGATGGGACCTTAAGCGGGAAAAAACAGATCGCAGGAGGATCTGACGAATCGATATACCAGCCCGAATGGTCTCCAAACGGCATATTACATTTCGTCTCCGACCGGACAGGCTGGTGGAACTTGTACAGATGGATCGATGGAAAAACCGAACCGCTATTCGAAAAAGAGGCAGAGTTCGGAAGGCCTCATTGGGTCTTTGGAACTTCCTCTTATACCTTCGAATCTGAGGATCAGATAATCTGCGCATACGTCTTGGAAGGGTCCTGGCACCTCGCGAGACTTAGCACAGGAAAACAAAACTTTGAGTCTAAGTTCGAGCCCTTCGATATCCCTTACACCGATATCAACTATCTTCGAACGATGCAAGGTAATATCGTTTTCGTTGGCGCATCTCCAGAGGATACACAGTCGATCGTCCTCTTCGATCCAGGTTCTGGAAAGACGGAGATCCTACGCCGCTCAAGCGAAGTCTCGATCAATCCTGGATACATCTCAACGCCTCAGCCGATCGAGTTTCCAACCGGGAACGGCCTGAAAGCTTACGCGTTCTTTTATCCTCCAAAGAATTGTGATTATACGGGCCCCTCAGAAGAAAAGCCGCCACTTCTGGTCATAAGCCATGGTGGACCAACTTCAGCCACATCAAGTTCGCTGAACCTGAGCGTTCAGTACTGGACCAGTCGAGGAATCGGAGTTCTTGACGTCAACTATGGCGGAAGCACAGGTTATGGCCGAAAATATCGAGAACGTCTAAAAGACCAATGGGGCGTAGTCGACGTTGACGATTGCGTAAACGGCGCCCTTTACATCGCCAGAAAAGGAGACGCCGACAAAGAAAGGCTCATAATTCGCGGAGGAAGCGCTGGAGGTTACACAACATTGAGCGTGCTCACCTTCCGGAATGAATTCAAGGCTGGTGCCAGCTACTACGGTATTGGAGACCTTGAGACCCTCGCCAAAGAGACCCACAAATTCGAGTCGCACTATCTGGATAAATTGGTTGGACCCTATCCCGAACGCAGAGACTTGTACAAAAGACGCTCTCCAATCAACTTCGTAGAGAACCTCTCTTGTCCCGTGATATTCTTTCAGGGCCTGGAAGACAAGGTGGTTCCACCCAGCCAGGCAGATAGCATGTACCAAGCACTAAAAAAGAAGGGACTTCCCGTCGCTTATGTCGCATTCGAAGGCGAACAACACGGGTTTCGCCGTGCTGAGAACATTAGACGCGCACTCGAAGCAGAACTCGACTTCTACGCTCTGGTCTTCGGATTCAAGCTGGTGTTATGATAGCTGGACTACGGCTTTAGGCACAGGCGATCCGAGGCTGAAAAATAATGGACGACCCAGACCGCCAACGACGCCTATAACAACCTGTCGGCCACGTAGTATTCTTGGAGTGAAA
>Ga0116163_1002295_pt1 | contig 11281 bp, 10 predicted proteins | sample AD_UKC107_MetaG_FD_89889 | JGI IMG/M metagenome (GOLD analysis project Ga0116163, IMG submission 89889) | Active sludge microbial communities of municipal wastewater-treating anaerobic digesters from Hong Kong - AD_UKC107_MetaG | ecosystem: Engineered > Bioreactor > Anaerobic > Digestate...
AAGCACTGAACCTCTTTTCGTTGTAGATGGTATTGTGTCCTCCTCAATAGACGATATCCCTCCAAGCCAGGTCAAATCAATTGAAGTCCTGAAAGGTTCTTCTGCGGCCATCTATGGTTCAAGGGGGGCAAATGGAGTAATTTTGATACGGCTTATAAGTGCCAGTGATATGAGGACAGATTAATCTTTCCCCTTCCGGGATATTTTAATCTGTAGTTCCTCAAGTTGCTTTTCTGAAATAACAGAAGGCGTATCAAGCATTACGTCCCTTCCTGAATTATTCTTTGGAAAGGCTATAAAATCACGTATTGAATCCTGATTCCCCATTATTGCAACCCATCTGTCAAATCCGAAAGCAATACCTCCATGAGGAGGAGCTCCGTACCTGAATGCGTTTAATAGGAATCCAAACTGAGCTTCAGCTTCTTCTTCGCTGAATCCCAACACCTTAAACATAAGTTTTTGAACAGAAGCATCATGTATTCTCACTGATCCTCCTCCTATCTCAACACCATTAATAACCAAATCATAGGCATTAGCTCTCACTTTTGAAGGATCAGACTCCATCAGGTCTAAATCTTCAGGTTTTGGAGATGTAAAAGGATGATGCATTGCAAAGAACCTGTTCATTTCCTTGTCCCATTCAAGCAAGGGGAAATCCACAATCCACAAAGGTGCATACTGATTTTTAATCCTTAATCCCAAGCGGGTTCCCATCTCAAGACGCAGTTCTGAGAGTGCTGTCAGGGTAGGGATTTTCTCTCCTGATAAAACAAGTATCAGATCGCCCTTCTTTGCATTAACAATATCTGCCCATTCAAAAATATCATCCGCTGAAAAATACTTATCTACAGATGATTTAATTCCTTCTTCAGCATATTTAACAAATACCAGACCCTTTGCTCCTATCTGGGGTTTTCTTACAAATTCTGTTAATTCGTCAAGTTGTTTTCTTGAGTAGACGGAACACCCTTCCGCACAAATTGCCCCTGTATATTCAGCATTATCAAACATTTTGAATCCATGCCCTTTTACTACTTGTGTCAGATCACTGATCATCATATTAAACCGTATATCCGGTTTATCAGTACCATATTTTTCAATAGCTTCACTGTAAGGCATCTTAGGAAATTGGCCTTCGAGACGGATCCCTTTTATTTCACTGAATAAATGTCTGGCAAGACCTTCAAAAGTATCAAGGATGTCATCTCTTTCCACAAAAGACATTTCACAGTCAATCTGCGAAAATTCCGGTTGTCTGTCGGCTCGGAGATCTTCATCACGGAAACACTTAACCAACTGGAAATATCTGTCAAATCCCGATACCATAAGCAACTGTTTGAGTGTCTGAGGAGATTGTGGCAATGCATAAAATGTACCCGGCTGCATCCTGCTTGGAACAACAAAATCGCGTGCCCCTTCCGGTGTGGATTTAATAAGGACAGGTGTTTCTATTTCAATAAATTGCCGGGAATCCAGGTATTTCCGTACTTCCTGTGCCATTTTATGACGTAACAGAATATTATTCTTAACAGGATTTCTTCTCAGATCAAGATAACGGTATTTCATTCTGAGTTCTTCACCACCATCTGTCTCATCTTCAATTGTAAAAGGAGGTATTTCGCTTTTGTTGAGGATATTCAGTTCAAGCACTTCTATTTCAATTTCACCTGTAATGATTTTTTTGTTTTTATTACTTCTCTCCCTTACCTTCCCTTTAGCCTGTACTACATATTCACGGCCTGTTTTTCTTGCCTGCTGGCAAAGAGAGGGATTGGTTTCCATATCAAAGACCAGCTGGGTTATCCCATAACGGTCGCGAAGATCTATAAAAGTCATTCCCCCAAGATCTCTTGATTTCTGAACCCATCCACAAAGAACGACATTCTCTTCAACATGGCTCATATTCAACTCTCCGCAAGTATGTGTCCTGTACATATTATTGGCTTTTTATCCGCACAAAAATAAGAAAATTTAGGTTCTGTAACAGCTAATATAACTATATTGGTGTTTTCTTCTTAACTTTAAACTCATATATGAAGGAAAACTTAAAGGCCGAAAGAGAAAAATACATGCGTGCAGCCATTGAGGAAGCTAAAAAAGCTTATGATAAGCAAGAAATACCTGTGGGAGCAGTTGTTGTATATGATAATACCATAATTGCCCGGGGGCATAATTGTACCGAGACCCTGAAAGATCCTACAGCTCATGCCGAGATGCAGGCTATAACTGCAGCGGCAGACTGGCTGGGCGGCAAATATCTTACCGCTTGCACAATATACGTAACCCTTGAACCCTGTGCCATGTGTGCAGCAGCTATTGGCTGGAGCCAGGCTCCTGTACTTGTTTACGGAGCATCCGATTTAAAAAAGGGCTATACTTTAGTGTCCGGACAATTACTCCATCCAAAAACACGTGTAGTGAGCGGCATACTGGCAAAAGAGTGCAGCGAACTGATAAAAAGCTTCTTCAAAATGAAAAGACTGCGTAGCTAATTCTTTTGTGATAAATATTCATAATTTAAAATACGGGCTATGACCTTTGATAACAGTAAAACTATCATCAATTTCAGGATCAGATTATTTTTTGCCACACTTTTTGCAATTACCTGGATAGCTCTTGTTTACCTCATTAAACTGATAAAATTCCCTCTTTTGGGAATTGATGATGGTATATGGACTTTGGTTATTATGGTCATCTGGGCGCTGATCGCTTTTATGCCAATGATCCGTAATTATCAGTATATTTCTTATTCAGATGATAACGAAAACATTGCTTTCAAATTTTTTAATGCAGGTATAACAGGAGGCAAAAAAAATTCTATTGAAATATACAAACCCACATTCGAGGGATTTGAAACTGAATCAAAACTCTTTGGTCTCAATACAAGTATTACCCTGTATCAGAAGACCAGTGCAGGAAAAGCAAAATTTCCACCTCTGTATATAACAGCGCTGACAAAAGACCAGAAAGCCAAACTCTACAGATCACTCTCTTCTTATATTCAGGATAAATAACTATGCTCATTGAGTAATATGAATTATATCATTTTTTGAAGCAGAAAAGAGAGCAATTTTAGTCTTGATAATTCAAAAGAATAAAATAATAAATGCTATGAATGTTGACAAATTAATGCACAATCTCGAAAAAAAACATCCTGGAGAAGCAGAGTACCTTCAGGCTGTCAGAGAAGTGGTTGAATCTATTGAGGAAATTTATAATGATAATCCCCAGTTTGAAAGTGTAAGTATTATTGAAAGGCTTGTTGAGCCCGACCGTATAATCACTTTTAAAGTACCCTGGATTGATGACGAAGGAAATTGCAAAGTGAATCTGGGATACAGAGTACAGTTTAATAATGCCATTGGCCCTTATAAAGGAGGTTTACGTTTTCACCCCAGTGTAAATCTGAGCATTCTTAAATTTCTTGGATTTGAACAAATATTCAAAAATGCTTTGACTACTCTTCCTATGGGTGGAGGTAAAGGAGGTTCCGATTTTGATCCCAAAGGAAAATCAAATTCCGAGATAATGCGTTTCTGTCAGTCGTTTATGCTCGAATTATGGAAATATATTGGACCGGAGGTTGATGTACCTGCCGGTGACATTGGGGTAGGAGGTCGTGAGATAGGATTTCTCTATGGCATGTACAAAAGACTTAGAGGAGACCACACAGGCGTATTAACTGGAAAAGGAAGCAATTGGGGGGGGTCACTTATCAGACCTGAGGCAACAGGTTTCGGAGCTATTTATTTCGTCCAGGAGATGCTGGCAACAAAAAAAGAAGAACTGAAGGGTAAAACCGTTTCTCTGTCGGGCTTTGGTAATGTTGCCTGGGGTGCTGCCCTTAAAGCAACAGAACTTGGAGCTAAAATAGTGACAATATCCGGGCCGGATGGGTATATATATGACCCTGAAGGTATTTCAGGAAAAAAAATTGACTATTTACTTGAGCTGAGAGCTTCAAATCAGGATATAGTTAAACCGTTTTCATATGTATTTGAAGGCACCCAATTCCATGAAGCTAAACGTCCGTGGGAAGTCAGGGCAGACATTGCACTCCCCTGTGCTACTCAGAATGAGCTTGATGTTGAAGATGCCCTTGCTCTTGTGAATAACAAAGTAATGATGGTTGCCGAAGTATCAAATATGGGTTGCACTCCCGAAGCCGTGGAGTTCTTTAATAATAATGATATAATGTTCGCTCCGGGAAAAGCTGTCAATGCGGGAGGAGTAGCTACTTCGGGACTCGAAATGACACAAAACTCAATGAAAATGCGATGGAATTCCGGTGAAGTGGATGACCGGCTTCATGAAATAATGTGCAATATACATGAACAATGTATTCAATACGGCAAAAAGGATAATGGAAATGTCGATTATGTAAAAGGTGCCAATATTGCAGGATTTTTAAAAGTAGCTAATTCCATGCTCGACATGGGAATAATTTAAAGAAACTTACTGCTAAAAAAGCAATGGTGTTTTTGAATTACATCATTGCTTTTTTTATTTTTACATGTCTCAATCCTTGTGCTATGCCCCAAAATATTTCTCTGAAGCATAAAATTGCTTTAGGCCTTATCCCCGGAATAGGAGATATCAATGCCCGTAAACTGGTCGCATATTTCGGTAACGTTGAAGCTGTCTTTAACGAATCGTACCGGAATCTGATTAAGATACCGGGCATTGGTCCGGGTCTTGCAAAATATATAAGCAATCGTATGTATCTAGATATAGCAGAAAAAGAAGCTGAATATGTAAACTCCCGAAAGATTAAGACATTTTTCTACCTTGACGATAATTATCCATACAGACTAAAACAATGTGACGATTCTCCGGTAATGTTTTTCTACAGAGGGACCAGCGATCTTAATTCATCTAAAATTCTCAGTGTGGTTGGAACAAGGAACGCAACAACAAGAGGGAAAGAACTATGTGAAAGGATCATCAGAGATCTTGCAGCAGGATTTCCCGATCTTATAATTATAAGCGGACTGGCGTATGGTATTGATATAACATCTCACAAAGCAGCTATGGCAAACAATCTTCAGACAATAGCTGTTCTGGCTCACGGATTTAAAACAATATATCCTTCTCTTCACAGATATACAGCCGAAGCCATGGTAAAAAATGGTGGCCTTCTGACTGATTTTACATCAGATACCCTTCCGGAAAGAAATAATTTTATCAGAAGAAACCGAATTATTGCAGGTATCTCAGATGCCACCCTTGTTATAGAATCAGGAATTAAAGGAGGCGCACTTATCACTGCAGATATAGCAGCTTCTTATAACAGGGATGTGTTAGCTGTACCGGGACGACCTGAAGATCAATGGGCGGCAGGATGCAATAATCTTATCAAATACAGCAAAGCAGCTCTTGTTGAAAACGCTTCAGATATAGAGTATTTCCTTAACTGGATACCGGAAAAAACAAAAAATAAATCCATACAAAAAAGCCTGTTCACCGACCTCGACGAAAACGAACGCTGTGTTTTTGAACTCCTTTCCCGTGAAAAAGAACTTACAATAGATGTAATAAGCAGATCCCTGTCTTTCCCCGTAAACAAGTTGTCTTCAATCCTTCTGCAAATGGAATTCAAAGGACTCATTAAATGTTATCCGGGTAATCTATACAGAATTGCCTGAATAAACTGACTTAAAAAAGCCTTGGATAATCTATTTTTTGATAACATTTTGTATAAATTATCCATCAGAAATAATATTTTATTAATTTAAAGTATCATGTATCTATAGTTTTTATATTTTTACCTCCTTAAATTTATATAACCTTATACTTAATAATTATTATGGATCCAAGAGTACAACAATTTATGGCTATGATAAAAGCCAGGAATCCGGGAGAAAACGAGTTTCATCAGGCTGTGCAGGAAGTATCGGAATCACTTATTCCTTTTATTGAAGAAAATCCGAAATATAAATATTCAAAAATCCTTGAGAGGATAGCTGAACCCGAAAGGACTATTATCTTCAGAGTTCCATGGCTTGATGACAAGGGAGAAATCCAGATAAACAGGGGATTCAGAATTGAGATGAACAGTGCCATAGGACCTTATAAGGGGGGGCTCCGCTTTCACCCCACAGTTAATCTGGGAATACTCAAGTTTCTTGCCTTTGAACAGGTTTTTAAAAACAGCCTCACTACTCTTCCTATGGGTGGTGGCAAAGGGGGCTCTGATTTTGATCCCAAAGGCAAATCAGACAATGAAGTAATGAGGTTTTGCCAAAGTTTCATGACAGAGCTTTTCCGTCACATTGGAGCTGACACTGACGTTCCGGCCGGTGATATTGGTGTAGGCGGACGAGAAATAGGTTATCTTTTTGGTCAGTACAAAAGGTTAAAAAATGAATTTACAGGTGTTCTTACCGGAAAAGGTATTGAATGGGGTGGGTCACTTATCAGACCAGAAGCTACAGGTTATGGGGCAACTTATTTTGCTCAGGAGATGCTTTCCACAGCAGGAGAAAGTATTAAGGGTAAAATTGTTTGTATATCAGGTTCAGGTAATGTGGCTCAGTATGCAACAGAAAAAGTTACACAACTGGGAGGCAAAGTTGTCACTTCATCTGATTCGAATGGCTTTATTTATGACCCTAAAGGCATTGATGCCGAAAAGCTTAACTTTATCATGGAACTGAAAAACGTCAGGAGGGGAAGGATCAAGGAATATGCCGAAAAATTTGGAGTAGAATATTTTGAAGGCAACAGGCCCTGGGGTATAAAATGCGATATAGCAATGCCTAATGCAACTCAGAACGAAATTGATGAAGAAGATGCCAAAACACTTGTTAAAAACGGATGTATCTGTGTTGCTGAAGGTGCAAATATGCCTTCCACTCCCGAAGCGGTTGAAGTATTTCATAAGGCAAAAATACTGTACGGACCAGGCAAGGCTGCAAATGCCGGTGGTGTTGCTACATCAGGACTGGAGATGACACAGAATTCGATGCGTCTGCCCTGGTCACGTGAGGAAGTAGATCAGAAACTTCAGGTCATAATGAAAAATATACATGCAACTTGTGTAAAATATGGCAAAAGTTCTGATGGTTATATTAATTATGTCGACGGAGCCAACATAGGTGGTTTTGTTAAAGTTGCAAATGCCATGATTGCACAGGGTGTTGTTTGATGCAGTTAATAGATACGCATACACATATCTACCTCCCCGATTTTGATGCCGACAGGGATGATGCTGTCAATCGTGCAGTCAGTAAGGGTGTTATTAAACTTCTGATGCCAAACATTGATGCTGGTTCCGTCAAAGCTATGCTGGCTGCATCTGAAAGATATAAAAATATCTGTTATCCAATGATTGGCCTCCATCCCACCTCGGTTAAAGAAGATTATCTGATACAACTGGAAAACCTCAGAGAGATAGCCGTACAACACAGTTTCATTGCTGTCGGCGAAATTGGAATAGATCTGTACTGGGATAAAACTTATCTGGAAGAACAAAAAGATGCATTTTCAAAACAGGTTATCTATGCTATTGAGTCAGGGCTGCCCATTGTAATTCATTCAAGGGATTCCATCCGGGAAATTTTTTCTATTCTCAGTCAGTTTAAAGGAGAAAAATTAAAAGGTATTTTTCATGCATTTTCCGGTGATGTCAATGATGCCCTAAAAGCAATTGAAATGGGCTTTATGCTTGGTATAGGAGGACCTCTGACTTTTAAAAACTCACGACTAAGCACAATTGTAAAGGAAGCAGGGCTGACCAATCTGGTTCTTGAAACAGACTCTCCCTATCTGACACCCGTCCCTTACCGAGGAAAAAGAAATGAGAGTTCTTATATTTGTATAATAAATAGTAAACTCGCAGAAATATTTGACAGAAGCGAAGAAGAGGTAGCTAGTATAACATTTGATAATTCATGCCGTCTTTTTAATATCTGCTCAGATAATGAAAAATAATACGGATATCTCGGTACTTATCATTTATACCGGTGGCACAATAGGGATGGTGCATGACCCTGTAACCGGTTCACTTGTGCCTTTAGATTTCCGGCATATCACAAAACATGTACCTGTTCTTGGAAATTTCGGCTTTAATCTCGAATCCATATCATTTGTCCCTGTTAAAGATTCATCGGATATTGATCCGGATATATGGATCAAAATGGCTGAGATAATTGAAACCCATTTTGATGATTTTGATGGTTTTGTAATCCTGCACGGAACAGATACAATGGCTTATTCTGCTTCTGCTTTAAGTTTCATGCTTGAAAACCTGTCGAAACCTGTGATATTTACCGGATCACAACTACCAATAGGTCTTCTCCGTACTGACGGCAGGGAGAACCTGATCACATCAATTGAAATTGCTGCAGCCCGGCGGGAAGACGGATCTCCTTCAGTGCCGGAAGTATGTATATATTTCGACAACATACTGACACGAGGTAACAGGACAACAAAACTTAGTGCCGAACATTTTGACGCATTCAGTTCACCTAATTATCCGCCATTGGTTGAGGCCGGACTACATTTAAAATATAACTATAATTATATTAATTATCCTCCGGAAAGAAGAGATCTTGCCTTTCATAAATCTTTTGATAATAATGTAGCTATTTTAAAACTGTTTCCGGGTATAAACAGAAAATTTGTTGAGGCGATTATTAATACAGAAGGATTAAGGGCACTTATTATTGAAACATTCGGATCGGGCAATGCACCTACTTATAAATGGTTTCTTGATGACATTAAATATTTCATCAGTCGTGGTGGAATAATACTGAATGTCACCCAGTGTCATGGAGGTAGTGTTGAGATGGGTCTATATGAAACAAGTCGTGAGATGCTGGCTGCCGGAGTGATAAGCGGAAAAGATATAACATCTGAAGCTTCTGTGACAAAACTGATGTTTCTTCTGGGTCAGTATAAATCCAACAAAAAGGTATTACAGTATCTTGACAAACCGCTGGCAGGAGAAATGTCAATATAAGCTCCTATTATTTAAAGAATTTTGTAATATTGCATTTCTTTAATTCTCATGTTTTTTCATGAGTTACAAGGAGAGATGCAGGAGTGGCTTAACTGGCACGCCTGGAAAGCGTGTGTACTTCAAAAGGGTACCGGGGGTTCGAATCCCCCTCTCTCCGCAGAAAGGCTACGACAGAAGTAGCCAATAATAATACAAGCCCTACAAATTCAACGATTTGTGGGGCTTTTCCGTTGTCAGGTGTCCGGTTGGAAAGCCATCAAAATGCTATGATTTCCTGACTTGTCCACTTTAGTGCGGTAATTTCAGAGACTTGAGGTATTCTAATGTCTTCTCGTTTTGTTTTGATCTTATTCTTGTCTCTTTGTTTGTTATTTTATTAAGCATCCGGGCATCCGTTACCTTCTTACATTCCGTTAAAAACGTCCTGAGGGAGTTTCCATTAGTCAATTCAATGTGCTTAGACACCACCAGCGCCATGAAACAGATTAAGATGTGAAGCTTAATAGGATCTTCCTTAAAATGAAAGATGGATCTTGTTTGTAAATCGTGCTTCGATATTCTGAAGGCTTGCTCCACTCTGTATAGTTCATGATAATGTTAGATGATTTCTTGGTTACTTATGACACTCTCATCTATATTGGTATAGTATCCCTTGATTCCCAGTAGTTTTTTCGACTTTTCAATCAAAGCCTGATTATAAGGACTACCTGCTCACCAGTAGTTTTGATAAACTTTACTCTCTTGCCTTTTGAGGGTGTTTCGATAATGGCCCGAGCTTTCTCAATTTGCTTTTCCATCTCATACTTGTCTTTTCGGTATCGAACCGAAGAGTAAGCGCAAATCAAATATCCGTTATCTGTTTTTATCCTGATGCTTTCACCGTCCTCCCGGTAATGCTACTATTGATCTGTTCAATCAAATCATTAGATAAGCTGCCCAGCCTTGCACCAACAATATAGTTGATGTTATCTGACAAAAGCTCCTGTATGTTGGTAGCGCTTATCATTGCTGCATCGGCAACTACAGTAAATTCTTTAACTGTGTGTTTCTTAATGAATGCATTTACCACAGGTATTATCGTATGGCCTTCAAAGGTATTGCCGGAAAAGATGCTGTACGCTATTGGAAAGCCTTCTCTGGTAACCAGCAGAGCGACTAAAATCTGTGGCTGCTGTAATTTGTTGTCCTTAGAAAAGCCGTTTCTTCGTAGCTCGTCTTCCTCAAATGTTTCAAAGTATAAAGTGGTCACATCGTAAAACAGCAGGTCAAAATCGAAGCCATAGTTGTTCTTGGCAAACTCTACAACAATCCGCTCAATTTCTTCCTTCAGAAGAAGCCATTGCGGAGCAGATTGGTAATAGCTCTGTGCCTTCTATGCTTAATCCCAAAATGACTCTCTAAAAGCTCTATTGAACGTAATTTGGAGGCGGGCTCTACAATCCCAATGGCTGCCAGGTCAAGCAGCAACTGTTTTCCTATCCTATCCAGGCCTACCTGAGAAATCACTCCAGAGATAACCTCATAGAAAAGTAGAATACACTCCCAAAAACTCAGTCTTATCCAGATACAGGAGATTATCAAGCTTAGCATCTTCAAACAAAGGAATTTCCGGATTGAAGTTCTTAATAACATCCTGGGCAACCAATTTCAATGACTCCAATTCTTGACTACTACTTGCAGACCCGATATGCTTAAATATAAAACGCTTGCCATTCTTGTAGTAAACTACTTGAACTGCATTAGCCCCAGATGCTGTTTTAACGACTCTAATACGTAGCATAAATTTACCTTAGTGCGGTAAATTTAAGACTTTTTCAGCGTAACCTCCTGATATACAACATTAATATTTTTTTATCTTAAAAGGGTGGACAAGTCAGGAAAGAATAGGAGTAGTCCTATTTACCACTGTTTTAAGGCATTCAGGAGCCTGACAGGTTTTTTAACTGAAAATTCCCGACGACAAAGGAATATAGCCAGTTGCCGTTGTGGAACAAATTTGTCTAATCAAAGTTATACAATTAGGATTAAATATTTTTAAAAACACGGGCCAGTGAAAATCCGGGAGCATCTACCTGTAAGTCAAGAAAATAACCGAAAGGTGTCTGACTGATAGTGAAGCCGGCATTTACCATCCGTTCTTCCGTTCTTTCAAATAACAGCTTTGTGAATTCAGGGTCAGCCTTACTTTCAGAAAGATGTGCGAATGAATGAAGGACAACTCTGTTTACATTGTTTTTACCGCATATCCATTTAAGGTTTTTAACAAGTTTCTTTTCAACATCGCTTTCCCTGCCTTCATCTTCTTTTTCAACCTGG
>Ga0116163_1002304_pt1 | contig 11249 bp, 6 predicted proteins | sample AD_UKC107_MetaG_FD_89889 | JGI IMG/M metagenome (GOLD analysis project Ga0116163, IMG submission 89889) | Active sludge microbial communities of municipal wastewater-treating anaerobic digesters from Hong Kong - AD_UKC107_MetaG | ecosystem: Engineered > Bioreactor > Anaerobic > Digestate | place...
TATTTGTAATCCATACACCGCCATCAATTGATTCTCCAGAAACTGAGCCAACACTAACGTCCAATTGCCCGTCAACCCAAACTAATCCATCACCGATGGAAGCCTCTTTAAGGTATGGTCCTGCAGATCTTAATTCATCAACTGAAGCATCTAACGAAACAAGATGATCAAAAGCGGTAACCAAGCTGCTATCAATTCTAACTATTGAAGCATCTAAAGAATCTAGCTGATCAAAAATCAAATTGAGACTGCTATCAATTCTTATAATTGAGGCATCAATAGATGAATTCCATCCTATAAGATATGAAATAGAAGAATCTAAAAGCTCAATGACAGAATAGAGATTCGAAACAGATGAATCGAGAGCTGAAATATCGGAAGTTATTGCTGAACCATCAACAATGATTTTTCCAAATGGCTCTTCATAGACATTTATACCACCTCTTCCACCTATTCTCTTAAAATAGAATGTGGTTCCAACTGAGGTATCAACTCTGTTATCATAAACTCCTATAGTTCCACCATTATCTAAATTCTGAATAACAATATCAGTATAAGGACCTAAATGATTGGTCCTATCAAGATAGTATGCAGGAAGTTCTCCCTGAAGCGTAAATGCATCTATAGAGGCATCTGGTGGGGATGGAGGAGTAGGAGTAGTAGAATCACAATAGAGATAAAATCTCTGAATGTTAGCTGTACCAACTCCGGTCCTATTATATCTTACATGAATATAAAAATTAGGCCTATCTCTAAATTCTATACCAGCAAGATTTCCCTGAGTGAGAGTATTCCAATTTGTCCAAATGTTGTCATCCCAGGAATATCTGAATTCTTTGGAGATGAAATTTCCTGTTAATTCAAATTCCTTAAAATAACGAATCCTTTCCACATTTAGAAGGGGATTCGTATTCTTAAACTCTATGCTTTTTACATATTCATACCTCGTGAGCTGAAACTGCATGTTAAGGAATCTTATTTTAATTATTTATCCAAGAAACTATAAGGAAGATTCCCTTATCATCTCCTTTCCTTAACAAATTTTTAATAGAGGTATTCTATAAAAAAAGAGACCTTTTTATCTAATCCGTTATTATTTTTATAAATAACCCTAATTGGAATATTGGCCGGAACTCTCTGTCCCGTAGGCATTTGTTTTCCGATTTCAATCTTTTCTGTATGACTCATATAGAGATATGGAATTATTTTACTACACATAGCAATATAGCTTCCTGCATTTGCTGAAACATCAGAAGGATAAATCTTAAGAGCTGAATTTTCCGTATCTATAGATATCACTCTGCTAATCTCTATTCCATCTGCCCCAGGCTGATATAGGCCTACATAATATCCTCTTTTAACATTTTCTAAAACGGTTGGTGAAACATACATAGAGGTATCCCCAACATTAAGAGGAGCTATAAGAGCTCCGACTAATGTATTTGGAGCTACATGAACTTCTAATTCATCTCCTACCATAGCGGATGAAACAAATATCGTTCCGCTCTTTAATGCTATCGGAAATGGCCAAGAGAAATCCTTTATCTTGGTGGTTTCTCCCGAAGATACATCAACAAGAAGTGTTTTAGCAGCGAAAAATTCTTGAGTTGTATCCCCTGATTTAACATATTTAAGGCCTTCTGTAAGGATATCTGCTCTTACAATAGCTGGTTCTTGAACATCTGGAGTTCCATCATGAGCTGCAACAACCGCATTAAGAATTGTCTGATTGCCTGAATCCAATTCAGCCTTAAAAAAGAAATCCACATAAGATGGATTACCATTAATATAATCTAGAGCAACAGTTATTGCACTAGATCTCGTCTGATTTAAGAGAGTATCCAAATCATACTTATCATTCGGAAAATCCGTAACCTGATATGTGTATTTAAAATCTGCCATTTTTATATTTATTTAATTATTTCGCTAATGCTGTTGAGAATTCGAGTCTTGCATATTTTATTCTTGCTGTATTTGACCCTGCAGAGTATTTAATATAAACATTATGAGATCCCGCACTTAATCCCAGGTGTTGAAATCCTGCAACTTGCCAATATGATTCGCTACTACCAACTCTAATTGTATCAGATTCAATAACAGATGAATCAATTTCTATAGAATAATTTGTATATTTGTTTGACCCCGAGTTTGCTAATTGAAATGACCACCCTATTCTATAAACATCAGCAGTAGCAGAAGCATCTGTAACCATTGTTAATTTAGTTTGTAAAGTACCTGACGTTGTTGAAGAAACTCCTAAACTTTCTGCATAACTTGCATAATTTAATGCTCCAATTGATTGAGCAAACGCACTAGCTGAAATACGTTTCTTTTTATATCCATCCTGAGCATCTTCAATAAGTATTCTATCCCCCTCATCCAAAGTAGAAGAATCCGGGAAAGAACTCCAGTCATTATCCGTTCTTAGAAGTCTGTCAGTTAAATCATAAGAAGAGCCATCAAATGTAGTAATAGGATGTTTATACATCAAATTATATGTTGAGGGTTCAACCCATAAATCTCCATTTACTGGAGAGGCAAAAGTACAAGGATCAATATGGAGTTTTCTTCCTATAGAAACATCGAAAGTAACTTTTAATCCAGGAACAGTTAAATTACCGGTCATTGTATCACCAGTAATTCTAACTCGATTATTTAAAGATCCATCAGTGTAAATTCTTAAAGCATTTATAGAAACATCTTGATTTGCATCCTTAATTCCTAAATTTAAAAGAGAAGTATCTACAGAACCAAGCTTAGTCCAAATTCCATTTATAGAAACATCTTGAGAAGCGTCTTTAGCTCTTAATGCGACAATTGATGAATCTTGAGCAATATTTTTTGCAAAAATAATATTAATTGATCCATCAATTCTAACAATTGAAGCATCCTGAGCAGAATTTTTAATTCCGAGATTATTTAAAGAAATATCTATATAACCTACTTTAGTCCATATAGTATTTAAAGATGTATCAATATTTGTATCTTTTGTTCTTAATGCTATGATAGATGAATCCTGAGAAAGATCTGTATTTCTTATAGAAACTATAGAAGAATCTTGAGAAATATTCTTATTCGTTAATGATAAGATAGAGCTATCAAATAAAGATTGATTTACTTTAACATTTAAACTTCCGTCTACATACGTAAATGTGGGCCTTAATAATAAGCTCGCATCCTGAGAAACTTGCCAATTTGTTAGGGATAGGATAGAAGAATCAAATAAAGTTCTATTAACTTTTAAATTTAAAGATCCATCAATATAAGTTTTTGTATAGGTATTGTTGACGAGCCATTGAATTGAAGAATCTCTCTGAGCCAATGATCCATCCACGTAGGATTTTGAAACACCACTCGATCCAGCAGAAACATCAAGTAATCCTGCGGACCAAGTAAATGAAGGGCCCAAAGAAGCTTCTTTAAGTCTTAATAATATGCTTGCATCCTGAGAAGCTTGTCCATTCGTTAATGATAATATAGATGAATCAAATAGTGTTTGATTCACTTTAATATTTAAGCTCCCATCAACATATGAGTAGCTAGGATAATCAGCAAGTTGATAAGGAGCTTCATATGCTTTATCATAAGAAACAGAAGATCCATCAATATATCTTATTAAATCTCCACTTTCTAAATAAAAATTTAGATCATCTGATAATATTGCCTGATCATAATTTCCGAGATCTAAACTAGCGTCAGAAATAATTATAAGACCTAAATCTTGTATTTCTATATCTGCAGTTGATACGTTTCTTACTATGAAAACTTCTCTTGTCATTTAATTATTTATTATTCTCTCCATGCCACTTCAAAGATAACTAAAACATCAGTAAATGTATCAGATCCATTTGAAATTAAAACTGCTTGAAGTAAATCTCCAGCAGAAAAATTTTGATTTGCTCCTGTTAAATATGCCCCCTTATTTCCTGTTGTAATCAATAATTGAACTCTATTTGTAGTTGAATTATTTACTCGAATATCTAAAGTTCTATTTGCTGCTGTAACTGTTGTTGCATTATCTAAAGAAACGGATGTTATAACTCCATTTCTTGGCATCCTTAATCCCTGAGCAGATGACATTACTGCATCTGCTACACCCATATAAACAGTCGAATTCTTATGAGCGGATGATCTTCCAACGGTATATGATGCTCTATTTGTAGATAACCATTTTCCTCTTGAGCTATCATAAACAAATTGTAAAAATAGGTCATTTCGGTAAAATAAATCCCCATTTATTGGCGATCCAGGAAAACTAGTTCCGCTTACATTTAATTGACCAAAAGAACCTTTTCCATTAACAGATAAATCAGTTTGAATAACTAAATTACCAGACATGATATCTCCGCTCTTTCTTACATAATCGCCGAGGGATGTATCAATTCTTTTAATGCTTGCATCAAGTTGAGCAGACCAAGCATTAAGCTGTCCAAGGCTTGTATCAATACGGATAATAGAAGCATCTTGGGCAACATTCTTTATCCCCAAATTATTTAAAGAAGTATCTACATATCCTAATTTAACCCATATAGAATTAATAGATGCATCTTGAGAAGCATCCTTAGCTCTTAATGCGACTATTGAGGCATCTTGAGAGAGATCTTTTGAAAAAATAGCATTTATAGATCCGTCAATTCTAACAATTGAAGCATCTTGGGATAAATCTTTTGCAAAAATTACATTTAAAGATCCATCGATTCTTAAAATAGAGGAATCCTGAGAAATATTCCAATTCTTTAAATAAGCAATAGAAACATCTCTTTGAGATAATGATCCGTCTACATAATCTTTCCATTCTCCAGAGGAGGTATCAACAACCGGTGACCAAACAGTTCCATCATACCAATATAGTTGAGAATCTGAGGTCTGAAAGACCTGCATTCCAGGAAACCAATAGAGGGATACGTCGTAAATAGAATCTACAACGTATCTAGCGTCTAATGGTAAATTAGTGCCAAGTTGAAAGCTTTCAATAATGCTAACTGGCATATCATTCTATATTATTAAAATTTAAATGTAACTTCAAATATAGAAGTATCCACTTTGTTCTTCAATAAGTAAAATCTATATCTTACATTATTAACTCCCACGGAAACATCTTCGTTTTCTGTATCCCATGAAGCTGTTATATCAAAATCATTCTGATCCAGTATCTGAGTTAGAACTCCGAAATTATCAGGAGACGATACTGTATCAGGATAAGCAAATAGGTATTTAACAAATCCGCCGGTTGAGTTATCAAAAGTTGCGACAAGATCAGTTTCACCTGCTAATCTGCTATTAATTAGGCCCTTAATCATATCGGAATCCACTTGGTTCGGATTGGTATTACCATTAACCATTCCCCAATACTGCCTGTAATAGAAAGTAAAGCTTCTGGAAAGGCCTACTGCTGGCTGGCTCTGATCCGCTTGATCGTCGTCAATCGTAACGTTATAGGTAATAGTCCTACTTGTACCTCCCCAGTTTGTAATACCTGTTAGATCTGTATATGTTCCTGCTGCCGTAGCGACTAATCCGAGAGAAGCATCAAATATAGACCCTGCTCCAGTCTTAGTTATGTGAACATTATTAAGGAATGCTAATGGATAGTTAGCATTTGTAGAGTAGTAGCTTACATCCACCGTTGAGAATTGAGTAGATACAAGGCCCTTTTCATAAGTTCCATATACTGGATCTGTTCCTACTAGGAGTGTTGGTGGCTGATATTCATAAAGGATTTTAAATAATATCTCTTTAAGTGTTAATCCACTAAGATCGGTACCAGCCGGAATTCCCCCTATATCATCTGTTGTGGTTCCTAGAGAAGTATCCCACCAAATATTATTAGTATTTTTCCAAACGCTTACATCCGAATCATATTCCAAGACCTGATGTGTTTCGAGAGGATATAGAAGAGAAACATCTGTTAATCCGCCAATTGAAGCCTCCGAAATAACCTCGCCTATTGATAGGTCTATGTATACGAATGAAGCATCATTAGTAATGATTAGGGAGGAAGGATCCAGAGATTTTATTCCCCTAAACACTAGGTCTGTTCCAGTCTTAACCTTAAATACGCTGGCATCTCCTCCAACTACGTTAGAAGCTGTATTAACTTCGCCACCGTATGAAGCATCAATAGATATTTCGATTACATTTCCATTTTCAGAAACAACCGCGCCACCGACCCCAGTAATAGTTCTTAATTCGATAGATCCGTCAGAAGTAATAGTTCCCGTATAAATGCTGGCAGATCCGTCGCCTACGTTTATAGCACCTTTAACGGTATTAGCCAATTCACTATAAATATCGGTTATCGAAGAATCTATTCTAATTATTGAAGCTTCGAGCTGATCTGTAATATTATAAAGATCTGCTACAGAAGCATCGATTCTAATTATCGAAGCCTCTAATTGATCCGTAATATTATAGAGATCCCCGATAGAAGCTTCATGAATATTTATAAGATTCGTTAAGTAGGTTATAGATCCGTCAATAACTGTAATTCTATCAGTCAATAAAGCAATCGAATTATCCTGAATTCCTTGATAGATGTAAATATTATTAATTGATCCATCTATCCTTATGATAGAAGCATCCAATTGAGCAATTTGAAGAGTATTAGATGCTATAGAAGAATCTCTAGCGGCTAACGATCCATCAATATAAGCATAGATATTAGCAATAGAGCCATCGTAATTTGGAATAACCTGAGCAACCACATATCCATCTGGCTGTACTACAAGCATTAAATCCGAGCCCCCAGCTAATCCGCTTAGATTTAGAGATGTATCTAATACCAAGCCATCAGTTTCATTATAAGTTAACGATGTATAAGTATCGAATCGATTCTCTGTATTATTCCAAATTGCTACACCGTCTACTATGGGAACGTCCTGTCTAGTAGCTACTGACTGAGTTGATGAATCAAGATATCCAGTTGATGTTTCAGCTGCAATACCAATTCTAAAAGTCTGATTTGTTTCGTCAAATATAAAAACATAAGGCTCTAAATCTCCTCTTCCTATAACAATACCTGATTGCATTGTTGATGGAGGAGTTCCGGTTAATCCTGTATTAAGATGGATAAATCCAGCAGAAACGTCTATTGTTTCAACATTTACAACGTATAGAGAGCCATCAATAGTTAGATTACCCCCTATAAAAGTATTTTCATGGACATATAAATTAGAATATATTGAAACATCTAAAGGAGTTCCAATACTTCCAACTTCCAAACCTCCCCCAGTAATAACTAGAGCACCTGTCATGGTATCGCCATCCTTACGGACATAATCACCAAGAGAGGTCTCAATAGCTAGAATATCCTGAGTATTTTGAGCAATCGAAGCATCCTGAATTCCATTATAATTTGTTAAGAATGTTATAGATCCATCAATAACTTGGATATCTAAAGTATTTGCTGCAATGGAAGAATCCTGAATTCCCTGATAAGTATTAATATCAGCTATTGAAGCCTCTATCTGAAGAATATCCAATTCGTTGGCTGCAATGCTTGCATCCTGAATCCCCTGATAAGTATTAATATCAGCTATTGAAGCCTCTATCTGAAGAATATCCTGAACATTTATCTGAATTTGAGCATCTAATTGACCTAAAGATGTATCAATTCTAACAATAGAAGCATCTAATCTAGCTATTGAAGCTTCTAATTGAGAAATATCCCCTACTAAATTTTCTATAGAAGCATCCTGAGAGAGCTGCCAATCAGTTAAATAAGCTACAGAAGATTCCAAAAGAACCACTCTTGCAGTTAAATCCCCAATTGAGGCTTCATGGATCTCGAGAAGGGTTCCATATGAATTTAGGGATACATCAATTCTTTGAATAGATGCATCAAGCTGATTTGTGATTTGATATAGATTGTTTATAGATACATCAACATTTTCTGTGATATAAGTTGATAAGTCTAAAACTAAATTCCATAGAGCATTCAACGATGCGTCTGAACCACTTCCAACTTCCACCCAGTTTAGAGAATTGTCCGCATACCAAATGCTTTCAGTATTGGTATCGAATACCTGCATACCGGGATATTTGTATACAGAAATATCTGGATCGAATCTACCTGCTGACGGAACGTATCTAATGTCAAGTGGTAAATCGGTGTTTAGCGAAAATTGGTCAATTATAAATATAGCCATTTTTATAAATTATTTTTCTCTTTCTTTATATATTAAAAATTAGTTTGAAGATAGAAACATCCGGAGTAAAACTTATCCAGTGACTCTTGATGTATACCTTATAAGAGGTTGGAGGCCCCCATGGTGAATACATTGTGACGAGCCTTGTGCTTGTATCAAAAGATGAGGTAACATTGAAATCATTTTTAACATCAAAAATGCTCTTTAAATTCTTATATGATGCCGGATAAGCATAAACAAATTTTACTTTTGTGTAGCTTGTGCTGACATCAAATGCTATTTCATTTGTCTGCTCGGGAACTATAAGTTTATTCAATCCCTGAATATCCGAATCAGATATATTAGAATAATTTACGGAATCTGAAACAATTCCATAAAAATAAGGATCCACAAATTTTATAGCTGCGGAAACATCATAAACATCCATTTCTACTCCATTAACTTTATTTTGAACTTCAAAATCATAAACTATATCGGGCCATCCTCCGGGAATAGCTGAATCCCCAAATGAATTAGATCCAGAGGATGCTCCTCCCCAAGAATCGGTCTGAACATGGGAGCCATTTTTATAGATACTAATATCATAAACTCGCACTTTTGTAAAATCAGTTACATTAAAGTCGTATGATATTGCCCATCCGGAAGATAATGGTCCGCCTGGATCCGCCCATTTTTCATAATATCCTGTAGTGGTTTTTAGACCTGAGCATGGATCGATACTAATATTTACATTCGGAGGAAAATATTCATAAAGAATATCTTCTAATATTTGAATAGCATTATCTCCAACAAAAGTATCTCCAGGAGATACCCCTCCAACAGTAGCACTTATAGGATCAGTGTCCGCCCATGTACATGGGTCGACCGTGATACTCGCATCGCTATATAGAACTATATCATTACCAGAGGTAGAGACGGAAATAGCACCGCTTCCCTTAATCTGACGTAATTCTGCGACTCCGGAAGAATCTATCTGAGCTAAAACTAATCCAGTCCCTGTTCCTACATTAGCAATATTTGTAATAGAAGTATCAGTCGTTAGCTCTGTAGAAATAATTATTCTATCTCCTGAAGTTATAACGGATGTCGCTCCAGATCCATCTAAAGTCCTTAGCTGAACAATTCCAGAAGGATCTATAGCACTGAAAATCTCTCCGAGTCCAGATCCTATATTATCCACCCCTCTTATGGATGAATCTCCGCCTACAACAGAGGCATCTATAACTATGGTATTTCCGTCAACGTATACATTTACCCCGCCTGTTCCTCGAATAGTCCTTAATCTAGCAATTCCTAAGACTGTATCGCTATAAATACTTGCTTCACCTCCGATATTTGAAAGACCTAATATTCCAGTGGAAATATCTATTTTGGAATATAGATCATTTATAGAGCTATCGATTCTAGCAATCGAGGATTCGATACTGAAAAAGGTTGTATCTACATATACAGATAGATCATTTAAATCGGATTCTAAGGAATAGTATAAATTATATAGATCATTAATACTGCCATCCGATGGATTAAATGATGCATCAACAGTGAAATATATTATTCCTGTATTAGGGTCCTCCGTAATTTCTAAACCACCGCCTGATACATCGATAGCTTTGAAGTATAGATCCTGACCCGACTTATCATAAAAAACTCCAATTCCGCCTGGTACATTTTGAGCGCCAGTTATCGAATTTTGTAATCCCCCTGCAAGATTGTTTAAAATGCTCTGGAGATCAGTAACTGTTGATATTGGCTGCTGTCCTTTATGATTGGATCTCCACAGATAGTAATCACAGGATTTTCCACAAAGAGTCTGAGCATCGATTGGTCCAGATGAACCACCTGTACCCTGACCAGGAATATAAACCCCCGGAGATACGCTCTTATCAATCTGAACATACTGAGAATCCGGCGGACATGATCCCCCAGGAATATTACTCTGAGCAGCTCCGTCATAATTAAGTGTAAAAGAGGTTACAGCTCCATTTCCAGAAGACAAATATCTAATTTCCAAAAATAGATATTCATTTCCTCCCAGCTTAACCGAAGATATATTTCCCTGATTTAAAGAGGTCCATGCTGACCAGTAGTCACTATTAAATGACCACCTGAATTCCTTTTTAGAAAAATTTCCGGTAGCATTATCTTTGTAATACTTGATGTCTGTTATTCCTTTGAGCGGATTAGCAGTATAAAATGTAATTTTATTCCCCTCTTCTACTCTCGTAAAATTCGAAAACTGCATTAGGACAATATCTTTTTTATTCTATTTATTCTCAGAATAAAAAGGGGTTTACTCAAAAGGAGGGGAATAAAAAAGGCTCTGAAAAACAGAGCCTTTAAAAATGGTGGAGATTCCTATCAGAGAGCATACCGTGACGTCAGCTCGACCCGGGTTTTTTTTTCGGTATCTTTGTCTTGGGACTCCCGTTTGCCCGCAGGGATACTGAGGTTGATCTCCGTTACCTCCTTTGCCTAATGTTATCCCTTATTCAGCAAAGGAACCTACATCTTCATCTCTTCTTCGGAGAGTGTTTTCATATTATCACACTCGGAGAAAATTAAGAGGTCAGGATAGGACTTAAGAGCCTTAACAGCTTCCTGTTTTACAGGACGCATATTAGAGATAAGCTTTATTTTCATATGGTTCTCCACTATTTCCTTAACCCTCATGGATTTTCCGCCTATGCTTCCGATCCATTTTTTGTATTGTTCAACGAGTCTTGCGGAGACAAATTCGTGTCCATGGGAACTCCAGGATCCATGTTTGTTTCGCTTTGTTGTTGTAACCTTTCCGAGATCATGAAATATGGCTGCAATAGCGAGATCAAGTGATCCGGTAGCTTTAGCTCTTTCATAGACAATTTTTGTATGTTTAAGCACATCACCTTCAGGATGCCAATTTGGACTCTGGGGAGTCTGGGCACACTTATCCAAAAGCTTCTGAATTTCTTCAGGAGCCATCTGATACATTTGATTAAAAGTTGGTATTTTCTTCATGATGCTAATATAGAAAAAATAATCTAAATAAAAAATTATGCATCAATTATTATTTCACCAGGGAATTTTTTTTCAATAATCTCCTGAATATCCGGAATTGATTCA
>Ga0116163_1002309_pt1 | contig 11246 bp, 8 predicted proteins | sample AD_UKC107_MetaG_FD_89889 | JGI IMG/M metagenome (GOLD analysis project Ga0116163, IMG submission 89889) | Active sludge microbial communities of municipal wastewater-treating anaerobic digesters from Hong Kong - AD_UKC107_MetaG | ecosystem: Engineered > Bioreactor > Anaerobic > Digestate | place...
ACAGGGGATTCGAACCCGAGGGCAATGGAAGTGAGCGTGTACCCAGTGGGTACTTGCACGAAGTGCAAAGCGAACTGTAGTTGGGAGGTTTGACAGAGCCTTGCGACCGAAAGGTAGCAAGGCGACAATCAAACCGAGTGGGCAGATCGACCGCGCCGTAGCACGCGCAGCGTGCGGCGAATCCCCTATGCTCCACCATCTCGTCGCCGCGGACTGCATATCGTTCGCGGCGGCTTTTCTTATGGAGAAGTCCTGCCCGTCAGGTTTATTGTCGCAGATTTTACTCCCGTTCATCTGCTCTGTAAACCTTCTCAATCTCAGTTCGCTTAACGCTTAGCGTAAGTGCCCGCTGGGCACACGCTCTCTTCGGTTGCCCATTCGTTGCGTCGTCTTCATCGCTTTTATTGTCGCACAGCTTCCTCTTGATGCCTCTCGAATTGAAGCAGGCTTCAATTCGTGTTTACGGATGCCTGTTTTGTGCTGCTCGTGCATATCAAAAGCCCGTATTCCTACGGAAGCCTGTGAAAATGCGGCCCGAAATCATGGCATGCGACTTATTATTGTGATATAATCATTATGATAATCGCTTTAAATATAACATTGCATATGGGGCAGAGGATGAAAAAGAAAACCGAATTCCTGTACAAGGTTGTTTATGAGCAAATTAAGCGCCAAATCACGGAGGGCACCTGGCCCGCCAATACTAAGCTGCCATCAGAGCGGCAGCTTGGCGAACAGTTCGGCGCAAGCACCATCACGATTAAGCGCGCCCTGGAATTGTTGTGCAACGAAGGCGCTATCTATCGCATCCAGGGACGCGGCACCTTCGTATGCCACACGCAGGAGCCACAAGCCGCGCGGCCTGTAAAGAACAAACTCATCGGCATGGTGCTGGAACATGTATCCTCGCCTTTTGGCTTAACCATGACCTACCGCATAACCCAAATTCTCAATGAGGCGGGATATCAACTAATCGTACGCTTTTCATTCGGCCATCCCAATCGTGAGGCCGAAGAAATCGAGGCTTTGCTTGCGCTGGGGATATCGGGACTGATCATTATGCCCTGTCATGATTCGTATTACAGCATGGCCATCGTCAAACTGATGCTCGAACATTTTCCCGTTGTGCTGGTGGACAAACAGATGCACGGGCTGCCGATTAGTTCTGTATGCACCGATGGCTGCAAGGCGATTAGCAATCTTGTGACGCATTTGCACGAGGCAGGCTGCAAGCGCATATCGTTGGTAACAATCGATCCTCACGGCACGGCTTCGCTGATGGATCGTATCAAGGGATACAAGGATGGCCTGCTTTCTATCGATCAGGCGCCGCATCAGCAAATCCTGTTGCCAAGGCGCACGGCCGATCTGAACGATACCCGCAACAATGACGAATGTACCAGGATTATCGGTGAGCAGTGGGATGCGATGGATATCAAGCCAGACGGCTTGATATGCACCGAATTTCCTTTGGCAAGGTCGCTGTATGAAGCTCTCCAGGCGCGCGGAATCACGTTTGGAGAAAAAACGATCCGGGCCTGCTGCATTGATGAGGATTATGAAGCCGTAGGAGGTTTTACTTTCACCCATATGCGGCAGGACGAAATATCCATCGCCGACAGGGCGGTGGAGATCCTGGTGCGCAGCTTACGCGGTGAACAGGGGGAACCAGAGCAGATAAAAGTACCCGCTATATTCAAGCTTGGAAAAACAACCCGATAAACATAATTAATCTATTTTCAAAAGAGATAAATCAGCGGAATCCATATAATTACGAAGTATTATCAGCCTAATTTCATAGAAATTCAGTCAATATATATAAAAATATATTAATTTATTATAAAATTGCGAAAATATAGTTGACATTAATAAATATATCAATTATTATAATAACACCAGAGCGCGAGAACGTTTCGGTGATACAAATGAACAAAATTAAAGGAGGACACAAGGGCATGAAACGACTCATGGCAATTATGATGGCTATGGCCATGCTGCTGGCCTGCGCAGTCAGCGCGGGGGCGGAAACAACGGAAACAACGGGAACCGTAAGAATGCTGGTAGCCGTAACGGGCGGTAAAGACGACGCAGAAATGCGGCTGTTTGAAGAAGCATTGGGCGCGGCGACCAATCTCGAGATCATCATAGAAAAACCTGCTTCGGATTACGACAATGTATTGATGCAAAAACTCGGCGCAGGTGAAAGCTATGACCTGGTTTACATGAACGCAAGCCAGTACCTCAACCTTGCCCAACAGGGTGCACTGACAGATTTGACCGACTATATTGCGGCATCCGACATTCTCTCCAACAATGTTCCCCAGTCCGAATGGGATGATCTGAAGATCGACGGACGCATTTACGCGGGATTTAACAAGCGTGAATGCCATGTACTTGTCGCGCTCAACAAGGTCATGCTGGAAAATGCCGGCATTGATTACACCCAGATTGAGCCCACCCTGGAAGGTTACTACGAGGTGTTTACCGCGCTGCGCGCGGCCAATTCCGACGAGGACTTCTATCCGTTCAACACCATCATCAGCCAGGCATGGGATCTACAGCCCTGGATGTCGTCTGTGGGTTTGAAGGGCGGCGTGGTTGTCGATGAATCCGATGGCCTTACCTACGTTCCTTATGCAACCGATGCGTCCTACGAGGTTTGGGCATGGCTCAAGAAGCTCTATGACGAGGACCTGCTTGATCCCGCGTCGTTCGTGGACAGCACCACCGACATGCGCAATAAGATGAGCGCAGCATCCCAGCTGACCGCTGTTACGGTGGACTGGGGCGCCTGGATCGGCCTGCACAACGCCAACGCCTTAGCCGGCGGCGTGAGTGAAGACGATTATGCCATCGTGGCTATGCCCGGTACAATGACTCCCGACGGTTCTTACAGCCTGCGCAAAGGCAGCGCCAGCCTGTTTGCGGTGCCTGTGAACGCGCAAAACGTTGAAGGCGCCATAAAGGTGCTGGAATACTTTGCTACGCAAGAAGGCGGCAATCTTCTGAGTTTGGGCATCGAAGGCTATGACTACACCGTTGATGCGGACGGCAACGTTACCATGACCGAGATCGGCCTCGCGCACGGCAAGGATCATGGCGCGCCTGTCCCGATTTACAAGGACTTCGTATTCCTCGCAGGCCTCAATCCCGGGTTTGAGGAGTCGCTGGAATACCTGGAATATGCGTCTATCGAAACCATTATTTCCAACGAGAGCGACTATAAGTCCATCGTCGGCAAATGGGCAGTAAGCATGATCCGCGGCGATGTCTCGATTGAAGAAGGTCTGGCGAGCATGCGTCAAGAACTAGTTACGATGGGCGTGTGCGAGAAGTAATACGCGCAATCCCGAAATGAAGGGGAGGGCGTTTGCCTTCCCCCTTCATTTGCCTTATTAACAGGAGCCGAGGGGGAAGATAGAATGGAGATAAAAGGCATGTCGTATACCGCCAATCTGCGCAGACAAACCCGGTCGCGCCTCAAACGGTATAAGACAATCTACTTGCTGATGATACCGGTGGTGGCGTATTTTCTGGTATTCTCCTATTTTCCCATGGCGCTGGGCGTATTCAACAGCTTACATGAAATCAAGCTGCTTGGCAGCATTACATGGGTGGGACTGGATCAATACCGAGCGGTGCTCAGCAGTCCGGTGTACGGTCAGGCCACAGTCAATACGTTAATCGTAGGCATGGGTACTTTTTTGCTCCAGCTAGCCTGGGGACTGTTGCTTGCGCTTTGCATCACCGAGCTGAGAAGGCGCGTGTCGCGCTCTTTTTTTCAGACGGCCACATACATCCCCTATCTGCTCAGCTGGGCGGTTGTTGGCTCGATCTGGATTGCGATTCTCTCCCCAAGCGGAATGATTAACGGATTTTTACGGATGATTTTCGGAGACGGATTTCGGCGTATCGTGTTTATGTCGGAGCGGTCGTATGCACGGGCCATAATGATTTTCACAGGCGCATGGAAAACGGCCGGCTATACGGCCGCGCTGTTCCTGGCGGCGATCATTTCGATCAATCCGTCGCTCTATGAGGCGGCGGCGATCGACGGGGCGACGCGGGTGGAGCAGATACGCCGCATTACCCTGCCTTCCATCATCCCAACGGTTAAGGTGGTTACGCTGCTTGCTGTGATGGGAATGCTGCGCAACTTCGATCAAATTTATATCATGTCCAACGCCAGCATTCTGGATAAGGTGCGAAACCTTCTGTATCTGATCTATATGGATGGCATCGTACAATTCAAGGTGGGGCTTGCGTCGGCGGCAGCCTGTTTGGTGCTGGCGATGACGCTGCTGCTCACGCTGATCGTCAGAAAACTGATCGGTTATGACAGACTGGGGTAAGGAATGACAAACATGAAGCGTACATTGCTAAGCCGAGTATACGAACTGAGGTTTTACCAGAAAAATATCGTATGGTTTCTCATGACCATCATGGGCGTTTTAATGGTTCTGCCGATGTGGAATGTAATTGTGGTATCGACCTCATCCACACTCGCGTCCACGCAAAGCGGCGTGGTGCTTTGGTGGCAGGCCTTTAGCCTGGAGGGATATCAATACGTATTTCAGATTACCAAGCTTGCGCGCCCGTTCATGAATTCGCTGCTGGTAACCACGGTTGGCACGGTGCTGCAGGTGCTGTTGTCCAGCATCGCGGGCTATGTGCTTATCCACCGCGATCTTCCCTACTGCCGCCTGATGATGACCTTCATCCTCATCACCATGATGATTCCCGGCGATTTAACGCTTATCTCCATTTACCGGCTCAATAAATCACTGGGGCTTCTCAACAGCTACACGGGCCTTATCCTCAACGGTTTGATTTCTGGATTCAGCATTCTGCTGATGCGTAATTACTTCTCCTCCATCAGCTACTCGCTGGCAGAATCCTCGCGGGTAGACGGCGCAAACGAGCTGTTCATCTTTGCCCGTATTTATCTGCCCATTTCCCTGCCTGGACTTGCAACGGTATTTTTTATGGAATATGTAGCAAAATGGAACAGTATTACGCTGCCTGCCGCTTTGCTTACCAAGGAATCGATGTACACACTCCCGTTGATGCTCAAGATGATGATTCTGAGCACAAACAGTGTTTCGGGCGTCGCACAGGTACCAAACAATGCTATCATGGCGGCGATCGTGATTTCGGCGGCTCCGTTGCTGCTGATTTATGTGTTTGCCCAGCGGTTCCTGTTATCGGGTCTGAACTTGGGCGCAACAAAGGAGTAGAAACGTATGAGTGGTGAGAGTTCAATGCGGATCCGCATTTCCAAAAACCAGGAACGCACATACTTCAAAGTGCCGTTTGATGTGCCTGCTGACGTGGAGCGGCTGGATATCGGCTATCAATACACACGATATTCGCTTACCGCGTCCGGAAACGTTACCACGCGCCGCGAGATCAATATCATTGATCTCGCTGTGGAAAGACCCGACGGCTCGTTTGCGGGTGCGTCAGGATCAAACCGCAAGGAAATCACTCTTTCCGCTATGGATTCAACTCCCGGCTATGCGCGGGCTCCAATTATGCAAGGGCGCTGGCAAATCATTCTGGGTGCATATCACGTGATGGATGATGGCGTGACGGTGGCAATCGACATTCGTATTATCCACAAGACGCTGCGCCGCTTTTTCGGCGATACCCATATGCATACTACGCATTCCGACGGCGCGTTGTCTGTACAGGAACTCGTAACGCTGAGCAAACAACAGGGGTTGGATTTTATGATCCTTACCGACCATAATATATATCCCGATCTTCATTTTTTGCCCGAATGCGACGCTCTCACAATCATTCCAGGCATGGAATGGACACATTATCAGGGACATGCGGGCCTTTATTGCCAAACACAGCCAATCCGCAATCCCTTCTGCGTCAACGACGCGCAGCAAGCCAAAGCAAAGCTCACCGAGGCACAGGCCGCGGGTGCGACGCTCGTGCTCAATCATCCCTTTTCCGAACCGGAATGCGGCTGGCGCTTTGGGCTTGACCTGGTGGATTTTGATGCGGTGGAGGTGTGGAACGGTCCGCTTATGACCGACAGCAACGCCGCATGCCTCGCGTGGTGGCATGAGCAGCTCTGCGCCGGCAAACACATCCCCGTCATCGGCGGCAGCGATTTTCACAGAATCGGCGTAATGACCCTGCCGGGACTTCCGACTACCGCGCTTTACGCCATGTCCCGCGAACCGGATGATTTGCTCCATGCCATACGGGCGGGACACGCCTATGTCAAGATGACGCCCGATGCGCCGGATATCGACATGCACTGCGCAGACAGCATTATGGGCGACAGCATACCCATGGGCGGTGTCGTGGACGTATCCATCTGGGGTTTGCGCGGCGGCGACGTCGTCTGCCGCATTACGGATCGGGAATGCCATACGGCGGAAATGCCCCCAGACACCGTGCGCTACAGCGAAACGTACGAGGTTGCGGACATGCGTTTTGTACGATATGAAGTGAAACGCAAAATGGGCGGTTTGCCGTCTGTGACCGTCGCGCTGACCAATCCGATCTACGCCGAGGTGAAATAATGCAGGCCGAGGAAATCCGTGAAGTTGTGGTGGTTTTCAAGTCGCATTTTGATATTGGCTTCACCGCGCCTACTGAAGAAGTTTTGCAGTTCTACGCCGACGAAATGCTTACCCACGCGCTCTATTCGCTTGATGCGACTACTGACCGCGAATCCGGACAATTCATGTGGACTCTGCCCGCCTGGCCACTGCGTGAAATTTTACGCCGTTGTTCGCCAAAAAACCGCATATGTCTGGAACAATATATCTATCAGGATCGTGTTGCCTGGCATGCACTGCCGTTTACGTCGCATGTAGATTTTCTAGGCGCGGACGATATGCTCTGGGGTATGGAGGTTGCTAGAGAGCTGTGCAGGACTTATAACAAGCCCTTACGGCGTACGGCAAAAATGACTGACGTCCCGGGTCACGGCAGAATGCTTGCGGAGTTTTTAGCGCTGGGCGGAGTGGAATTTCTTCATTTGGGATGCAACCAGTTCGCTACGCCGCCTGCGGTGCCCGAGTTGTTTTGGTGGGAAGCGCCCTCGGGCAAGCGGATACTGGTTCAGTATAGCAAAGGGGGATATGGCACCGGACTGCTGCCGCCCAAAGACTGGTGCCTGCCTGTTTGGATGGTTTTTATCGGCGCGCGCGACAACGGTTTGCCGCCGACGCCCCAAGAGGTGGATGCGCTCCATCAGAAACTCGCAGGAATTTATCCAAACGCCAAAATCCGCAGCGGAACGCTGGAGGATGCATGGGCGCTGTACCGTGATGTGTTGACGGCTGAGCTTCCGGTCGTAACAAAGGACTTAGCGGATACATGGATTCATGGCGTCGGCACATATCCGCGCGAGGTATCTGTTGTGCGCAGGCTCCGACAGCGGATGCTTCGCATAGAAGGCGCGATGTTTGCCCAGTGGCCCCGGCTGGCGCAGAGTGAGAGGCAGGAGCTTATAAACCGGCACAGCCAGGCGCGGGAGAATATGGGACTCTTTGGCGAGCATACCTGGGGGCTGGATGTCAAAACATGGCTGGGCCCTATTCCCTCATATGACGCGTCCGATTTTTCAGCGTTTCTGACCACAAAACCCAGCCTCAGGATGGAACGTTCATGGGATCAGCAACGCGCGTATGCCCGGACAGCCGAGCAGGCTTGCATGATGATGGAAACTCAATTGAACCTTAAGCCCGCGCGGCCTATGGCGCGGACGTCTGTGCAGGTGAGCGCCGGAACCATTCAGAGCAAAGCCTGGATGATCACATACAAGCCGGAAACGGGTGTGATTACGGGTATTTACAACAAGGAACAATCCGCATGGATTATGCGGGATGAACGCGGCGTGGTGCAGTATCGCTATGATGTATACAGCGCTCAGGACATGACCGATTATTTCAGGGCGTTCGCCTATCGCTTTTCCGATTGGGGCGTGAACGATTGTGGCCGTATGAAATACCCGGAAGAAGAACATGTGACGCTGACGCCCGTTTTTCTTGGGACGAGTCAAGCGGAGGATAACATCACCTTTCACTATGAACGGGCTTCCGACGCCGGCCCGTACGGCGACGCGCAAAGGATCGACATCGTTTTTCGGCTTCCCGATACAGGCCCTATGCCGATCAATGTGCAGCTCTATAACAAGGCGCCGACAGCCTTTGTGGAAAGCGGTCATCTGTGTTTCGGATTTGCGGCGCAGCCGCCCTGCCGATGGAGGATCAATAAGCTTGGCTATGTGCTCGATCCCGCCAGGGATATCGTCAGGGATGCAAACCATGCCTATTACGCGCTGGAGTATTTCGCCGCGCTTCTAACGGATGACTGGGTTGCTATGGTGGAAACCTTGGACACGCCGCTGGTAAGCCTTGGGGAAAGCGGCGTTTTCCGCTTTACCCATGAATATCAGGAACATGCGCCCCAAATGCAGTTTTGTTTGTTCAATACCATGTGGGGTACCAACTTTCCCCAATGGATCCAGGGCGACTCGTCCTTCCAGTTTTTCCTGCATGCTTATGATTCACAGGACGAAGCCGGGCTATACCGGCATGCCGTCCATACACCTGAGACATTGCCCGTTACGGTAAGCGAAGGCGTACAGATCGTCAGCCTGCTGCCTGGGAAGGGTAAGTGGATGCTGTACCTGCATAATTTGCTTAACCGTACGCAGGAGGTATCGGTGCGCTGGGAGGGGGTTGACCTGACATTCGGTGACGTAAAGCGGGGCGATGACATTCGCTTAAGTATGCGGCCATACGCTTACGAGTTGCTCTGGTGCCAAAGGCGCGATGAAACGTGAATGGAGGACATTACGGAAATTCGCTTCGCAAAGAGCGCAGAATGAAGCCGGGCATCGCCATTGCCGTCCCAAAGCGCGACTCTTCAGGTCAGATACCCGCAGCCTTCCGAAATATAGGCGCAGGCTTTTTTGTATTCTAAGGGATTAACCCTGGCGGAATTCTGTTCGGCCTTCACGATTGCCCAGCCCTCATATTCGCCTATAGCCGGCGCGGCAAACAACGGCGCGAAATCCACGCCGCCATCGCCGGGCACAGCAAACGCGCCTTGCGCTGCACATGAATCCCGCCAGCGCCATTTTTTACTGATACGCCACTCGAAGGTATTTTCCACGCCCGTATCCGGCATATCGTCATTTGTCCAAACGATAGACGCGGTGTCAAACCATATTTTGTTTGCATCCGGCATGCTGGATTCGATTGCCGCGGAATAAAAACGCCCGTCTGCAGGGCGGCAAAAGGATTACAGGGTGTGGTATACGGCGGGGCGTTTGTCAAGGCAGAAGACGCCGACGCCGCCGATGCCCAGGTGCGAACCGAGCACGCTGCCGATTTGTTCGCAAAGCACGGTGCATTCCGGCAGATGTTTTTTAATAAGCGCTTTCATGGAACCGGCCCTGTCAGGGTCGTCCGCGTGCGTGATCCCGATAAGCTGGCCTTGAAATTCGCGGGCGTAGCTGACGATGAAATCCGCCACGGCCTCCAGAGACCTTTGAGAACCCCTGACAAACTTTACGATATGCAGTATACCGCTTTTCACATCCATCAGGGGCTTGATGCTGAGAATATCGCCGATACTGCTTGCGGCGCGCACCAGCACCCTGCCGCCGCGCACGGCGCATTTCAAGTCGTTGATCGTAAAGGCGTATTTCATATGTTCGGTCATCCACATGGCCTGAGACATCAGCTCGTCAAACGAAGCGCCGTTTTCAAGCATCAATCCGAGCTGTATGGCAATCAGCCCCGTGCCCATCGAACCGCCTTTAGAATCGATGATTTCCATCCGGCGCGTCGGATATTGCTCCCTGAGCGAATCGCGCACCCTGTTGGCAATGTTATATGTGCCGGACATTGCCGCGGGAAACGCAAGATAAATAAAATCGTCGCCGGCTTGCGCGACGGAGGAGAAAAGCGTCTTTGCGTCGTCCCACTGTATCTGAGAGGTTTTCGGGGTTTTGCCGGCGCGAAGCGCCTCATACACATCTTCCAATTGAATATCAACGCCGTCGAGGTACGGCTTCCCGTCAAGGATCACCGACAGCCGCAAAACAGCAATGGAAAATCGCTCCAGCAGTTCTTTCGGTATGTCGCAGGTACTGTCTGCAATAAGTCTTATCATGATGACGACTCCTTTACTCTTTCCCTATATACTATATCGTAATCGCAACGTTTTTCAAAGTTAATGATAGTAAATTTCTGATAAGCCCATTACTTCAATTAATTGACATATGCCATAAATGGTGCTACGATTTCCCCGGCGCTTTTTTTTGCGCTTAGTTTAACAGAAAGAAGGGACTTCAAAATGAAAAAAACGGACGTACTGGTCATCGGCGGAAGCGCAACCGGGCTTGTGGCCGCGATGACGGCGAAATCCAACCATCCTGACAAAAGCGTGACGGTCATCAGAAAAGAAGAAAAAGTGATGATCCCCTGCGGCATACCCTATATCTTCTCCACGGTGGAATGCAGCGACAACAACGTACTGCCCGACGGCGGGCTTAACAAACTCGGCGTTGAGATTATCATCGGCGAAGTGACAAGCGTGGATACCAAGGCGAAGGTCGCCGCCGTCAAGGATGGCGAGGATATTCAATACGACAAGCTGATTATGGGCACGGGCTCGCAGCCGTCGGTCCCGGGCTGGCTTACGGGCGCGGATCTCGGGAACGTATTCACCATCCCCAAGAACAAAGTGTACCTGGACGAGTTGCACAAAAAGCTGGAAGGCCTGAAAAAAGTCGTCGTCATCGGCGCGGGCTTCATCGGCGTGGAAGTCTCCGACGAGCTCAACAAAGCGGGCAAGGACGTAACCCTGGTGGAAATCCTGCCGCGCGTACTCGGCGCGACCTTTGACGACGAGTTTGCCGCCGAGGCGGAACGCCTGCTCGCCGAGCGCGGCATCCATGTGAAAACCAACTGCGGCGTAAAGGAAATCCTGGGCGACGGCAGCGTAAACAAGGTTGCGTTAGGAAGCGGCGAAACGATCGCGGCCGACGCGGTCATCCTGTCGCTTGGCTACCGGCCCAATACGGAGCTTGCCAAGGCCATGGGGCTTGAGATCAACGATTACGGCTTTATCAAGGCCGACCAGTACCGCCGCACGAGCATCAAGGACGTGTTTGCCGCGGGCGACTGCGCCGCGAAGATCGACTTTGCCACCGGCATGCCAAGCCGCGTTATGCTCGCGTCCACGGCCTGCACCGAAGCCAG
>Ga0116163_1002315_pt1 | contig 11233 bp, 6 predicted proteins | sample AD_UKC107_MetaG_FD_89889 | JGI IMG/M metagenome (GOLD analysis project Ga0116163, IMG submission 89889) | Active sludge microbial communities of municipal wastewater-treating anaerobic digesters from Hong Kong - AD_UKC107_MetaG | ecosystem: Engineered > Bioreactor > Anaerobic > Digestate | place...
CAGGTGGGCCTTCACAACCAGCGCCGCGCCTGGGGCCATGCCGGCGAAAACCTGCTCCTCTCCTCCACGGCACGCCGCTTTCCCGGTCTGGAGGCCCATTTCCGTCCGGCCCCGTGGTTCCGCTTCTCCTGGCTCACGGGCTCCACCTTCCACCCTGGGGGGTACTCCTCTTCCGAAGCTGCGGCCATCTATGGCTACGACACGGGGGTCAGCCAGAACCTGCTCACCCTCCAGCTCCTCGAGATCATCCCCACCCGGTGGCTCCACCTCTCGGCCTCGTCGGTCAACCTCTGGATCAAACGCCACGAACCGGCCTACCTCATGCCCTTTGTCTTCGCCCACTGGCCCGAACTCGAGGTGGGCGACTACGACAACGGCGGCATGACCATCGACGTGGCCCTCCTCTTTCCCCGCACAGGCAAATTCTGGTTCAGCTTCTACAACGACGAGTTCAGCTTCCAGCGCTCAGGAGCCCTCCTGCGCATGCCCCGCAACCGCTATGGATGGCAGGCCGGATGGAAAACCGCCCTCCCCGCACGCCTCCTCCCCGGCACCCTCTCCACCCTCCGCTATACCCGCCTTACCCCTTTCATCTATACCCATTACCCCGAAACACGCGTCAACGCCTTCATAGACCGCCCGGTCGACATGACCTATTCCCACGACGGAGCCAACCTGGGCTTTTACCTCCCCCCCAACTCGGGCGAATGGTGCTGGTCCCTGGTCAACACGGGCCTCCCCCGATGGACCCTCTCCCTCGACACCCGCCTGATCTCCCACGGAACCAACGACCTGGCCTCATACAACCTATACCAGATCTACGGAGACATCTACCGCCACCAATTCATTCCCGAAGGGGGCGACCTCCAAAACTACCCCCTGACCCGCTTCGGGCGCGACGGGATCTACGACCGTACCTTTATGACGGAATTCCGCTTCGACCGGAAGGTCTCCATGACGTCAATCGTCCCCTATTTCAGGGTGGCGGGGTCCGTGGGCATGGCCCGCACCCGCTGGGAGAGCAACGCCTCGGGGGTGATGGCTCCCGCTCCGGTGAACTCCTTCAGCGGCCGCCTTAGCCTCATCGTCGACATCCTCTGATTTTCTCTTATCTTTGCGGGGTGAAGACGCTGTTCCATATCTTCCTCCTCTTCTGGAAGCCCATCCTATGGCTGGTGGTGATCACCACCCTCTGCCTGATGCCCCCGCAGGACCTCCCCGTGCAGGAATTTTACACCATCCCCCATTTCGACAAGGTGGTCCACTTCGGCATGTACTTCGTCCTGGCCCTCCTTCTCATCCACCCGCTGCAGCGCAAGGCCCTGAAGGTGGCCCTGGGGGTCTTTCTCATCTCCTTCCTGGTGGGCGGCGCCATCGAAATCCTCCAGTTCGCCATGGCCATGCAACGCTCCGCCTCCTGGGGCGACTTTATCGCCGACATGGCCGGAGCCGCCGCCGGATGGCTCCTCTACTCCCCCCTTATCCGCACCCTCCCCTTTACCAAATTCTTCCTCGCAGCTCCCCGCTGACCTTTTCCCTCCTGAAGTTGCCATGAGACTTCCCTGAACGCCCCTGCTCAGGATGACCCTGTGTGACGCCACCCTGTGGCTTCCTCAAACCCCTTCGGCTCCTGAGGGCTTGTATTAACCCTTCATGAAGTTCATGTTAACTTCTGTGAAAATTTTGATCCATTCTGTGGGTTATATTCCCTATTTTGTTAACTTAGTAACAGTTATTTACAAATCCTTTTCTATCTTTGTCGGGTCATTCGCATAATGATCAGATGTTAAAACCTTTCATATCGATTTCGCATGAGAGCGCGGATTAAGCACTTTTTAGACCGCATTTTCCTCCCTCGTTGGATTGTGTTGGCAACCGACCTTTTCCTGGTCGCCCTGGTCTTTTTGTTGACCTATTTCCTGCGGATTAACCTCATCAGGGTGTCGGTCAATGTGCCCCAGCTCATTATTCAGCTGGCGGCTTCCCTCCCGTTTTTCCTCATGGCCAGCTACCTGACCAAGTCGCACCACAGCATGTTGCGCACCACCAATCTGGCCGATACCGTCAGGGTGCTGGTGACCATGGTCCTTTACACCGGCGGACTCTTCCTGATCTATCTCGTGGGAATGCTCTTCATCCCCGTTCTGAAACTGCCTCTCTCGGTCGTGGTCATCCAGTTTTTCGTTTCCGTGGTAGCCCTGATCGGCTACCGCATGGTGCTGATCTATCTCTGGAATAACCTGGTGCGCAAACCGAAGCCCGAAATGAGCATGATGATTTGGGGCGCCGGATCCATGGGACAAATCACCCGGTTGGTGATCGAAAAGGACGATAACCTGCACTACAAGCTGGTGGGGTTCATCGATGATAACCCCAGCCTCCAGGGGAAAACGGTCAAAGGTCTCACCATCTACTCTCCCAAAGAGGCCTTCGCCAGGGTCGTGGACCAGAAAATGGTGAAGGAGATCGTCATCGGCATCACTCCGGAAAAGATTTCCAAGGAACGCAAGGAGGAGATCGTCGATATGTGCATCGCCCGGGGCATCCGCATCAAGGAGGTGCCCTCCTCAAAGGAGTGGCTCGATGGGAATTTCTATGCCAGCCAGATCCACGACGTCAACATCGAGGACCTCCTGGGACGACCGCCCATCCTGATTGAGGACAGCGGACTCACCCAGTGGATCCATGGCGCCAAGGTGATGGTGACAGGGGCTGCGGGCTCCATAGGCTCTGAGATCGTCCGCCAGGTGGCCGCCCTCCACCCGGGATGCATCTGCCTGGTCGACCAGGCGGAATCCCCCCTCTATGACCTGCATAACGAGGTGGCCTCACGCTATCCCGAGGTGTGCCTGCATTCCAAGGTGGGAAGCGTCAACAACGCCCTCCGCATGCGCCGCATCTTCGACGAATGCGTACCCGACATCATCTTCCACGCCTCGGCCTATAAGCATGTGCCCTTCATGGAGCAGTTCCCCTATGAGGCGCTGCGTACCAACGTGCTGGGAACGAAAACCATGGCCGACCTGGCCGTACAATACGGGGTGAAGAAATTCGTCATGGTCTCGACCGACAAGGCCGTCAACCCCACCAACGTGATGGGCGCCACCAAGCGGATTTGCGAAATGTACACCCGCTCGCTCCACAACTATGACCACGTGGAGACCCGCTTTATCACCACCCGCTTCGGAAATGTCCTGGGAAGCAACGGTTCTGTAATCCCCCTCTTCCGCCGGCAAATCGCCCAGGGCGGACCCGTCACCGTCACCGACCGCGAGATCATCCGATACTTCATGACCATCCCCGAGGCCTGCCGCCTGGTCCTCGAAGCCGGCCACATGGGCAAGGGTGGCGAGATCTTCCTCTTCGACATGGGAAAACCGGTGAAGATATGGGACCTCGCCGAAAAGATGATCCGCCTGTCGGGCTTCGTCCCCCACAAGGATATCAAAATCATCGAAACAGGCCTCCGTCCCGGCGAGAAACTCTTCGAGGAGCTCCTGGCCAAACGCGAGGAGCACCTGCCCACCCACCATGAGAAGATCCTCATCGCCACCATAAAACCCTACGACTTCGGCAAAGCCCTGGAGCAGATCAACGACCTGGTGGCCCACATCGAGAGCGAGAGCGAAATGCAGCTCGTCGCCCGCATGAAGGCCATCGTCCCCGAATTCAAATCCCAGAACTCCCGCTTCGAAAAACTCGATGCCGCCACCGGTGCGAAGGCCGATGCCAGCTCCGATGCCGCCACCGGTGCGAAGGCTGTCATGCCGGGAGCAGTCCCGGCAACCCCCGAACATAAGGCGTCAACGATGGACTCTAAGGCTGCCCCTTTCAAGGCCAATCGTAAGTCGTCAAAGTCAGACGATCATGAAACGCCTGCTCCCATCGACGGCAAGGGCTCGCAGAAGAAAACCCCCGTTCCGGCAAACGGGGAGTCCCTTCAGCCTGATGCTCTGGCTTCCGTCGACATCGACGCCCCCCACTTCTAAGCGGAGATACCCCTCCGAATTCTGCCTTACTCCATAACCTTTTTTGGAGGGAGGTACCCTTTTTGTTGCTGTAGCTCGGTAAAATTCATTAAACTTGCTGACGAAACATGCTTCCAGATGAATGTGTTGTCTCAGGAGGTAATCGAACTGTTGAACCGGAAGCAGGAAGCTGCATTTGAAGTCCTTTTCAGTTTGTATTACCCGCGGCTGGTCTATTTTGCCAAAGAGTATGTCCCCTATGAAGATGCGAAAAACCTCGTGCAGGATGCCTTTGTCTCTTTTTGGGAGAAAAACCCGCCCCTGTACAGCGAACCCCAGCTCCAGAGTTACCTTTATACTGTTGTGAAGAATAACTGCCTGATGCGTCTTAGGCATGAAAAACTGGAAAAACGATACAGCGAACTGGCTGAACTCAAACTGCAAAAAGACCTTCACCTCCTGGCCCTGGAGCAACTGGACACAACGGAAGGAGCCTTCCGCGAAATAGAAACCATCATCGGAAAAACACTTTCACAACTGCCAGGGAAGTGTCGCGAGGTTTTTCTGTTGAGCCGAATGGAAGGACGGAAAAACCACGAGATCGCCCTGGCCCTTGACATCTCCGACAAGGCCGTGGAAGCCCACATCACCCGCGCGATAAAATCCTTCAGGGTGGCACTCCGCGATTTCCTGCCTCTGGTCTCTTTCTGGATACTCTCCTGATAAGGTGTTTGCAGCTATTGATAATCAGCGTCTTACTGTATTCTCTTTTTTTTTTCTGAAAAAAATGATCATCCGGAGTAGGGAATTGCCGTGGCTGTGCATTATAACCATAGAGGAAACACAATGGAACTAGAGCAAATCATCAGCCGCCTCATCGCAGGCGAAACATTAATATCCTCCCGGGAACTCCGGGAGTGGGTCTCCCAATCGGAAGAAAACCGCATGGAATATGTCCGCCTTCTGAATACCCTGGCTCTGCTCCAGGAAGGAAAGGAAATGGACACGCAATTTATAAATGAGGACTTCCTTAGGGTCAGGGATCGGCTGACATCCTCTCACTCCTTGAAAACCCCAACTAAAACCCGCCTCTTTCCCCTTATCTTCCGCTATGCGGCCATCGTGGTCCTCGCCCTCCTGTCAGGCTATTTCTTGCATAATTTCCTCCCCGGTGAGAAAGCGTTAGTCATGAACGAAATCTCCGTGCCCAAGGGTAACCGCAGCCTGGTTAAACTTCCCGACGGCAGCAAGGTGTGGTTGGCCAACGGCTCAAGGCTCCTCTATCCTGATACATTCACTGGCAAAACAAGAAGCGTTTCCCTCGAAGGCGAAGCCTTTTTTTCCGTGGCTAAAAATGAGCGGAACCCATTTATTGTTTCCATAGGGGAGTCGCGCGTACAGGTACTGGGAACTGAATTCTCGGTGGTCGCCTATCCCGGCGATAACCTGACCCAGATCGACCTGGTCTCAGGCTCCGTTCGCTTCGAATTCCCAGATAATAAAGGAGGATACCAGGCCTGCCTCATTGACCCGCTCTACAGCCTTGTCTTTGACAAAGCCTCGGGAAACCTCCGTAAAACGCCTATCGTCGACAGTTTCTATAAATACTGGCAGAATGGTGTCTTCGAATTCCGCAATGAAACCTTTGGCAACCTCGCTAAGAAAATGGAACGTATTTACAGCGTCAGAATATCACTCGAAGACAGTTCTATCTGCCGGACTACCTTTACTGGCGCTTTCCACATCGACTCCAATGTCTATACCATCATGGAAACCTTCCGCCGTGCCTCTTCAGTACCTTTTGACTATACCATCGACAAAGACCTAATTCATATCAACCATGTGAAACCTAAAAAGTAACTGCCTATGTGAATCCTATCCCAACTAAAAAAAGCGGGAAACTGTTACCAGCAATTCCCCGCTTCGCCCGGAAACATTTGGGTGTTTCCCATTCAAATTCAATACATAGCCTGGCGGCTTATTTATCGGACTTAAACAATTCAAATTTATGGAAAAAATTAAAACCAGCGATGGGGAGGGTATTTTGTTTCCCCATCTGAAAAAAATGTTCAGAATTATGAAGATCATTGCTGTTTTCATGATGTGCGTACTGGTCCAGGTCTCGGCAGCCACCTATTCCCAAACGGCCAAGCTGACCCTGAACCTCCGCGATGTGACCCTCGCTGACCTCTTTACAAAAATCGAACAGACTTCGGAATTCCACTTCTTTTACGACAGTGGCGAACTCGACCTCTCCCGGATGGTCTCCGTCAATACCGAAAACACGGGGATCGAGTCCATCCTGAAGGAGGTATTCCGCAATTCCGACCTAACCTACGAAATCTTTGACCGGTATATCATCATTAAAAGCAAATCACGCGAGGAGGCGGTTCCTGCTTCCGTATCCTCGCAGCAATCCGGAAGGATCATCACCGGCAAGGTAACCGACATCAACAGACTGCCCATGCCTGGGGTGACTGTTGTCGTCAAGGGAACCACCCGCGGTACCATCACCAATGAAGCCGGAGAGTTCTCTCTCGACAACATCCCACAGGGGGCGGTCCTCCACTTTTCATTCGTGGGAATGAAACCCCTCGACCTCGAAGTGAGTAACCAGAGCCGCTTTAACGTCACCCTCCAGGAAGAAACCATCGGCCTCGAAGAGGTGGTGGCCATCGGTTATGGCGTACAGAAAAAAAGCGATATCACCGGTGCAGTGGCTTCGGTATCTTCCGAAGACCTTAACAAAATCGCAACCTCCACACCCGTGCAGGCCCTCCAGGGTAAAGCCGCAGGGGTTTCCGTGATCATGGAGTCGGGTTCCCCCGACGCTACCGCCTCCATAAAGATCAGGGGCGTGGGCACTACCAACAACACCGACCCCCTTTATGTGGTAGACGGCCTCCCCATGAGTGATATCGATTACCTTAATTCCAACGATATCGAGTCGATAGAGATCCTCAAGGATGCCTCCGCCTGCGCCATCTACGGCTCACGCGGCGCCAACGGCGTAGTCCTCATCACCACCAAAAAAGGAAAAGAGGGTACCCTCGATATCAGCTTCAACGCATACTATGGTATGGAAACCATGCTCAACGGCCCGGAAATGCTCAACGCCCGCCAATATGCCGAACTTTCCAACGTGGCCTTTACAAATGCCGGAGGAACCCCTCCCTACAGCAATACCAATCCTCCATTCGATACCAACTGGTACGACGAAGTCTCCCGTATTGGCACGGTCGAAAACTATAACCTCAGTTTTACCGGCGGCAGCGAACGTATCAACTCCTTTCTCAGCGGTAACTATTTTACCCGCAAGGGGATCATCAAGTCTACCGACTTTGAAAAACTCTCCTTCATCCAGAATTCGGCTATCAAAGCTACTGACTTCCTGCGCATCGAAACGTCCGTCTCCGGAACCTTCACCAAAAGCAGCAGAATGGATCCCACCAGCGTTTTCCTCTCCTCGCTGATTGCTCCCCCTGACATCCCCGTAATGAACGCTGAAACCGACTATTTCTCGGGGATCCACAAGCTGAGGCTCACCAACCCCGCAGGCCGTATCGCCCGTAACAACAGCGAAAACGGCAGCACCAACCTCGTGGGAAATGTCACCGCCAACCTTACCCTCCTTAAGGGACTGGTCTTTAAATCGGTGTTCGGCGTCCGATATCTCGAGGGCCGCAGCAGCGGCTTCGAACCCGTTTACTATGAAACCGCCGATATCTCCACCCTGATCAGCACGGTCAACAGGAGCTCATCTAGAAGCACCGACTGGACCTGGGACAATATCCTCACCTGGAACAAGAAAATCGGTGAAAAACATGAGCTCACGGCCATGGGCGCCATCTCGGCCCGGGAATACAATTTCGACACCTACAGTGCCAGTAAACAGAATGTGACCATCGAAGACAAGGAGTTCTGGTATTTCGATGCGGCCACCTCCAACCCCCAGAACAGCGGCAGCGGCGCCTCCCTGGCCATGCTCTCCTACCTGGGACGCTTCAACTACAACCTCTTGGGCCGTTACCTTATCACCGGTAGCTTCCGCGCCGATGGCTCCTCCCGGTTCCTCTCCAACAACCGCTGGGGATATTTCCCCTCTGGCGCTGTCGCTTGGAAGGTCTCAGAAGAGAATTTCTTCAAAAACCTGGGCCAGAATGTCGTATCCAGTTTGAAAATACGCGCAGGATACGGCGAGATAGGTAATGAAAATATCAATTCCTACTATCCCTACCTGACCCCGATCAGGCAACAGCAGTATTACACCCTTGGTGAGTCGCAGATCCGTGTCAACGGCGCCGGCAATGCATCCCTGGGAAATCCTGCGGTGCAATGGGAAACGGCAAAACAAACCAATTTCGGGATTGACATGATGTTCCTCGATGGCAAGCTGAGTTCCACCGTGGACTATTACATCCGCAAAACCGACAACATCCTCCTCTCACAGCAGGTCCCCCGTATTTCAGGATCCAATTCCATCACCCGAAATGTGGGCGGTATGGAGAACCGTGGTGTGGAGGTTACCGTCAACTATAAGGAGAACCGAAAGGCTTTCAAATACGACATCAGCGCCAATGTGGCCACCGTAAAAAATGAGGTGACCAGTTTGGGAACCTCCGAAGCCCTTATCTCTTCCTTCGCCTATGACTATGTGCTCATCGATTTTCAGGGAGCATTCGGAAGCATCATCCGCAGCGTGGTCGGCCGACCCTATGGTCAATTCTATGGTTGGCGTACCGATGGAATCTTTCAGAACCAGTCGGAAATCGACAATTACCTCTTTAACGGAGCCAAAATCCAGGCCACCGCAAAACCTGGAGATTTTAAATTCAAAGACCTTAACAACGATGGCAAGATCAACGACTCTGACAAGGATTACATCGGCAGTCCGATCGCCGATGTGACTTTCGGATTGACCTTCAATGCCAGCTACAAAAGGTTCGATATGAGTCTTTCATTCCAGGGCCAGGCCGGAAATGAGATCTATAATGCAGCTAAGTACTATTTCATGAAATTTGACGGCCGTCAGAATGTACGCACCGACTTGCTCGACAGCTACTGGAAGGGAGAGAACACCTCTAACACCCAGCCTATTGTTACCCAGAATCTCGGCCGAAACGATGCTAACTTCCGTAATTCAGACTATTATATCGAAGACGGCTCATATGTCAGGCTCCGGAATGTCCAGGTGGGATACAACTTCTCTCCGGTGGTCACCAGCACCTTCAAGCCCGACTGCCGCCTTTATGTTTCAGCGCAGAACCTGCTGACCCTGACCGGCTACAGTGGCTTCGAACCTGAAGTGTCGGGAATCGCCGTCGACAGGGGCGTCTATCCCCAATCCACTTCTTTTATGGTCGGAACGGTCATTAATTTCTAACCTATTAATTCCAAGAATATGAAAACAAAATTTAAGATATTTCTGGTTTTGCTGGTCCTTTTCACAGCGTGTTCCGAGGATTTCCTCGAAAAGAAACCACTGGTCCAGTCCTCCGCAGAATCGTTCTACTCCAACGAAAGCGAAGCCAATGCCGCCATCATCGGCATCTATAGCATCCTCCAGAATGAGGGTTCCCAGATCGGGCCTTTTCTGATCGTCGGCGACGACTGTTCCGACAATTGCGATTTGGGCAATAATAAAAGCGAGGCCTTTTCCTGGCTGGGGGGCACTGCCAAACAACTGCTAAGTTTCCAGGCGCTTTCAAGCAATTGGGTGAGCAATGCCCTCTGGACCCAGGGGTGGAGGGGCGTCACCTGGGCTACCCAGGCCATCGTAAGAATCGCCGACAACCCCAACATTCCCGAGAATAAAAGAACCCAATTCACCGGTGAAGCTTATTTCCTGAGAGGCCTTTATTACTATTATATGGTACGCCAATACGGACGGTTACCCATTGTTGACCATATCTTGACCTACGACGAATACTACACACCGAGGGCCACCGTCGAACAGACCTGGGAATTTATCGCTTCCGACTTCCAGAAGGCTGCGGAATTGCTGCCCGAAAAGAGTGCCTATGAGGCGCAGGATCTGGGCCGGGCTACCCGGGGCGCCGCCAATGCCTTACTGGGAATGTCGTACATGTACCAGAAAAAGTACCAGGAAGCCTATGACACCTTTAAGAAGGTGGTCGACTCCGGAGAATATGGCCTTCAACCGATCTATGCCGATTGCTTTACACTGGAACAAGAAAACGGCATCGAGTCGATTTTCGAAATCCAGCACAGCGTATCGGGTACCGGTTGGGCCGACGCCAACGAAGGAACCATCCTCTCCTTTTATGAGCACGATGCCGATCCCAATGACAATGTGAAATGGCACAACGGCTGGTCAATGCACTGTCCTACCCAGGACCTGGTAGATGCCTATGAACCGGGAGATCCCCGTAGGGCGGCCACCATAATCTTTCCCAACGAACTGTTCGACGGTCGCATCAATAAAAACGTGGCCAGTTCCACCGGCTACCAGTCCAAGAAATGGTATGTCCCCTTTGCCCAGCGCTCCCAGACCGACCAAAGCGACTGTGGAAAAAACATCATTTTCACCCGATATGCCGAGGTGCTTCTTTTCATGGCTGAGGCAGCCAATGAACTGAACCGGCCCGGAGAAGCACTGCAGTACCTCGAGATGGTGCGTGCCCGTGCCCGTGCCAGCGCCACCCAACCTGATGCACTGCCCCAGATTACCGAGTCGGGTAAAGATAACCTGCGGGAGATCATATGGAAGGAACGCCGCGTGGAACTCGCTTGCGAGGGACAGCGCTTCTGGGACCTGGTACGCCAGGGCCGTGCCGGTCAGGTCATGAGAGCTTATGCTGCCAAGTATAACTCCTACAAAGGACAATATTTTGTCGACGGTGTCAGCGAGGTGGTCCCCATCCCGCGCGACCAGGTCGACATCTCCAACGGAACCATGGAACAGAATCCCGGGTACTAGGCCATTCCGATACCTTGTCGGTCATTGTCCGCAACCTGAGTCCATTGTCCATAGCCTACATCCCGATACCCGTCCTGTGGATTGTTTCCCGGGGTAAAGTCAAAGTTCACGGAGCACTGGTTGAGAACCGGAATTTTGGATTGAGGATTGCGGAAGATCTCAGGGAACAGCCGATATCCGGAGTCCTGTCGGAACCACAGTTATGGTGAATAGGAAATACTCCTGAAGGTCGTTTAAGCAGGAGTATGCAGATCAGCAAACAGGGTTGGGGAGGCCCCGTCCTCCCCGCCCTATGCTGACCGCAATCCATGCGACCCGATTTTCA
>Ga0116163_1002316_pt1 | contig 11232 bp, 10 predicted proteins | sample AD_UKC107_MetaG_FD_89889 | JGI IMG/M metagenome (GOLD analysis project Ga0116163, IMG submission 89889) | Active sludge microbial communities of municipal wastewater-treating anaerobic digesters from Hong Kong - AD_UKC107_MetaG | ecosystem: Engineered > Bioreactor > Anaerobic > Digestate...
CATCTTGGAAGGAGTATACCATGAATCATCAATATTATCATCATATTATTGAATATGATCGCTGAAAATCAGCTCCCTGTCAAACTCTGCCGTTGCCGGAATTGTGCAAAGGTCTCATGATATTCCAGCGCCCTGTAGTGGGATGGTGCGCCGTACTGGTGTAATACGATCACTTTTTCATTCATGGAGTATGGTTTTGCCCGGTTGCGGCGCCATCTATTGGACGCTTGCGGGATAATGAGTAGTATTGGGTTTGCCAACCCATTGCTCCGGTCAAACACGATGAACCTGTACAGACGATGAACGAGCCATGGAAGACCAAGTCTGTCAGCCAGTCGTGCCAGTGTCCGATGATAGAGCGCCGGCATGGCTTTGGGTGTATGCATCAAGCACCTTGCCCGGCTCACCCGTCATCCGGAGCTTGCCGTTTTCCAGCCAGACGATCTCGTCACAGCCTTCCACTGTGCTCAGGCGGTGGGCGATGATGATCAATGTCATCTTATTTTTGAGTGAAAAGATGGTCTGCTGGATGGCCTCTTCGTTCTTGTTGTCCAACGCGCTGGTGGCCTCGTCGAAGATGATCACCTCGGGTCGCGGTATAGAGCCCGCGCGATCGCCACCCGCTGGCGCTGCCCTCCGGAAAGCTTTACTCCGCGTTCGCCGATGAAGGAGTCGAGGCCATTGGGCAACTGATGGAGAAAATCGTCCATGGCAGCCAAGCGGCAGCACTGCAAGACCTTGCTGTGGTCGATATCCGAATGTCTCAAGCCGAAGGCTACATTCTCGGCCAGAGAGGCCGGAGCTATATAAGGCGTCTGGGGGACGTAGCCGATCAAAGCCTGCCAGGCCCTCAGGCTGGGATCGTCCATTTCCTTGCCGTCGAGCAAGATTCGCCCGGATGAAGGCGGCAAAAGGCCGATAATGACATCGACCAGGGTGCTTTTCCCTGCGCCGGAAGTGCCGATTATGCCGATGGTCTGCCCGCGCCTTATCATGAAGTCGATGTCGCTTAGCGCATTTCGAGAGGCTCCGTGGTACCGAAAAGAGATCTTTTCCAGCCGGAGCTCATTGTGAAAACCTTGGCGTAGAGGTTGATAGGTAATCTCTGATTTGGGTATTTCGTCCAGATAGGAAAGCACACTGTGAACGTATGGCAAGGCCTGTCGGATGGAATTGGAGTTGTTAAGGATTCTGCTCATGGCAGGCAGGACGCGCCAGGACGTTACCGCCAACAGGGCAATGGTTCCGGTAATCTTGACGGTAGAGTCGCCAAACCAGAAAAACATGATCCAAATGGAGGATGAAAGCATGGCGATTCCAATGATTTCCAGAAGCCATCCAGGGACCTGGTTGATAAAGGCGAACCGAGCATCTGCGCGGGCGAATGCGTGAACCTCTTGATTGTATCTTTCAGAGAATGCGCTTGACCGGTTGTAAATCTTGACCTCTTTGACACCATGCAGAGATTGGGTGATCTGCCGGTTTATAGATGTGTTGTATTCACGATGGGCAGTTGCCAGATGTTCCATGGTATGCCGTACCCGTCTCATAATCAGCAGTGAGGTTCCTCCAAGGGTCAGGAATACCAGGAGTGATATGGCTGGACTGGCGATCAGCAGTGTCGTCAGGAGGATCAAAACGATCAGGGTGTCGCTCAAGAGTTTGAGGGCCGCCGTGATCAGATTGCCGAGGTATACGCGCCAGCCGATGCCCTGGATCAGATCCGCGGAGTTGTGCTGCAGGTGCCATTCATAGGGCATATCGAGAAACCCTTTAAGCAGGTATTCGCCGATGTATCCGCTGATATTGGCGGCAAACAACCTGGATGCATAGGTAGTGACGGCGGAAGCCGCGTTCTTGAGAACGATCACCAGCACCACGCCTATACTCAGGATAGTGATCAGCCTTTTGATGCTAAGATCGGCGATACCGGGAATCAGAAACTCCAACCTCGGCAGGTGATCGGCAAGAATGGCATAGGGATTCGCAACGGATGCGGCATAGAAAGAGATGGCGCCTGCGGCGAATGTTTCCAGCAGTGCTACAGCCACCATGCCGATCAAGATCATCCAGAACCTCCGCGTTCGGCGTGCAGGAAGATGCTGAAACAGCCTGCGCAGGGTTTCAATGATGCCGGGCTTGTCGGTCATGAATAAAGAAGGGTATCTGTAAGCACGAGGCGTAAAGGAGTCGTTATATGTATGAAGGCCATAGGTCTGTTTTCTCGTTTTTCACAACTGATGGGAGAATAGCCTTGGGAATATCCACACCAGGTTAAAAGAGCTGTACAGCTCCGCCCTCCCGGGTGAGGCCGGGCAGGAAAAACCTTTGATTTTTCGCATGTCATATTCATTAAAGAGGCTAGTGTATTCTTCGCCCCCGTGTGTCTGAATCTTTAGTAAAAGGGAATCCTGCCCGGTAACGCGATCTCATCGTCTCCAAGTAATATTACCCTTCAGTGTCCTCCCTGCCGGGTCCCGAACCCGAGCCGATTATAGCTGCACATGAATCGCTTGGCAACCGAGTTCCAGCAGATCATATCTTTGATTTCATTCCTCTTATTTTCCAGAGTTTGGTGGGGAATGCCTGCGGAGAGGGCGTCGAGGAGCTTCTCTGAGAGGTCCTTCTCGTCCCCAGAGCTGAACAGGTATCCATCTCTGCCGTGATCCACGAGCGGCCGGTTGGCCTCGATGTTGCTCACCACCGGGATCAGCCCTGCAGCCATGGCCTCCATCAGGGCGATCGAAGTGCCGTCGGCGGTTGCCGACGAGACATAGACCGATGCCTGCTCCATGAGCTGGGCAATAGTCTCATGACTCACCGCGCCCATGAAATCGACACTGGATGCAACTCCCAGATCATGGGCCATTGCTTTAAGCCCCTGCTCGTGCGAGCCCGTCCCCACAATGACAAAACGCGCCTGAGGCTCCTGCCTGAGCACCAGGGGCACCGCCCGGATGAGGGCCTCCACGTCATAGACTTTCTCCAGGGCTCTCGTATGAAGGATGGTCTTGCTCGAGCGATCAGGCGCGATCCGAAAAAAAGCCTCGTCCACCCCCGAGGATATGACCTCTGCAGCGCTGAGACTCGGACGGCTCCGCATGGCCTCTGAGACCACAGTCACGTGCTGCGAGAGTTTCACCGCCAGATCGAAGAGCAGGCGCACCAGCCCCTTCTCGCTCACCCGCACGTCCATGCCCCTGGCCGTGTTGATCACCGGGGTCCGGGTGAGAAAGCCGGCCAGCGCCGCGATGAGCCCGGCGGGCACGATCCAGTTCCCGTGGATGACGTCCGGCTTCTCTTTCAGGATGAGACGGAGCGCACGGGAGAGCCCGGAGAGCAGATAGACCCCCATGGCGAACACCGGGATCTTCTCGGCCTGGTTCAGTGGCTTGTTCCCGCTGGGAAACCGGAACCGGTGGACCTCGATGCCCTGCTCTTGCTCGAAGAGCGGGCTGTGCGAAAAGATCCTCGGGGTCAGGACGATCACCCGGACCCCCAGGCTGACGAGCTCCCTGCAGAGCCTCTGGATGAATATGCCTCGGTTCGACTTCCCATCATCGGGGTAAGAGGTGGTGACCATGAGGACCTTCATGTGCCCAAACCTATACCAGAGTTTTTGCCGTTGGCAACTGATTGCTATTGGATCGACATTTCAGATGGTTTCCTTGAAGAAGTGGCTCGGGTTTCCCAATGAGGTATGCGGGCAGTGCATTCGATCCAGTCTTTGGTCAAGGGAAGCGAGGCCCTCTTACGAGGATTTTCCTATGATAACCATACAATACAGAGAAATCAAAATGCTAATCTTGTAATACAACCATACATAACCCTTGACAGATACGGGAGAAACACAGTATCAATGGAAGAGGGAATTTGCTAAGGTTGCAGTGGAGGGTTTTTCTGGAAGACGTCTTTCCTGTGTCAGGTTTTTCATCGTCCGGGAAGGATGCGTTTCGCGCCGCATCAGCCAGGGAACAGCAGCATGAAGAATATGCAAGCCCTCACCAATTGACAGGGGGAGACAATTCACGATGTCTGCGCTTCTCGAAGGGATCAGGATTCTCGATTTCACCTATCTGCTGCCCGGACCCTTCGCCACTATGATGCTCTCCGACATGGGGGCCGAGGTGCTGCGGGTGGAGTCGCCCAGCCGCATGGACATGGCCCGGCTCGCACCCCCCTTTGTCGACAGGGACTCCAAAATCTCCTGCATGCACGCCATGCTGAGCAGGAACAAGAAATCCATCGCCCTTGATCTGAAAAACGCCCGGAGCATCGAAATCATCAGGAGGCTCATCCGGGAGAAGGGCTATACCATCGTGGTCGAACAGTTCCGCCCGGGAGCCATGGCCCGGCTCGGGCTCTCCTTTGAGGAGCTCCGCGAATGCGACCCCGGGCTGATCTACTGCTCCATCACCGGATACGGCCAGACCGGGCCACTGCGGGAGAGGGCAGGCCACGACATCAACTACCTCGCCCTCTCGGGCGTCATGAGCTATTCGGGCAGAAAAGGATCAGGCCCTTGTCAGATGGGCATCCAGGTGGCGGATGTGGGCTCGGGCTCGAACAATGCGGTCATCGGCATCCTCGCCGCCGTCATCCACCGGATGAAAACCGGCGAGGGCCAGCATATCGATGTCTCCATGACCGACGGCATGTTTCCGCACCATGTGGTCAGCGGGATCAGGGCCTTGGTGGGAGATGAAGATCCCTGTTTCGAGAGTGAGCTGCTCAACGGCGCATCGATCTACGGATTCTACGAAACATCGGATGGCAAATATCTCGCGTGCGGCGTTCTCGAGCCGCAGTTTCTCACCGCCTTGCTCCAGGCCCTTGGGCTGGGCGACTATATCCCCCGCCTCATGGAGCCGGGAATATCCGACGAGCTGCGGATGATGGTGGCCGATGTGCTCCGTTCGCGGACCAGAGACTCCTGGATGGAGGTATTCAGCCGGATAGACGCCTGTGTCGATCCGGTCTTAAGCTTTTCCGAGGCAGTTCGAAGCGAGCATGCTCAAGCGCGCGGTATCGTCGTGAACGTGCCCGGCCCAGACGGCGGGGTTATTCCCCAGATCGGCCTGCCCATATGCTTTTCCGGATATCGGCCGGAGTACCGCTGGGCAGGGACCCCGCTGGGCAGTCATACCGATGAGGTTCTTCATTCATTGAATATCGATGATGATGAAATACAAGCTTTGAGAAGTAGTGGAATTATCCTGTAGCGCAAAGCGTTTGAGGTAAAAAGGAGGGAAAAAATGATTGGTGTTACAGCGTTTGGGGGTTACGTTCCCCGCTATCGGATGAGCCGGATGACGATCATCCAGAACATGGCATGGTACTTCCCGGTGATCATGGCCGTGGCGGGAGGAGAGAAGGCAGTTGCCAACTGGGATGAAGATGCCGTGAGCATGGCAGTGGCGGCCGCCTACGATTGCATGGCGGGCAAGAACAGAAAGGCCCTTGACGGCGTGTTCTTCGCTTCCACCACCATGCCCTTTGCCGACCGGCTCAATGCCGGAATCGTTGCCGCGGCGCTGAATGCGCCGGAAGAAGGCATTGCCAACGCGGACTTCAGCGCCTGTCTGAAGGCCGGCACCACCGCGGCCATCTCGGCACTGGAGGCCGTTGCATCGGGCAAGCGCAACAGCGTGCTGGTGGCTGCAGCAGACTTGCGAAAATCCAAAATGGCCACCATGGCCGAGATGTTCACCGGCGACGGAGCCGCAGCCCTGCTCTTCGGCAAAGACGACGTCATTGCCGAGTTCATAGGCAGCTATTCTCTGAACATGGATTTCGTCGATCACTACAAGGGGACGGGCAAGGACTTCGATTATATGTGGGAGGAACGCTGGGTCAGGGACGAGGGATACGGCAAGATCATCCCTCAGGCCATTGCCGGCTTCCTGAAGAAGGTCGGAATGCAGCTCGCTGATTTCAACAAGGTCGTCTACCCCTGCTACTTCACCGGAACCCACCGGGGAATAGCCAAACAGCTCGGCATCGATCCCTCCCGGGTGCAGGACAACATGCACAATATCTGCGGCGATACCGGGGCGGCTCATCCCCTGCTCATGTTCTGCGCCGCACTCGAACAGGCAAAGCCCGGCGACAAGCTGCTCCTTGCAGGATTCGGACAGGGCTGCGACGTTCTGGGCTTCGAGGTGACGGAAAAGATCAAAGACTTCCGCCCCGCCCTGGGTGTAGCTGGCTCGCTCGCCGCAAAGGTGGATCTGATCAACTATCAGAAATACACCAAGTTCAGAGACCTGATTACGGCAGACCTCGGGATCAGGGGCGAGGCAAACCCGAATACATCGCTCACCGCCCTGTGGCGCAAGCGCAAGATGATCCTCGGGTTTGTCGGGAACAAGTGCACCGCATGCGGCACCCCCCAGTTCCCGTCGCTTCCCATGTGCGTGAACCCTGATTGCAACGCAGTGGGCGCGTTCGAGGACTACGAGTTTGCCGACAAACCCGGGAAGGTCCAGATGTTCACCGGCGATATGCTCTCGCCTTCCGTTGACCCGCCCGCTGTGTACGGTCTGGTGGAGTTCGATGGGGGAGGCAAGGCGTTTCTCGACTTCACCGACTGCGATCTCAACCAGATCAAGGTGGGCATGCCCATACGCATGTCGTTTCGGCGCAGGATGAAAGACCAGGCTCGCGGGTTTACCGGCTATTTCTGGAAAGCCGTGCCAAAGGCTCAAGGATAGGGGGTCTGCTATGGCAAGTGGAATAAAAGACAAGGTTGCGATCATCGGAATGGGGTGCACCCGGTTCGGCGAGCGGTGGAACGACGGGCCTGAAGAGCTGATGGTGGAGGCGTTCCAGGAATGCATTCAGGATGCCGGGATCGACAAGAAGGAGATTCAGGCGGCATGGCTGGGAACCTGCTTCGATGAGGTCATGGTGGGCAAGAGCGCCCTGTCCGCGTCCATGGCCCTGAGGCTCCCCAACATCTCGGTCACCCGGGTGGAGAACTTCTGTGCGAGCGGAACCGAGGCCTTCCGCGGGGCCGTATATGCGGTCGCTTCCGGGGCCTGCGACATTGCGCTCGCAATCGGAGTGGAGAAGCTCAAGGACATCGGCTATGGCGGGTTGCCCGAGTTCAGCACTGCAATCGGCACTACGAACGCCCTGTGGTTTCCCAACCTGACCGCGCCTGGCGGGTTTGCGATGCTGGCATCGGGCTATGCAGCCAAATACGGCCTCGATATCATGGATGTCAAACGCGCCATGGCCCACGTGTCGGTCAAGAGCCATGCAAACGGCGCACGCAACGCCAAGGCCCATCTGCAGAAACCGGTGACTGAAGATCAGGTCATGAATTCGCCCATGATCGCTTTTCCCCTGGGCCTCTTTGATTGCTGCGGGGTGAGCGACGGCTCGGCCTGCGCCATCGTCACCACTCCGGAGATCGCTAAGTCTCTGGGCAAGAAAGACATCATCTCGGTCAAGGCCCTGCAGCTTGCCCTGAGCAACGGCACCGAAATCGGCTACAAATGGGACGGAGCCCACTTCACCACCACGACCAAGGCGAGCAAGGCGGCCTACGAGGAGGCGGGCATCAAGAACCCGCGTGAGGAGATCAGCATGATGGAGGTTCACGACTGCTTCTCCATCACCGAGCTGGTGACCATGGAAGACCTGCATATCTCCGAGCGGGGCAAGGCTCCAAAAGACATCATGGACGGTTTCTACGACCTGAACGGCAAGGTCCCCTGCCAGCCTGACGGCGGGTTGAAGTGCTTCGGCCATCCCATCGGGGCGTCCGGCTTGAGGATGCTCTACGAGATGTACAACCAGCTTCTGGGCAGGGCGGGCGACAGGCAGATCAAAGACCCGAAGTACGGGCTCACACACAACCTGGGCGGGTTCCCGATGATGAATGTCTGCAGCATCGCCATCATCGGCAGGTACGGCGCGTAGGCCATAGAGATGATCAATGGCATGGGCCCTTGAAGAAATGCCCTGAACCCATTGCCTTAAGGCAAGCGGCGGTGAATGTGGCTCCTCCTGCTTCGTCCTGAAAAAAGCGGAGTTTTAAGAGACGGATTTAAGAAGGAGGATTCAATGAGGCTCGATAAAGGAGGCATATATGGCTGACAGTACAAAAGTTGGAAAGACGTTCGACCCCATTGTCTGGGAGGTTGAGCGGGGGAAGATCAGAGAATTTGCAAAGGCCATCGGCGACCCCAACCCCATCTATCTGGACAGGGAGGCTGCGATCAGGGAAGGGTACCGCGACACCCCGGTACCGCCCACCTTTCTCACCGTGCCCATGATGTGGAGCTCTTCCATGCCTGTGCTCATCAACGACCTGAAGATCAACTTCATGATGGTGCTCCACGGAGAGGAAGAATACGAATATTACCGGGATATCTATCCCGGGGACACGATCACCGGCATACCGAGGGTTGTGAGCGTGGAAGAGAAGACCAGTAAGGCAGGCAAGAAGATGGACATGATCACGGTGGAGATCCTCTACAAAAACCAGAACAACGAGGATGTAGCCAGGGCGAGGACCCTGCTGGTCGAGAGGAAATAGGGGGGGGAAGATCATGGGAAACGAGCTCTATTTTGAAGACGTGAAGATAGGCGATGCCATGCCCGAGCTGTCGAAGGGGCCCATCATGAAACTCCAGCATGTGCTCTATGCAGGGGCCTCGGGTGATTTCAACCCCCTGCATACCGACGACGACTTTGCCAAGGCAGTGGGTATGAAAGACGGCGTGATCGCCCACGGCATGCTCATCATGGGATTTGTGGGCCAGGCTATCACGGCCTGGGTGCCGAGAAAGTGTCTGAGGAAATTCGGCGTGCGCTTTGCCGGGATGACCAAGCCGGGCAACACCATCACGATAAGCGGGACAGTCACGGACAAAAGGCAGGAGAACGGAGAAAATCTCGTTTTCTGCGAAGTGGTTGCTCGTGACGAGAGTGGTGATGTAAAAATAACCGGAAACTTTTCCGCGGCCCTGCCGCTGAAAAGGGGCTGAAAAGAGAAGACTGGAGGAGGGGATTTCATGGCGAACATTGATTTTTCCGGAAGGGTGGCGATTGTGACAGGAGCCGGCGCGGGGCTGGGCAGGAGCTATGCCCTTGAGCTGGCGAAGCGCGGGGCCAAGGTGGTGATCAACGACCTGGGAGGGGCCCGAGACGGTGTGGGCTCGGACAGTTCCGCAGCGAACAAGGTGGTAGAGGAGATCAAGGCCCTTGGAGGCGAGGCAGTACCCAACTACGACAATGTGGCGAGTGTGGAAGGCGGGGCGAACATTGTCAAGACTGCGGTGGATGCCTTTGGCAAGGTAGACATCCTCATCAACAATGCAGGCATCCTGCGTGACAAGTCTTTTACCAAAATGGAAGAGGAGAACTGGGATGCGGTGATGAACGTGCATCTGAAAGGTGCCTACTGTGTGAGCAGGCCTGCCTTTGAGGTGATGCGCGCCAACAACTACGGCAGGATCATCATGACGACCTCTGGAGCGGGTCTGTTCGGCAATTTCGGCCAGAGCAACTATGCCTCTGCCAAGATGGGGCTGATCGGGCTGACCAACGTGCTCAAGCTTGAGGGAGCGAAGTATAATATCAAGACCAACGTGATCGTGCCGGTGGCCGCATCCCGTCTCACCGAGGATGTGCTTCCGCCCGAGTTCTTCGAGAAGATGAAGCCCGATTATATCACGCCGGCCGTGCTCTACATGTGCTCTGAAGAGTGCCAGGACTCGGGCATGATCATCAACGCGACTCTGGGCTACTACAGCCGCACGGCCATTCTCACCGGACCTGGCGCCATCCTCTCCAAGGACGGCAAGGTCCCGAGCGTGGAAGAGGTGCGGGACAACTGGGGCGCGATTACGAGCCTGGAGAACCCGAAATACTTCAACCAGCTGCCCGAGATGTTCGGCGTGCTGACGCCGCTGTTTCAGTAGAGAATGCTGCGAGGCGGGGTGCTTGTGGATTGAGCCCCCGCCTGTGATTTCTTGTATCTTGCACATTCTCCCTCGGCTCGACTGCGAGGCCGGGTGCGAAAGCTTTGGCAGTGCAGGCAGACCCCGGGCCCCGCTCGCAGGTGGTATGCCGATGATCCGGCGAAGCGGCAGGTGATTTTCTCAGGTATGAGGCCCGGGCACGGCAACGAAACGCACCGCATACTCCCGGGGCAGGAACAGCAGCGAGGAAGCCGACTCCACCGCGCCCGCGGTGATGATGTACCTTCTGTTTCTGTCCAGGCATATGTCGTCACCGAGCTGTATCGGTATCCTTTCAGTGGCGCTCCTGGTGCCGCTGAGGACTTCCATGATCGAAGGCTGGTGGGAGTGTCCTCGGAACAGGATGGAGAACCCGGGCCCCTTCTCGCCGGTGAGCTGAGGCAGAAACTCGGATATGGGCCTCTTGGTTGCCGCCGGATAGTCAAAGGGTGCAGAGTGGGTGAACCAGAGATTTCCAAGGCGGATGGTATAGGGCAGAGCCTGAAGGCGCGAGAGCGATTTCGAGAGCTCATCCTCTGCGTGTACACCCCTGTTGTGGTGCAGGATGTCGCTTTCGTTGTTGCCCCTCACGCACCGGACGCCGTGTTCGTCGAGGATGTCCAGGGATTGCCCTGCAAGGCGGGGAGAGAGGGAGTCGCACAGGTCCCCCAAGTGGATGAGCAGCTCTGCCCCCAGGGCCTTCAGCGCCATGACCGCACTGAGCAGAAGCCTGTTGTTTCCATGGCTGTCGGCCATGATGCCGATGGGGAGGGCTGCAGTTGATTCCATTGCATGGAGATAATGGATCTTTTCCATATTTTCAATCCTCTTTGCATTTTATCCGCAAGGATCTTTTAAAGACAGTGCTACGTTACCCCACCACCTACGGCAGGAAAGGGTTCAGGGCATACCGTAGAAGGGCCGTACAAATGGAATCCCCCTTCTTAGTCCACATGTTGTAAGGACCTTGAATGCGGGGTCACATGCCCGGTTCAGCTTGCAGCGCGAAGTAGAGGCCAGGGCTTGCCATTGAAAGGTTCATGCTATTGATTGATATATTCGCTATTGATATCATATAGTTATAAAACTGCTTGACAGCTGGAATGACAAGGAGTAATTTAAAGTATGAAGTAAAGCTTTATAATAACATTCGAAGGAGGTTTTCCAATGCCCGAGTATGATGTGGTGGTAATCGGCGCGGGAAACGGCGGGCTCACCGGCGCGCTCACCCTGGCTAAGGCGGGGCGTAAGGTGCTTC
>Ga0116163_1002319_pt1 | contig 11229 bp, 9 predicted proteins | sample AD_UKC107_MetaG_FD_89889 | JGI IMG/M metagenome (GOLD analysis project Ga0116163, IMG submission 89889) | Active sludge microbial communities of municipal wastewater-treating anaerobic digesters from Hong Kong - AD_UKC107_MetaG | ecosystem: Engineered > Bioreactor > Anaerobic > Digestate | place...
GCCGAGGTCAACGAGGAGCTGATCGCCGAGGTCCTGGCCGCCAGCACCGGCATCCCGGTCTTCAAGCTGACCGAGGAGGAGTCCAGCCGCCTGCTCCACATGGAGGACGAGCTCCACAAGCGCGTCATCGGCAACAACGACGCGATCAAGGCGCTCTCCCAGGCGATCCGACGCACCCGCGCCGGCCTCAAGGACCCGCGTCGCCCGGGCGGCTCGTTCATCTTCGCCGGCCCCACCGGCGTCGGGAAGACCGAGCTCGCCAAGACGCTCGCCGAGTTCCTCTTCGGGGACGAGGATGCGCTCATCTCGCTCGACATGAGTGAGTACTCCGAGAAGCACACGGTGTCGCGGCTCTTCGGGTCACCTCCCGGTTACGTCGGCTACGAAGAGGGTGGCCAGCTCACCGAGAAGGTGCGCCGTCGCCCCTTCTCCGTGGTCCTCTTCGACGAGGTCGAGAAGGCCCACCCGGAGATCTTCAACAGCCTGCTGCAGGTGCTCGAGGATGGCCGCCTCACCGACTCCCAGGGTCGGATGGTCGACTTCAAGAACACCGTCATCATCATGACGACCAACCTCGGCACCCGCGACATCTCCAAGGCCGCCATGGGCTTCTCCGCCGGACCCGACACCCGCTCGGACTACGACCGGATGAAGGCCAAGGTGACCGACGAGCTCAAGCAGCACTTCCGGCCTGAGTTCCTCAACCGGGTCGACGACACGATCGTCTTCCCGCAGCTCTCGCAGGAGGAGATCGTCCAGATCGTCGACCTCGAGATCGCCAAGCTCGACAAGCGCCTCAAGGACAAGGACATGGGCCTCGAGCTCACCCCGGCCGCGAAGAACCTCCTCGCGACCAAGGGCTACGACCCGGTCCTGGGCGCGCGGCCGCTGCGTCGCACGATCCAGCGCGAGATCGAGGACACCCTCTCGGAGAAGATCCTCTTCGGCGAACTCACCTCCGGCCAGATCGTCAAGGTCGACGCCGAGGGCGAGGGCAAGGACGGCATCTTCACCTTCGAGGGTGCCGCGCAGGTCCGCGAGATCGACATCCCGATGGTCGTCGGCAACGACTGACCGCACCACGCCACCCCCGTTGCGTCCGGCAAGGGGACGTCATGGCAACCACATTGCCGGACACAAGCAGGGCCTAGAGGTATGCCGCCCGCTCACGTGAACCCCACACTTGAGCGGGCGGCATACCTCTTTTGGGCGCCGCTGACGGGTAGGAAGGGGGGATGGAGCACCAGGCGGTGGTGGAGTTCGTCGGGCCGTGGACCGGGCCGCTCGTCGCGACGTCGGTGCACGCCGGCCACGACCTGCGCCCGGAGATCGCCGCCGCAATGACGCTGCCCGAGGCCGATCGCTTCCGCGAGGAGGACCCCTTCACCGACCTCATCGCGGGCGCGGTCGAGTCTCGGATGCTCACCCATCGCTCGCGGTTCGAGGTCGACCTCAACCGGCCGCGGCGCGAGGCCGTCTATCGCACCCCGGCTGACGCCTGGGACCTCGACCTCTGGCGCGATGAGGCCCTCCCCGACGAGGCCTGGCGCGGCAGTCTGGCCGTCTGGGATGAGGTGTATGCCGCGCTCGCACCGCGGTTGGACGAGGTCGCCGACCGCGGGCCCTTCGTCCTGCTCGACGTGCACTCCTACAACCATCGCAGGGGTGGTCCGACGGCCGGTCCCGAGCCCCTGGCCGACAATCCCGACGTCAATGTCGGCACCGGATCGGTGGACCGCAGCCGGTTCGGGCGCCTCGTCGAACGTTTCGTGCGCGACATGGCGTCCGCCGACCTGGGCTGCGGCCCGGTGGACACCCGGGAGAACGTGAAGTTCGAGGGTCGCCAACTCGCGTGGTGGGTGCACGATCGCTATCCGCGGGTCGGCTGCGTGCTCGCGCTGGAGTTCAAGAAGACCTTCATGGACGAGTGGACCGGCGTGCCCGATGACGCCGCCATCGCCTGCGCCCGGACCAACCTGGCGGCGACCCTGCCGGGGCTCACCGAGGAACTGGGGCGGCTGCGGTGACCGCCCGAACGACCACGGCAATCGGGAACAACGGCGGCAGTGGGCTGAGCGTCGATGACCTCGCCATCGACCACGAGATCGCCCAACTCTCCTCCGGAGTGCGTTTCCTCCTCGAGGTGACCCCGCTCAACGTCGATGTGGCGCGCGCGGCATACCTCGAAGGTGGCCACGAGCAGCCCGGCTTCGCCTACCGGACGCTCGACACCCCGCCCGATGTCCTCGACGCCCGGTTGCGGAAGATCGACGTCAGCGCCGTGGCCGACCCGACCCTGCAGCACCTGCTGCGCGCCAAGCACCGCGAGATGGAACTCCAGGTCGCGATGTTGCGGGCCCGCGACAGCAAGGACTTCCTCGGGCTCTCCATCGAGCTCTATGGCGGGGTCGCGCCGGCGCTGCGCGAGCAGGCGGAGGGGGTCCTCGCAGCCCTGCCCGCGCCGGAGTCGGCCGGCGACTCACTCGACGCGAGCGCCTTCCTCGACCTGGCCAACGAGGAGATCGAGGCCTACCGGGAGCAGGACCCCGACATCGAGATGCATGCCGAGATCCGCCCCGACGTCAGCGGCGTCATGGTCTCGGGCGACACCCTGCTCGTCAGCCCCGACTCGCACGTGCAGCAACGTCGGGCGATGGCGCTGATCCACCACGAGGTCGGCACCCACCTGGTCACGCAGGTCAACGGGATGGCCCAACCGGTCAAGGTCCTGGGCACCGGGCTCGCGGGATACGACGAGACCCAGGAGGGTCTGGCCGTCCTGGCGGAGATCGCCTGTGGCGGGCTCACCTCCTTTCGCCTGCGCCAGCTCGCCGGACGCGTGCTGACCGTGCACCGCCGAGTCGAGGGAGCCACCTTCCGGGACGCGCACCAGGCCCTCGTCGACGCCGGCTTCCCCGAGCGCAGCGCGTTCACCACGACGATGCGGGTCTATCGCGGCGGCGGGTTGACCAAGGACGCGATCTACCTGCGGGGGCTGGTCGACCTGCTGACCCACCTGCGCGAGGGGGGCGGACTCGACCTGCTCTTCCGCGGCAAGTTCTCGCTACGCGACCTGCCCCTCGTGCGTGACCTCGAGGAGCGCGGCGTGCTCCGCCCGGCACGGATCCGGCCCCGGCACCTGGACGACCCCACGGCCGCCGAGCGGCTCGACCGAGCCGCACACGGCCCCATGCTCCACCAGATCCTGGAAGGACACTGATGAAGATCGGATTCGTCGTCAACGACGTCGCCACCGAGAAACCGACCTACACGACCAATCGGCTCGCCTTGGCGGCCAAGGAGTTGGGGCACGAAGCCTGGTTCATGGGGGTCGGTGACTTCAGTTACAAGCCGGACGGCTCACTCGCGACGACCGCCTGCACGGCCAACGGCAAGCGCTATCGGTCCCTGGAGCGCCATCTGGCCGACATCCAGAAGCCGGACGTCGAGCAGCGGATCGACCTCGAGGAGTTCGACGTCATCATGCTGCGCAACGACCCCGCGGACGACGCCGAGTCGGCCGCTTGGGCCAACAATGCGGGCGTCGCCTTCGGGCAACTCATCGCCTCGATGGGAGTGCTCGTCGTCAACGACCCCACCTCGCTCGCCAATGCGTTGTCCAAGGCCTACTTCCAGCACTTCCCCGAGGTCGTGCGCCCCAAGACCCTCATCTCGCGCGACGTCGAACTGATCACCGACTTCGTCGACGACCTCGGCGGCAAGGCCGTCCTCAAGCCGCTCCAGGGCTCCGGCGGCAGCGGCGTCTTCCTCATCAACTCCGCCGAGTCACCCAACCTCAACCAGATCATCGAGGCCATCTCCCGCGACGGTTACGTCGTCGCCCAGGAGTACCTCCCCGAGGCGACCGAGGGCGACGTGCGACTGTTCGTCATGAACGGTCGCCCGCTCGAGGTCGACGGGAAGTATGCCGCGTTCCGCCGACTCCCGAGCGCGAAGGACGTGCGCTCCAACATGTCGGTGGGCGGCAAGGCCGCCAAGGCCAGGGTCACCGACGACATGCTCCACATGGTTGACGTCGTGCGACCGAAACTGGTGGCGGACGGGATGTTCCTCGTCGGGCTCGACATCGTCGGCGACAAGCTCATGGAGATCAATGTCTTCTCCCCCGGGGGCCTCGGGAGCGCCCAGAGCCTGGTCGAGGTCGACTTCGCGCCGATCATCATCGAGGAACTCGAGCGCAAGGTGCGCATCCGCAAGCACAACCCGGGGCTGGACAACCGGAGCCTGGCCACGAGCTGAGCCCAACGGCATACGTCCGCGCCTTCCGTCGCTGTGGCAACGAAAGGCGCGGACGCAGTGGGTGGTGGGTCAGGCGGTGGCGGGTGCGTTCACCGAGGCCGCCGCGGTCTTCGCGTGGCGGAAGCCGAGGAGCGCGAGGACCAGGAAGAGCACCGCGGCGGCGAAGGCGCCGATGGCTGCGTAGCCGGCGATGGTCCCCATGGTGGCGAAGGCGTAGCCGTAGAGGAGCAGGCCGCGCAGGGTGCTGCCCATGAAGAGCGACTGGCGGAGGTTCATCAGGGCCTTGGTCTCGGGGGCGTCAGGGGCGGTCTTGTTGGCCGCGAGCGCCTTGCCGGAGACGACCGAGTAGGTTTCGCCATTGGACGACGCGTTCATGTGGGCCAGGATGTAGTGGTCGGCGTAGGCCTTGGCCTGCGAGCCGTTCTCGAGCTTCTGGCCGATGAACGGGGTGAGGGCGTCCTTGTCGGCCTGGCTCTCCAGAGCGTCGATGCCCTTCTGGTCCGGCATGGTGATGTCCTGCGCCAGGAACTGGGTCTTGACCTCGTTGTCGACGAAGTTCGAGGCCCAGGTGAGCAGGCCACCGGCGACCAGCATGACGGCGGCGAGGCCGAGGCCGATCCACGAGACCAACTTGTCGAGTGTGCTGCGCATGGGGTTCTCCTCCTTGATTCCTTCTCCCCGTTCTGGGGCTCGGTTCAATTCTCCTACCTCGCGTAGTAGTTGAAGACCAAACCACCTGTCTACTACGTCACATAGGAGATTCTTGGTTGACGCCTGCCCCCGGCGCAGCCCAGCGTCGTAGAGTGCGGCGGTGACCTCCGGCCTCCGTGTGCGCCCTGCCCGCACCAGCGACATGCGCGCCATCCGAGCCCTCGTCTCCCCCCTCGCCGAGCGCCGGATCCTGCTCCAGAAGGAAGCGGTGGCCTACTACGAGGCGACCGGCGACTTCGTCGTCGCCGAGCTCGACGACCGGATCGTCGGCTGTGGTGCCGTCCACGTGCTCTGGGAGGACCTCGCCGAGATCCGCACCCTGGCCGTCACGGACGAGGCCCTCGGTCGCGGCGTCGGCACGGCCATCCTCGACGCCCTCGTCGAGCGCGGCCGCGGTCTCGGGGTGCGGCGGCTCTTCTGCCTGACCTTCGAGACCGCGTTCTTCGAGCGGCACGGCTTCGAGGCGATCGAAGGCCAGGCCGTCTCCCCGGAGGTGTATGCCGAGTTGTTGCGGTCCTATGACGAGGGAGTCGCCGAGTTCCTCGACCTCGAACGCGTCAAGCCCAACACCTTGGGCAACACCCGGATGCTCAGGGTGCTCTGATCACGTCCCCCGCGTAGGCCGTGAGCTGACCGCGGGCGGCGCGACCACGGCATACGCGGGGAAAGTCGTCCACGGCTGGGTGGGCATTCGGGGCCTGCGAGCAATAGTGTCGACGTCATGTCTGACGTCGTGGTGGTCATGGGCGTCTCCAGCGTCGGGAAGACAACCGTCGCCAAGGGACTGTCCGCGCTCATGGGCTGGGAATTCGCCGAGGGCGATGCCTTCCACCCGCAGGCCAACATCGACAAGATGCACGCGGGGACACCGCTGACCGACGACGACCGGTGGCCGTGGTTGCGGTTGATCCGGGACTGGATGGCGGAGGCGATCGATGAGGGACGCAGCGCGGTCGTCACCTGTTCGGCGCTGAAGGTGTCCTATCGGGATGTCCTGCGCGAGGCAGGTTCGGAGGTGCGCTTCCTCCATCTCGTGGCGCCGGAAGTGCTCGTCGGTGATCGGATGGCCCACCGGGAGGGGCACTTCATGCCGACGTCCTTGCTGCACAGCCAGTTCGACACCCTCGAGGCGCTCACGGCCAAGGAGCTCGAGCACGGCAGCACCGTCGTGTCCGTCGAGGGCACCCCACCCCAGGTCCTCGAGCGCTGCATGAACGCGCTCGGCCTCTCCGCCCCAGCCGATATCGAGGAAGGTCACCGCGCATGAGTCTCACCGCCACCTTGACCAGCGCCTGGTCTGTTGCCCTGCCCTTCGCTGATGCCCCGCCCAAGCTCACCGACGCCGGCAACACCCAGTTGCTGCTGGCCGCGTTGGCCGGGATCGCCGCCGTGGTGCTGCTCATCAGTTGGGCCAAGTTCCACCCCTTCCTCGCCCTGATCATCGGTGCCGCCGTGATGGGTGGTGTCGCGGGAGTGCAGCCCGCCGACATCGTCACCAGCTTCACCAAGGGCCTGGGCAGCACGACCGGATCGGTCGGCCTGCTCATCGCGCTGGGGGCGATGATCGGCAAGTTGCTCCAGGACTCGGGAGGGTCAGAGACGATCGTCGACCGGTTGATCGGTGGCGTGAGTCCCCGTCGGCTGCCCTGGATGATGGCGCTGATCGCCTTCATCCTCGGGATCCCGCTGTTCTTCGAGGTCGGCGTCGTCCTGCTCGTGCCGGTCGTCATCCTCGTCGCCCGCAAGCTCGACCTGTCCCTGATGAAGGTCGGCATCCCGGCCCTGGCCGGCCTGTCGATCCTGCACGGGTTCGTGCCTCCGCACCCCGGGCCACTCCTCGCGATCGACATCGTCAAGGCCGACCTCAGCACGGTCCTGCTCTACGGCCTGGTCATCTCCGTGCCCACGCTCATCGTGTCCGGTCCGCTGCTGGCGCGCTTCGTCGACCAGTGGGTGCCGGTGCACGCCTCGGGGGCACCCGGTGGCTCGGATGCCGGACCGACCCAGACCCAGACCCAGACCCACTCCCGGCCCCAGACCAGCGCGTCCGAGGCACCTCGCCTGACCAAGCGACCCGGCTTCGTCCCCGCCGTCCTGTCGATCACCCTTCCGGTCATCCTCATGCTCCTGCGCGCGATCGGCGAGCTGACATTGGACGAGGAGAACGGCGTCCGCAAGTTCCTCGAGTTCCTGGGCACCCCAGCCGTCGCTCTGCTGCTCGGAGTCCTCGTCTCGATGTTCTTCCTCGGCTTCCGCACGGGGATGAACAGGAGTCAGGTCGAGAAGTCGGTGGGCAGCGCGTTGCCCGGCATCGCCGGCATCCTGCTCATCGTGGCCGCCGGTGGCGGCTTCAAGCAGATGCTCGTCGACGCCGGCGTCGGTGCGGTCATCGGTGACCTCGCCAAGGGGTCGGGCTTGTCCCCCCTGATCCTCGGTTGGTTGATCGCGGTCGGCATCCGCCTGGCCACCGGCTCGGCCACGGTCGCGACGATCACGGCCGCCGGGATCGTCTCCCCTCTGGCAGCGGGGCTCGACAAGCCCACCCTCGCCCTGCTCGTGCTCGCCGTCGGCGCCGGCTCGCTCTTCTTCAGCCATGTCAACGACGCCGGCTTCTGGCTGGTCAAGGAGTACTTCGGCCTGACCATCGGTCAGACGATCAAGTCGTGGTCGGTCATGGAGACCGTGATCTCGGTCGCCGGGCTGATCTTCGTCCTGCTCTTCAGCCTCGTCGTCTAGGGCGCGCCCGCTCAGCGCGTGAGGCGGAATCGGTTGCCGTTGTTGGGCAACGGCTCGACGAAGCCCTCGGTGATGAGGGCATGGAGCAAGCGGTCGATGCGGCCCTCGGCCGGGTCGATGTCGTCGAACTCCTGACGCGGCAGGGAGTTGGGCGCATCCCGCAATCGTTGGAGGATGTCGCCGCGGACCTTGCGATCGGTTCCCTCGTAGCCCTGCCCGCGCCTCACCGCCCCCTCGTATGCCGGCCGCCCGGCTTCCACCCACGCGCACCCGTCGGCAAGGGGGCAGGACTCACACCGTGGCCGCCGCGCCTGGCAGACGAGTGCACCCAACTCCATGATGGCGACGTTCCAAACAGCCGAGGTCGCCGGATCCTCGGGGACCACCGAGGCGGCCAGGCGTGACTCGGCGGCGGTCAACGAAGGCGCCGCCTGTGCGACACCGGTGACGGCACGAGCCAGGACTCGACGAACATTGGTGTCCACCACCACAGTTCGGTCCCCGAAGGCGAAGGCAGCCACCGCCGCGGCCGTGTAGGCACCCACGCCGGGAAGGGCCAGCAGGTCGGTCTCCAGCCGCGGCACCTCTCCCTCGTGCCGCTCGACCATCGCCACCGCGGCCTCGCGCAGGCGCAGTGCCCGTCGCGGATAGCCCAGTCGCCCCCAGGCCCGCACCACGTCACCGGGCGATGCTGCGGCCAGGTCCGCGGGCGTCGGCCAGCGCGCCATCCACTCCCGCCACGGGGCCTCGACCCGAGCCACCGGTGTCTGCTGCGCCATCACCTCCGAGACAAAGACGCCCCACGGTGAGCACTGCGGGTCGCGCCAGGGAAGCGGTCGGGCGTGCGCGGCATACCAACTGAGAATGCGTTGGTGGAGAACCGAATTGGGTAGCGCCAAGGCTCAGACGTAGCGTTCGAGGATGCTCGACTCGGCCAGTCGTGACAAGCCCTCGCGCACGAGGCGGGCACGGCCTTCGCCGACACCGTCGACTTCCTGGAGATCGTCGAGCCCCGCGGCGAGCAACTTCTGGAGCGACCCGAAATGGTCGATGAGTCTGTCGACGATGGCCCCGGGCAACCGGGGCACCTTGGAGAGCAGCCGATAACCGTGGGGACTGATCGAGGAGTCGAGGGCATCGCCGACGACGGGGAATCCGAGGGCCTTGGCCCCGCCGACCGGGTCGAGCAGCTCGGTGGAGTCGAGGGCCTCGAGGTTGGCGATCGCCTCCTCCGCGGAGTAGCCGGCCTTGGACTCGGTGATGTAGTCGCGGATGACGTGCTCCAGGTCGTCGGCCAGGCCCCCGGTGAGCTCCTCGAGCTGCAGCGACAGGAGGCGACCATCGGTCCCCAACTGGACCACATAGTCGGCGATCTCGTCCTTGATCCGCCGCACCATCTCGAGGCGTTGCAGCACATTGGCGACGTCGCGCACCGAGACCAGGTCCTCGATCTCGAGCGCGGACAGCGTGCCGGTGACCTCGTCGAGGCGCTTCTTGTAGCGCTCGAGGGTCTGCAAGGCCTGGTTCGCGCGCGAGAGGATCGCGCTGGAGTCCTCGAGGACGATCCGCCGGCCGGCGACATAGAGCGCGACGATCCGCATCGACTGGCTCACCGTGACCACCGGGAAACCGGTCTGCTTGGCCACGCGCTCCGCGGTGCGATGCCGGGTGCCTGACTCGCTGGTCTCGATGCTCGCGTCGGGCAGCAACTGCGTCGCGGCCCGCACGATCCGGGTGACATCGCGATCGACCACGACGGCGCCGTCCATCTTGGCCAACTCACGCAGGCGGGTGGCCGAGAACTCGACGTCGAGCGGGAAGCCGCCGGTCGCGATCTGGTCCACGACCCGGTCGTGTCCGAGGACGATGAGGGCGCCGGTGCGGCCCCGCAGGATCCGCTCGAGGCCGTCGCGCAACTCGGTGCCGGGCGCGACCGACCCCAGCGTGTGGCGGACGAGCTCGTCGCTGTGCAGCGCAGCCATCGACTCACTTCCGTCGCGTCGGTCGGTATGCCGCGAGCCTCCCAACCCGCGACCGGTCAGTCGCACGTGGGTGCAGGCCGACCACGAGGAGTCTACGGGTCGCAGCCCAATCGATGCGTCAGGGCGCCGCCAGTGCTTGGACGGCCTCGAGCACCGTGCCGACTTCGACCACCTGCACCTCCGGCGGCACGGGGCCGGCACCGAGCACGCCCTTGGGCACCACGGCATACCGAAAGCCCAGGCGCGCTGCCTCGGAGAGGCGACGATGAGCCCCGGTGACCGGACGCACCTCGCCGGCGAGCCCCACCTCCCCGAAGGCGCAGGTGCCCGCACGCACCGGGCGATCAGTGACTGCGGACGCGACCGCGAGCGCGACCGCCAGGTCGCTGGCCGGCTCGGTGAGGCGGACCCCGCCGACGGTCGAGAGGTAGACGTCCTGCTTGCCGATCGGCGCGCGGGCGCGGCGCGCGAGGACGGCCAGGATCATGTCGACCCGCCCGCGGTCGAGCCCCGAGGTGGCCCGCCGGGGGGTGGGCAGGTCGGTGGCGTCGACGAGGGCCTGGACCTCCGTGACCATCGGCCGCCGCCCCTCGAGGGTGACCGTCACGCAGGTGCCCGGGACCTCGGCGGTCCGGCCGGACAGGAAGAGCCCACTGGGGTCGGCGAGGCCGACGATGCCGACATCGGAGAGGTCGAAGCAGCCGACCTCGTCGGTCGGGCCGAAACGGTTCTTGACGGCGCGCACCAGGCGCAGCCGACTGTGCCGATCACCCTCGAACTGCACGACGACATCGACGAGGTGCTCCAGCACCCGCGGCCCGGCGATCGAGCCGTCCTTGGTCACATGGCCGACGAGCAGGACCGCGATGCCGCGCGACTTGGCCGCCTGGATCAGCGCGGCGGCAACCTCACGCACCTGCCCCACGTTGCCGGCCGCCCCGTCGATCTCGCCGCTGGAAATGGTCTGGACCGAGTCGACGATCACCAGCTCGGGTTCGACCCGCTCGATCTGGCCGAGCACGGTCGCCAGGTCGGTCTCCGACGCGAGAAAGAGGGTGCGCGCCATCGCCTCGATCCGCTCGGCACGCGTGCGGACCTGGGCCGCGGACTCCTCACCGGTGATGTAGAGGACGCGCCGCTCCCCCTCCGGGCCCCCCTCACGCGCCGCTCGGCCGGCGACATCGAGCAACAGGGTCGACTTGCCGATGCCCGGCTCGCCGGCGACCAGCACGACCGCTCCGGGCACGATGCCCCCACCGAGCACCCGGTCGAACTCGGGCACCCCGGTCGACCGCGCCACTGCGCGCCGAGCATCGACCTCCCCGATCGGGACCGCCGGGCGCTCGACAGCCCCTGCCGCGGTCGTGCGCACCTTGACGGCCCCGACCTCACTGATCGACCCCCAGGCCTGGCACTCCCCGCACCGCCCGATCCACTTGCTCGTCTGCCACCCGCACTCCGAGCACTGGTATGCCGCGGCGCTGCGGGCGGAGGACTTGGCTGCCATGCGGCATACGGTATGCCGCGGCGCCGACAGCGC
>Ga0116163_1002322_pt1 | contig 11222 bp, 11 predicted proteins | sample AD_UKC107_MetaG_FD_89889 | JGI IMG/M metagenome (GOLD analysis project Ga0116163, IMG submission 89889) | Active sludge microbial communities of municipal wastewater-treating anaerobic digesters from Hong Kong - AD_UKC107_MetaG | ecosystem: Engineered > Bioreactor > Anaerobic > Digestate...
TTAACATAGCAGACATATTCAGCGTGTTGATCACAGCATATAAACCCGCTAATACAGTTACTTGAGGAAACATCGTCATGGACAAAACCAGGTATAAAAACAATTTTTTCCCCTTAAATCTCAATTTCCCCAAAGCAAATGCAGAAAAAGATCCGATAACGAGGGAAAGAAGCGTTGTAATGCCACCAACGATTGTACTATTTAAAATAGCCCTTAGGAATGTGGGGTTTGTGAAAACAGACTTATAATTTTCAAAAGTTGGTGCGAAATTACCTTCGGTATCTCTTGGAACAAACGTAGCTGGTGTCATCATAAGCTGGTTTTCTGTTTTGAATGATGAATTAAGCGCCCAATAAAACGGAAAAATCAAATAAACAAAGACGAAAATAACAACAAACCAGAATAATACTTTTTTAATTTTCCTTTTAGTCGCTCTTTTCATGACTGATCAACTCCAAAAGAACGGATATAAATGATAGAGAATATGCCGATTAGGATAAATATTATCATTCCAACAGCCGATGATAAACCCATGTTTCTATTCTGAATTAATTGGAAATAATTGTAAGAAGCCATAGAATACATCTTGCTGGACATCAAAACTTGGAAAACATCGAATACCCTCAAAGCATCTAATGTTCTGAATATTAAAGCGACCGCTAATGATGGCTTTAATAAAGGTAAAGTGATCTGGAAGAACTGTCTGATTTTACTTGCCCCATCAACCTCTGAAGCTTCATACAATTCTTTCGGTATCATTTGCAATCCAGCTAGTATGAGTAAGGCCATATAAGGAGCTGTTTTCCAAACATCTACTGCCACCATAGTAGGCATTTGCAGAGCTGAATTAGTTAAAAAAGAGGCCTGACCATCGCTTAATCCCAGCCGGTACATGATCATGTTAAAAAAACCAGCTGTTCCGGGTTGTAACATCCACTCCCAAATTCTTGCTGAGACAACAGTTATAACTGCCCATGGAATAAGCATCGTGGTACGCATAAGCCCTTTGCCTTTGAAATTGCTGTTTACAACCAGAGCCAGAAATAAACCAATAATGGTTTCTAATAATACGGAAAATATTGTGAAAACCAGTGTGTTTCCAACAGCTACCAGAAATTCTTTGTCTCTGGCACCTACTACAATCCTTTTACCAAACCAGTTGAACTGAAACAACTCTTTATACCGGTTCGGCGTCCTGGGTAATACCATAATCGCTCTTTCATACTCGATCGCACCGGTTTTTTCGTCTTTTATTACTTCTCCGGTATCTTTGTCAGTTTTTGGCTTTAGTTCCTTAAACGTCACACCCAGAAGCTGCGCATAATTGTCAAATCCAATAAACTTTGTTTCCTGATCACTGGCAAATACCCTGTTTGTAAAGCTTGTAACGATAACCTGCCCTAGAGGATATATAGCCACTATCGCTAATACAACCAAAGTTGGTATCAGCAACTTATAAGCCAATGATTGTTCATTTTTCAGGATATTTCCCTTCGGAGCCTTCCCCATAAACTAACCTCCTTTTATGTAGTATTTCTTTTGATCAGTAACGGCGGGAATTCTACTTGCCTTAATGGTGTTTCGGGATTTTTAATTCTTTCCAATAACAATCTTGCGCCAACTTTACCGAATTCTTCTATGGGTTGTTCTATTGTGGTTAAACCGGCTTTTTCTGTCCAAGTTTGATTATCATACCCCACTAAAAAGAAATCTTTTCCAGGTATCAAGCCTATTGTTGAGGCTACTTGCATCACTAATAAAGCAAAATTATCGGTCATGGCAAATATTCCGGGTCTTTTTGTTTCTGTCAGCATCTTCTTAATTAATTCATTACTTGGTCCCATACTGTAATCGGCATATATTATCTGATCATCATCAAAGGGAATACCTTTACTTTTTAAAGTATTTTTAAACCCAGTAACCCTTTCTCTCATATGCTCATTTTTGATATAGGGATTTGATACGGATGAATAAATGGCATAATATTTTGTGATATCTCTCTCCAATAAATGGTTAGCAGCAATCCTTCCTCCATTCAGATTATTCAGATAAACACAACTGTAGTTTTCTTTAAATTCTTCTATAAGGACGACCGGTACCTTTATCCTTATCCCATCGTTGAAAATACTTGGGGTTATCGTCATAATTACAACACCTTCTACTTCCTGCGCAAAAGAAGGGTTATTGATGAGGGCATCATAACGCTTTTGAGATATCAAAGGGTAAATGATACTCTGATAATCTTCCTTGTCTATTTCATGGTCAAAACTTTCAAGGATTCGCCAATGAAACTCTGTCTTAACCTCAGGTATGAGAGCTAAAATGCGTCTTGACTTACCTCCAGCAAGAGTTCTAGCAAACATATTTGGCTTGTAGCCAAGCTTTTTAATCGTTTCCTGTATTCTTTTGCGTGTATCTTCTTTCACTGAACCGGAATTCAATACTCTGGAAACAGTTCCAACACCAACACCAGCTTCTCTCGCAACATCGCGTATAGTGACAGGTTTATTCTTCATCGTTACACCGCTCTCGTGTTTTGTTGTGGAAACGTTTCCATTATAGCAGAAAAAAAACATGAATGAAAGTCTAAATATCTTGAATTATCAAAGATTATCCGACTATATTTTTGATTAGTGGTGATTTAATCAATATTCCTTTTATATTCGACATATTTTATTAAAATTTATAAAGAAAATAATATCGATTATATTTTCAGTTTTGACCTTATATGGGAAAATAGCGGATAAGAATGTTTCTCTTTGAATATATGCTATAATTATTAAGGTAAGGAGGAGTTATGGAAAAAGAGAATATCTCCAGAAAGAATAACCGAAAGCGTTTTTTTCAGATTATCGAGATTTTTTCAAAATACGGTTTTAGTTATCTCTTTAGAAAAATCAATTTAAAAAAACATCCGATTGATAGGGGTATTCGAATCCGGCATGCCTTGGAAGAACTTGGTACTACCTTTATCAAGTTGGGGCAGATGTTGTCGACCCGTTATGATCTGTTGCCGGTGGATATCATTAACGAGTTACGAAAGCTTCAAGATGATGTTCCTCCCATCAAGTATTCAGAGTTTATGAATCAGCTTAAAGCATCACTACCCGATTGGGAAAAACATATTTTATACATCCAAGAAAAACCTTTAGCCGCTGCTTCGATCGCCCAAGTCCACCGAGCATTATTACTGGATGGCACGGAAGTTGTTATCAAAGTCAGAAGACCTTGTATCCTGGAATTGGTTAAAGCCGATGTTGAGGTATTAAAAAGTTTGGCCAATTTTGTGAGAAGCTTTCCTGTATTTAAGGATTTTGATCTTCAAAATTTAATCAACGAATTTGGTATGGCCATCAATCGGGAAATGAATTTGTATTGTGAAGCTCAAGCGCTTGAACGTTTTAACCAGTCATTTAGAATGAATGATGTTATTTTTGCACCCAAACCCTATTTTGAACTCTGTTCCGAAACCGTTCTGGTAATGGATTATGTTCCCGGCATAAGATTCTCGGAACTATTAGATATGGACAATGATCAAATACCCATCAAAATTAATAAATCCACCTTGGTTGAATCGGGTGCTGATTGTATGTTTCAACAAGTTTTTATGATTGGGTTTTTACACAATGATCCTCATCCAGGGAATCTGATCGCCACAAAAAATAACCGACTTTATTTCATTGATTTTGGTCAAGTCAGTGTCGTTGACAAGTATACTAGAAGATTTTTGTTAGAGATGGTATTAGCCTTGACCCGCCGTGATGCCGAATTTCTTACTTTAATTATCACAGAGCATTTTTCAATGAATGATTCCGACAGTTTTTCGGAAGACATAAAAATCATGTTTTCTAAATACTACGGAAAACCACTAGCTGAATTCAGTATGTCGGAAATGATTATGGAAACTTTTAAGCTGATTCGATCTTATAAGATTCAAGTTCCAGGTCAGTTATTGTTGATGGGAAAAGTCATTTTAATGATCGAAGGAATCGCAAGGAAATTGGATCCCTCGTTCAACGCCATTCGTTTTACAGAAGATTATTTACGAACCAGGTGGCTGAGTCTTTATTCGGATAGAATGGATGCCCTTGAAGATGAATTTCTATGGAATTTTTTAATGTCTCCTCGAAAACTAAGAAATATTCAAAAAGTATATGATACCGGTAAGATTAAACTGGACATAGAATCCACTCGAATAGAGAGAATTATGCACGGTTTAAAAAATGGTTTAAACAGTTTAGCCATATCTATCATTATTGCAGCGTTGCTCATTAGCATCAAAAATTTCGAGAATCAGTTTTTAGCCTATGCGGGTGTTTTTATTTTGGGTCTTTTTGTCATTTACGAATTTATAACTGAAGGAAGGAGGAAATGAAATGTCACTTTTCGATGATGTTTTTTTTATGGGTGTAGGCGCAGTCTCCGAAATGAAGAAAAGAGCAGAGGATCTGTTAAAAAAAGGGAAAATTTCTCAAGAGGAAGCACAAAGAATGTTCGAGGATTTAAGAGAAGGTGAACAGTTAAAAGAACAGTTAAGTCCGTTATCTCTAAGTTTGGGGTTTTCCATGTATATGAAAAAAAGGGTTAATGAGCTCTTAGAAGATCTTAAACAGAGTGGGAAGATCAGCACAGAAGAAGCTAAAAAATACTATGAAAAGTATATTCCTGAAGATCTTCAGAAGAAATTCAAAGAAGCTAAAGAAGAAGCAGTGAATGAAGAAGCCTATGTTAAAAAGGAAGATTTCAACAAGATATTGGAAAAGCTTGAAAAAATTGAATCAAAGCTCACCGAAAATGAAGAATAATCTATCCTAAATGAAGGGGCACATGTAAATCTGATGTCTGAATTCATAATCATAGCGGTGACATTACTCACATTGGTGGTAATTGTCATTTTTAGTATTATCTTTTTAAGAAAGACTAATAAAAAAAATAGCGAAATGGAAATCGACTTATCTGCCTTTGAAGACAGGGTTCTTGAGCTGATCAGTAAGTTTCAGCATATTTCAGCGACGAGATTGACTGCCATGGAGAATAAGATAGAAGAAATGAATAAAGTTTTGAGATCGGCCAATGAGATGTATTTTAAACTGTCCGCAGTTTTATCCGATGCTGCAAAAACGTTAAGTGAAATTGATTCAAAAAAAGATCCGACTCTCAAACAAAATGAAAAGATCCCAAAAAAGGTACCTCATATTAACATCCCCAATGATGTGGAAGAAGACTTTGAGGAACCTGTTAGTGAAAAAGAATCTCTTTTCAAAGATACCGTCGATCATTTTACTTTTGAAGAAGAATTCATCAATCCTCCTGACTTAAAAAATAGCTCTTTGGAACACAAAATCATGAATTTATCATCTGAAGGGCTCGAAGCGATGGAGATTGCAAAAAAACTCGGCATTGGTAAAGGTGAAGTGGATTTGGTTTTGGGCTTATTTAAACGAAAATATAGTTGAGAGGTGTGTTTTGCGTAGCATTTTAAGGGAAAGATCGCAGGATTTTTTTTGTATATTGCATTACGATCATGCAGATTGGGTACACTTTTGGAATCAGTATTGTTTTGAAAATAGAGACTTCATGAGTGGTTATATGAAGACTCTGGAATTGGACACTAAAAAAGTTGAAAAAATACTAACACAAACCAAAAGACCTTTTTTAGACAAGATCAAACAAAAAAACGATGAAATCAAACATTTGAAGCAAAAGTCAGCAAAGGCTCTTAATCATTCCAGTCAAGAACTAGAATTGGAAAAAGAGGATTTTGTCATTTATTTAGTTGGCGCTTTGGGAATACAAGACACCGTTTCCTTTTCGGCAAAAGACAGAGAAATTGTACTAATCGATTTAGTTTCACTTTTCAAAAACGATAGAATTGAATATCTTGAAGAAATTGTGCTTTCTTCTGCAAAACAAACAAGAAAGAATATCAATCAGACCAATCAGGAGGTTTATTAATATGGCAATCAAGCGAATTGGTGTTTTAACGAGTGGTGGCGATTCTCCAGGCATGAATGCTGCGGTAAGGGCTATTGTGAGATTCGGTATTAAAAGTGGCTTGGAAGTCTATGGGATTTACAGAGGATATGCCGGTTTATTGGATGAAGAAATTCAAAAATTAGAATATCGTGACGTATCCGGTATTATGGAAAAAGGCGGAACTGTACTTAGAACTGCCAGATGTCCCGAATTTAAAGTGGCTGATGTCAGGAACGAGGCAGCGCAAATACTAAAAAAACATGAAATTGAAGCACTTGTTGTCATTGGTGGAGATGGCAGTTTGCACGGTGCTGCGTTTCTCGATGCCGATCATGGCATCCCAACCATTGGAATTCCGGGCAGTATTGACAACGATATATATGGAACAGATATGTGTATTGGCGTGGATACTTGCCTCAACACCACGATGGATGCGATTCAAAAACTCAAAGACACCGCAACTTCCCATGAAAGGGCTTTTATTGTTGAAGTGATGGGCAGAGAAAACGGATATATCGCTCTGATGTCAGCTATTATTACAGGATCTGAAGCAGCCATTATCCCTGAGGTGCCTGTTGATTACGATAAACTTTCGGATAGACTCCTCGAAGAAAGAAAAAGGGGTAAAATAAACAGCATTATCATTGTCGCAGAGGGTGCTGCGAGCGCTTACACCGTTTCAAGACATTTGGAACACAAAATTGGTTACGAAACTCGTATCACAATCTTAGGACATGTACAAAGGGGAGGCAGTCCATCTGCCTTTGATCGTATTTTATCCACTCGAATGGGATTACACGCCGTTAAAGCAGTATTAGATGGCGATTTTGGAAAGATGATCGGGTTACAGGCCAATAACATGACAAGAGTTCCCTATGAAGAAATGCTGGGCAAAAAGAAACCAATCAACATGGATTTATATCAACTGTCCTATATTCTATCTTAAAGATATGGTGGTGATCCATCAATGAGAAGAACTAAAATTGTTGCTACATTAGGCCCTGCATCCAGAGAAGAAGCTATGCTCAAGGAGTTAATTAAAGCCGGAGTCAATGTTTTTCGATTAAACACCTCTCATGAAGCACCTGAAGACCATCTAAAAGTGATTAATCGCATCAAAAAGATACGTGAAGAACTCCAAATACCGTTGGGTATTTTACTGGATCTTGAAGGGCCTAAAATTAGAACTGGCAAATTTAAAACACCACAGGTTGAATTGAAAGAAGGACAAGAGTACACATTGCTCACTGATGAAGTTCTGGGGGATGATCAAAGATGCTCGATTAGCTATCGTGATCTTGCAAAAGATGTAAGACAAGGTGACTTGATACTTCTTTATGATGGTCTCATCGGATTAAAAGTCATTGAAAGAGAAGATAACCTGATCAAAACTAAGGTTCTAAATACTGGTATTATTTCAAATAACAAGGGAATCAATGTGCCAGGTGTAAACATCGGCCTACCGCCATTAACAGAAAAGGATAAAGAATACATCAAACTGGGTGCTAAAGAAGGGGTGGATTTCTTTGCGCAATCCTTTGTGCGTACACCCGATGACATTGATCTATGCCGTGAGATCCAACTAAAATACAAAGCAAAAATCCCCATTATTGCTAAAATCGAAACGAAGCAAGCCATGCAGCATTTAAGAAGCATTATTTACAAGGCCGACGGAATCATGGTAGCAAGAGGAGACCTGGGTGTTGAAATCCCCACAGAAGAGGTGCCTGTTGCACAAAAACTGATTATTCAAATGTCAAACGCACAAAACAAACCAGTCATTACAGCTACTCAAATGTTAGAGTCAATGGTAGAAAACCCAAGACCGACAAGGGCAGAAGCCACTGATATTGCTAACGCCATCATCGATGGTACCGATGCAGTTATGCTTTCTGGGGAAACAACGGTAGGCAAACATCCGGTGAATGCCGTTAAAGTGATGGATCGAATTGCCAAAAAAACAGAAGAAGAATTATGCGAGTTAATCTATAATAAAAGGACTGAAGAATATATTCGAGACGAGCACATCAGTACCGATGAGGGAGCCATTGCCAAATCCTGTAAAGCGATATGTCGGCAGCTGGGAATCAATATCATTGTAACATCTACTGTCACTGGATTAACAGCAAGAATTGTGTCCAGTTTTAAACCAGATGCAAATCTAATTGGCATTACTCCGAGTATCGAAACCTATTACAACTTATCATTAGTCGGAGCTGTCACACCGGTTCTCATTCCAGAAACCGAAAATACCGATGAAATGATTGGCAAAGGAGTGGCCAAACTCCTGGAAATCGGATTAGTAAAGAAAAGAGAGAAAATTTTAATAACTGCGGGAATACCATGGGGAAAATCAGGAACAACAAATATGATCAAAATTCATTCATGTTAAAAAGCATTATCATTTTTTTACTGTTGACATTATCAATTCTGACTTTTTCTGAAGTGGTTGTTCAAAGTCAAATTGATGATTTAGAATCTATCATATACAGCCGTTCATTGCGACTGGAATCTTTGTTTCCTGAAATTACTGTCATACGATACGATAAGCCTGTAGCGATAGAAGTCAAGTACATGGAGCAAATTATCAGCCGTTTAACGCTGGATAAGGCTGGTGATTTTACGGCTGAAAAGATCGTGAGTTTCTTTTTGAACGTTGAAGAAAACCTTTTGATCATCTCAAGTATAAAGAATACGAATTCTAAAAAAAGCACAGTTGTTGATGTGATAGACGCTGTATATGAATACCCATTCATAGATGAAAATGGGGAATATCTCGTTTATATCAGCGACAAAATGACTGGCAACAGAAATCCAGTTATTCTTAATCTGATGAATCATCATGAAAGGCATGTAATTATACCTGAAAGCGGGGATTATTTCCCTTTGTTATTTGAAGACACTTTGTTCTTTCTCATGGCAGTGGAAGATGGATTTTCAATCGTTTCCCACGATTTATCCAATGGACATTATTCCGAGTTAATTAGGGGTGATTTAACCTGTTTGAGAAGTAATCATGATTTTTTATATTACTCTGAAAATAATAAGGTGTTTCAATTGAACACATCAGGGCATATCATCAATCAATTCGAATTCAAATACCCCATCCAATCCTTTGATATTGCAGGCAATAATCTAATTCTCAGTTTGCTGGATGGGGTACAATACGACCTTTTCCTTTTCAACATCGTAGGTTCAAAACTTATTCGTTTGACTGATACAGAATACAACGAAGTTGATGTAATCTTCCAAAACCTGACAAACGCTATTTTTTCATCCAACAAAACCGGTAATTACGGCATTTATCAACTAAATGTTTCTTTTGTGGATTCTCCATCAGATTATCATTTAATTTACGAAACTAAAAACAAAGACATTTTTTATCCCTGCTATTCATTTGTATATTCAAAAATCGTTAGTTGTGTGTTTGAAACGGGAAAAGAGCCAAAATTTCTAATTATTCCTCATTAAAAACTCAATTTATTCCTTTTATGAGCTTATTTTTTTTACGTCTATCTTAAATATTGTATTTTGTTTTAGTTGTATGATAAAATCAATGATATGAAAAAGAATGTAACGAATGAGTTGATTCATCAAGAGAAAGCAGGGTGGTATCATTGGAGACAAAATTTGGCGAACACGGAAACAGTTACTTTCTTCATCCGGGTTACGTATTTGTAAGCCAAGAACCTTATTATATTCATACCGTTTTAGGATCATGTGTGGCTATAGCGATTTGGGATAAGGTCAATCATTGTGGGGGTATGAATCATTATGTGTTGCCATCAGCTGAAAACAAACCAAATGGAAGATATGGAAACGTCTCGATCCCGTACCTTTTTTATCTGATGAAGAAGATTAACTCTGACCGTAATAATCTTGAAATACATGTGCTGGGAGGTTCTTCTAACGAGACCATGAAATCAAGCGTAGGCCCTTTGAATGTTGAATTTGCCTTGAATTGGCTTAAAAGCAATCATTATCAGATTGATTCCAAAGATACCGGTGGAGCACTTGGACGCAAGATCGTCTTCAATACGGAAAATGGCGAATTACTAATCTACAAACTGAAAAAAATTCGTGATTCGGATTGGTATGGGGAATGATGGGAAAAAAGATTAAAGTATTAATAATAGATGATTCTAAATTAATACGTCGTGCAGTTATAGAAATGCTACACTCCGAGTCGGACATTGAAATTATTGCAGAGGCAGGGGATGCTTACGAAGGAAGAGATAAAATTGTTTATCTGAATCCGGATGTTGTCATTCTTGACATTGAAATGCCTCGCATGGATGGACTGACTTTTTTAGAAAAACTAATGAAATCAAAGCCAATGCCGGTGATCATCTTCAGTTCGTTGGCAAAAGGTAGATCTAAATATGAATACAAAGCCTACGATTTAGGAGCTGTCGGAGTAGTGGCAAAACCTGTGCAACAATCTAATTTAGCTGAAATAAAAGATACGATCGTTGATTTAATCAGAACATCTTCCAGATTAAATGCCACACAATTACGATTGTTAAAAAATAGACGAATAAATACTGTACAAGCACCAGACAATCCAAAGGATTTTGTGATGTCAAAACCCATTATCGCTATTGGTGCATCAACCGGTGGTACCCATGCGATTCGAAAGATTATGGCTAAATTGCCTGAGAAATTTCCCCCTATCGTTATGGTGCAACATATGCCTGAAAACTTCACAACTCAATTTGCTTCCCGATTGGATGAAATTTCTAGATTACATGTTGTGGAAGCTCAAGGTGGCGAACAGCTTGAAAATGGAACGGCTTTTTTAGCACCAGGAGGAAAACATCTTGAAATCATTAAAAAAGGGGCTTTTTATTATACGAGAGTTTTTGATGGACCACTTGTTCATCATCAGAAACCCGCCGTGGAGATACTGTTTGATTCAGTGGCAAAATACGCCAAAAATGATGCTGTGGGAATTATATTAACCGGTATGGGTGCTGATGGCGCAAAGGGTCTTTTGAACATGAAAAATAGTGGGGCTTATACCATAGCCCAGGATGAAAAGAGTTCAATTGTTTTTGGTATGCCAAAAGAGGCAATTAAACTTCAGGCAGCTCATAAAATATTAGATCTGAAAGAAATTCCCGCTTTTCTTTTTAGATTTCTGGAGGGATTATAATGCCTTATAAACAGCAGTTTACAGAAAAAATATACACTGAATTTACATATTATCTAAGTAAGCGATTTGGTATGGAATGCAAAATGAATAA
>Ga0116163_1002328_pt1 | contig 11208 bp, 6 predicted proteins | sample AD_UKC107_MetaG_FD_89889 | JGI IMG/M metagenome (GOLD analysis project Ga0116163, IMG submission 89889) | Active sludge microbial communities of municipal wastewater-treating anaerobic digesters from Hong Kong - AD_UKC107_MetaG | ecosystem: Engineered > Bioreactor > Anaerobic > Digestate | place...
CATACGAGTAATTTCATTTTTAGGAATATCGAAATTACAATATTCAAGAATTAATGGTTTGCCAAATTATTTCTCTTTACATTTTTTTCATGCGAATATAATTTACATCATTTTTCAGTTTTATTATCAATAGTAGCGGTCAAAACCCTAAGCATCAATAGTTTTTAATTGGGCTATAATTGCCATATAAAAGTATGAATTTCAATTGAATTTTTGATACACCTAAAAGCTCTTAAGTATTTCCTTATTATCTTTTTTTAGTACAAGAAAAATACATACATTTATTGCAGGAAAATATTATTAGACAATCTCAAAAATATAAAATTATGAGCCCAGATACTAGGGATATTAGAAACATTGTTCTATTGGGTCACTCAGGAAGTGGCAAGACGACATTTGTAGAATCTATGCTTTTTGAGGCAGGAGAAATCGATAGGCGAGGTACCATTGATGGGGGAAATACCATTTCTGATTTTACAAGTATCGAACAAACTCGTGGCAATTCTATTTTCAGCACCCTGATGCACGTAGAGTGGAGAGGAAATAAAATCAATATTATCGACACTCCCGGATTCGATGATTTTATTGGCGAAGTGGTTTCTTCATTAAAAGTAGCGGATACCGCCGTAGTTATGTTAAACGGGGCTCATGGTGTCGAGGTCGGTACTGAGTTAATCTGGGATTACATCCAAGAATATAAAACTCCGGCAATTTTTGTAATCAACCAAGCAGATCAGGAAAAATCCGATTTTGAACGTACTTTGGAACAAGCCGTTGATAGGTTTGGGCCTCATGTCATCCCATTTCAATTTCCATACAATCAAGGAAACGGATTCGATAGTATTGTAGATGCGTTACGGATGACCATGTATGTTTTTCCTGCAGATGGAGGAAAACCCGAAAAGCATGACATACCCGCTGATGCACTGGAAAGAGCTAAGGACTTACACAATCAAATAGTCGAGGCCGCAGCAGAAAATGATGAAGGTTTGATGGAAAAATATTTTGAAGCAGGAACACTTACTGAAGAAGAATTGACGAAAGGTCTAAACATCGCCCTAAAGCACCAACAAATATTTCCTGTTTTTTGCGCTTCCGCTAAAATGAATATGGGAAGCGGCCGGATTATGGGATTTTTGCATGATATTGCCCCTTCACCAGCAGATGTTGGAAAAGTTGAACTAGAAAATGGAGAATCCTTGACTTTGGATTCTAAAAATCCTGAGACCTCGATTTTCATTTACAAATCTCTCTCAGAGCCACAAGTAGGCATGGTTACGTACTTTAAAGTTTACAATGGCACTCTGAAGAGTGGCGAAGATCTCATCAATGCTGACAATGGAAGTCACGAACGCATCAATCAACTCTACATTGCCAATGGTAAAAACCGTGTAGCCGTTAATGAATTGAAAGCTGGAGACTTGGGGGTAACCGTCAAATTGAAAGATTCACATACCAATGATACCCTCAATGTTAAAGGGGTGGATAGAGAGATTAAAAAAATAGAATTTCCAGAATCTCGCATTAGGACAGCGATTACCCCTCCAAGTAAAGCTGAGATGGAAAAGCTAATCAAAGCCTTACATCAAATGCAGGAGGAAGATCCAACGCTAATTTTGGAGCAAAATCCTCAATTAAAACAGACCATTCTTCATGGACAGGGTCAGTTGCACCTTGACATGGTCAAATACAGATTGGATAAATTAAATGGCATACAAATGGAATTTGAAGAGCCAAAAATTCCATATAGAGAAACCATCACGAAAGAAGCAGACGAAAGCTATCGACATAAAAAACAATCGGGTGGAGCAGGCCAGTTTGCGGAAGTTCACATGCGTATAGAACCATACTACGAGGGTATGCCTGAGCCACATGGATTAAATGTGAGACATGTAGAAATAGAAGATCTACCATGGGGAGGAAAGCTTGCTTTTTATTGGTGCATAGTGGGAGGATCAATTGATTCTAAATATTCCAACGCCATAAAAAAGGGAATTATTCAAAAAATGACCGAAGGGCCTCTCACAGGATCTGCAGTTCTCGACATTAGAGTTTCTGTCTATGATGGAAAAATGCACTCAGTAGATTCTAATGATATGGCATTCATGCTGGCCTCATCAAATGCGTTTAAAAATGCATTTAGAAATGCAGCACCACAGATTTTAGAACCTATTTATGATGTGGAAATTACAACGAACGACGAATACATGGGAGACGTCATGGGTGACCTTCAGACCCGTAGAGCCATTATTATGGGAATGGATAGTGATGGTCATTATCAGAAAATCAAAGCAAGAGTTCCACTCGCAGAAATGTATTTGTATTCTTCTACATTGAGATCCCTAAGTCAGGGTAAAGCAAAATTTCATAGATCTTTTGCCGAATATCAACCGGTGACACCAGATATTCAACATAAGTTAATGGCTCATCACAAGGATGAAGACGAATAGATAAAATAGTATTTTGCAAGAATAGTAATTCAAAAGATATCAAAAGATGAAGGTGAAAATATATTTCAAACCATATTAACACACTTTTGTTAACAATATTGATTATCTTTGCGAAATGAAAGGAAAAGAGGGAGCATAGGTTCCCTCTTTTTAATTTTGGCACTAGAATAATATGGACGAAAAAGGCATAGAAAAATTGACCACAGATTTTTTTGATTCTAATGAAATGCAAGTTTGCTATTTTGTTGATTCAAAAATATCAGGGAGTAAGATAGAAGTCTTCATAGAAAAAGATGGAGGCATCAATTATGCTGAATGTCAACAACTTAGCCGCCACTTGGAAGCTATTTTTGATGAGAAAAAATATTTTGGTGAGAAGTACACTTTAGAGGTTTCCAGTCCCGGGGTAGGTAGTCCATTAAAAAAATTGCGACAGTACCAAAACAATATCGGCAGAACCATAGAAGTAAAATATGAAGATACCAAACTTCGTGGCAAACTAAAACAAGTAGACTCTGATGGAATCGTCATAGAAACTGAAGAAACCATTAAAGAAGGTAAAAAGAAAATTAAAAATATAGTGGACACTACAATATTGTTTGACCAAATCAAAGAAGCTAAAATTAAAGTCAGCTTCTCTTAGTTTTTTGATTTTGGTGAATATCCTTACATAGTGTGAAATGGAATAAAATTGAAAATTTAAATAATATTTATTAAACGAAATCCGGTAGAATCGGATAAAATTGCGATAGAAAGGAATCGCTTTAAATTTCTAAAATCGCAATTATACAATTAGTTGTAAATTATAAACAGATGAAAGAATGAACTTAGTAGAATCATTTTCGGAATTTAAAGCGGGGAAAAATATTGATAGACCCACGATGGTGAGAGTGTTAGAAGATGTGTTCAGAACTTTAATAAAGAAAAAATATGGCTCTGATGACAATTTTGATGTCATCGTCAACACCCAAAATGGTGACTTAGAAATGTGGAGAGTGAGAGCAATAGTACCTGATGGTGAAGTTACCGACGAGCAAAGTCAAATTTCGGTATCTGAAGCATTGTCAATTGATGATTCTTATGAAGTAGGTGAGGAATGTTATGAACAACTTACATTGGAAGACTTTGGAAGAAGATCTATCATGGCTGCGAGACAGACTTTGATTTCTAGAATTATGGATTTAGAAAAAGATGAAGTCTATAAGAGATACATCGACAGAATGGGTGAAATAGTGATAGGCGAAGTCAGTCAGATTATGAAAAAGGAAGTACTAATCATTGATGACGTGACCGGAAACGAGCTTGTACTCCCTCGTACAGACATGATAAAAGGGGATTTTTATAGAAAAGGGGATATGGCTCGAGGAATAATAAAGAGGGTGGAAATGCGAAACAATGCACCATTCATTATGATAAGCCGTACGGACAACCAATTTTTGGAAAAATTACTTGAACAAGAGGTGCCTGAAATTGAGGATGGTCTCATTACGATTAAAAATATTGTAAGAATGCCAGGCGAACGTGCTAAAGTCGCTGTAGAATCTTATGATGACCGCATTGATCCCGTAGGTGCTTGTGTCGGTATGAAAGGCTCAAGAATCCACGGTATTGTAAGAGAGTTACGCAATGAAAACATTGACATAATAAACTTTACAAACAATATTACATTGTATATTCAAAGGGCATTGACACCCGCAAAAATCACGAATATTGTCATTTCAGAAGACCAATCCAGGGCTTCAGTTTATCTGAAACCTGACCAAGTCAGTCTTGCAATCGGTAAGTCAGGAAGTAACATTAAGCTTGCCAGCAAATTAGTTGGTATAGAACTTGATGTATTTAGAGATAATGATGAAACCATTGAAGATGTCGACTTAGACGAATTCAGCGATGAAATAGAAGAGTGGGTAATAGATGCATTGAAAAACATTGGTTGTGACACGGCGAGAAGTGTACTTGACCTAAGTAAAGAAGAATTGGCAAGAAGAACAGATCTAGAAGAAGAAACAATTGATGATATATTAAAAATTCTCGCATCAGAATTTGAAGATTAAAATAATACTAAAAGCTGTAAATGGCGGATAAGTTAATAAAAATAGCAAAAGAATTTAACGTAGGTACTTCCACGATTGTCGAATATTTAAACGGCAAGGGATTTGACATACAGAACAAACCAACTTCGATGGTCTCGGACGACATGTACACCGAACTATTAAAGGAATATAGTAGCTCGGCTGAGGTCAAGGAAAAAGCGGATAAGCTGGTTATGAACAGAACGTATGCAAAACAGGAGGAACCTAAACAGGCGGCACCACCGCCTCCGCCACCGCCCAAACCAAAAGAAGAGCCCAAGGTGGAACCTGTTCCCGAAAAAGAAGAAGTAGTAGAATCAAAAGTCGAAGTTCCGGGTTTAAAAATCGTTGGAAAAATTGACTTAACTCCTAAGCCAAAGGTTAAAAAAGAAGAAGCAAAACCAGTAGAAGAAGAACCAAAGGTTATCGAAAAAGTCGAAGAAAAAGTCGAAGAAGTTAAGGTAGAAGCCAAAGAAGAAAAAAAGACAGAAGAACCACAAAAAGTAGAAGAAATATTAAGAGCAGAAACCCCACAACTTCAAGGTCTTAAAATCTTAGGAAAAATTGATACAAATAAATTTAACACCAAGAAAAAGGATAATAAAAAGACAGGAAAGACGGCACCTGAACCAGTAAAAACTAAAGATGCAAAACCTGCTTCCACGACTACTGACACAAATGATGCCAATAAGGAAAAGAGAAAAAGAAAACGTAAAAAGGTATCCAGTGCTTCGATTAATACTCGGGGAGACAGACCAGGTGGCGGTAAGCAGGCTCCAAAAGAGGAGGTAAGAGAAGTAACTCAAAAGGAAATAGACGACAAAATCAAAGCCACAATGGCTCGAATGTCGGGTAGCGGAAAAAACAAACGTCAAAAAATCAGACGTGACAACCGTGAAGAGAAAAGAGAAAAAATAGAAGCTGCAAACGAAGAGGCGACTAGTGACATGACATTAAAATTGACCGAATTTGTCTCCGTATCAGAATTGGCAAGTTTAATGGATGTTCCTGTTACTGAGGTCATTACCACTTGTTTGAACCTTGGTGTGATGGTAAGTATCAACCAAAGACTAGATGCTGAAATTATTGAGCTCGTAGCGAATGAATTTGGTCATGAAGTCGAGTTTATAAGTGAAGAAACTGAATCTAATGAAGAAATAGAGGAGGTAGATGATCCAAAAGATCTCGTACCTCGAGCTCCAATAGTTACTGTTATGGGTCACGTCGATCATGGTAAAACTTCCCTCTTGGACTTTATCAGAAAGGCGAATGTGGTCGAGGGAGAAGCAGGTGGAATTACTCAGCATATCGGTGCCTACGAGGTAGAAGTAGGTGAAGAAGGGAGAAAAATCACTTTTCTAGATACGCCTGGTCACGAAGCGTTTACTGCCATGCGGGCAAGAGGTGCTAAGATTACTGACGTGGTAGTCGTCATCGTGGCAGCTGATGATAGAGTCATGCCTCAGACGAAAGAAGCTATCTCGCATGCTCAAGCTGCCGGAGTTCCAATAGTTTTTGCTATTAACAAGATAGACAAAGATGGAGCCGACCCGACTCGAATTAAGCAAGAATTAGCCGGTATGAATCTATTGATAGATGAATGGGGAGGAAAAATCCAAAGTCAAGATATCAGTGCTAAGACTGGTCTGAACGTAGATCTTCTTCTTGAAAAAATCCTTCTAGAAGCAGATATTCTCGATTTAACAGCCAATCCAAAGAAAAAAGCAAATGGTACCGTTATTGAAGCTTCCCTAGATAAAGGTAGAGGTTATATTACCAAGTTATTGGTTCAAAATGGTACTTTGAACATAGGTGATCCTATCGTATCCGGTTCACATTCCGGTAAGATCAAAGCCATGTTTAATGATAAAGGAAAGCGAATAAAAACGGCGGGTCCATCGACTCCTGTTATGGTATTAGGTCTAAGTGGAGCACCTCAAGCCGGAGAAAAGTTCCGTGGTACGGACTCCGAACAAGAAGCAAGACAAATTGCGACCAAAAGAGCACAGATCGAAAGAGAACAAACGAATAGAGCAAGTAAGCGTATCAGTCTCGATGAGATTGGAAGAAGATTGGCTCTTGGTACATTTAAAGAATTAAACCTCATTGTCAAGGGTGATGTGGATGGTTCGATAGAAGCGCTTTCTGATTCTTTGATTAAGCTTTCTGTTGAGACCATTCAAGTAAATGTGATTCACAAAGCGGTGGGTCAGATTGTAGAGTCTGATGTACTCCTTGCATCAGCGTCAGATGCGATCATCATTGGATTCCAAGTGAGACCGTCATCTGCCGCAAGACAACTGGCAGAAAAAGAAGGCGTTGAAATCAAGACTTACTCAATTATCTATGAAGCAATAGAAGAGGTAAAAATGGCCATGGAAGGTATGCTCGAGCCTACCAGAGAGGAAAAAATACTTGGAACTGCAGAGGTTAGAGAAACCTTCAAGATAAGCAAAGTAGGAACTATTGCTGGGTGCTATGTCACGGAAGGTAAGATTCTGAAAAACAATTTCGTGAGATTGATTAGAGAAGGTATCGTTGTATTCCCAACTAGAGAAGGAGCTAATGGTGAAATCGGTAATTTGAAGCGCTTCAAAGATGACGTCAAAGAGGTGAAAAATGGTATGGAATGTGGTATTACCATTAAAAATTACAATGATATCAAAGCGGGTGATGTCATCGAAGCTTATGAAATTATCGAAGTGAAGCAAACATTGGATTAGTCCTTTGATTTATTGGTGGGGAGTTTATTCTCAATTCCAACTGAAAATAAGGTTTCTTCATTAAGTTCAAGTTAGAATAGAAAGCTGATATTGGTAAATTTTCTAAATAATAAGCAACAAGTCAAGCAGTTACTTGATGAAGCTTTCTTAAAATTTAATCGCGAAGAATTTATTGAAAATGACCCAATAAGTATTCCCCATTCATATACAAAATTACAGGATGTAGAAATCACGGCTTTATGGACGGCATTGCTATCCTGGGGGCAGCGTAAAACCATTATCAATAAAGCAAAAGAGCTTTTTGCCTTAATGGATAATCAGCCTTATGAATTCATCATGAATGCCTCGGACGAAGAGATGAAAACATTATCAAAGTTTAAACATCGAACTTTTCAATTTGATGACACCCTAGCTTTTATTGATTTTTTTAAAAAGTATTACACCAGAAACCAAAGTTTAGAAGACCTATTTCTGAATGAAGATGAATCCATTCGCAAAGGTATCGAACATTTCCATGAGCAATTTTTCTCTATTGCTACTCATCTATCTCGCACTAAAAAACACGTTCCTACTCCCTCTAAAAATTCAGCTAGTAAGCGTCTCAATATGTTCTTGCGATGGATGGTAAGAACAGATGAACATGGTGTAGATTTTGGTTTATGGAAGAAAATTGACACGAAAAACCTCATGATACCTCTCGATATACACGTGGCACGAGTTTCTACTCAATTGGGTTTACTCACAAGAAAACAAAGTGACTGGAAAGCTGTAGAAGAACTCACTAAAAACCTCCGAATGTATGATGCCCCCGATCCAGTCAAGTACGACTATGCTTTATTTGGGTTAGGAGTTTTGCAATCGAAGATTCTAATCTGATCATCTAATTCACTTGCCTACTAGAGTTCTCAGAAATGCAATTTCCTCATTGAGAGAGGCGATATGCTGATTATGTTGTCTAATTATCTGCTCGATCTGCGCCTCGTGCTGCTCCTTGATACACTGGTGTAGGGTCTCTACATAACCATTAGTGATATTTTTATTATTGCTAAATACGAAACTTCTTCCATTATCACTGCCTATCAGCTCGCTGATATCCACCTCCAGTATGTCGCATATCTGCTTGAGCCGGTCTACGTCCATCTTGGTCACGTCGGCCTCTATCTTTGCGTAGGCCGACTGCGAGATGCTGAGCTTCTCGGCGATCTCGGCCTGATTGATACCCTTGAGCTTGCGCAAGTGCTGGATTTTCATTCCTATATTCATAAAAGTGATATTTATATTTAATACGACAAATATATGTATAATATACCTATTTATTCCTATTTGTGGCAGATTTTTTGTTAATTTTAATAACCGATATTATTATTTTTTAATCAAATTTACGCATTATGAAACATTTCATTTTAGTGACGTTCCTACTCTCATCATGGATGACACTCGGGATTTCACAGACAACATTTACTTTTGATTTCTCCAACAGCCAGCAGAGGTCTGATGGGAGTACACAGATCATCGTAAATCCTCAATTACTCTACAGCAGTATAGACCTGATGGCGATACAGCAGAGCGACCAAATACGGTTTCTCATAGGCAGCGACAGCTATACCATGCAGAATGACCATTTTTATCAGACCAAAGGATTCGTGGACGACCATGGGACTGCCATAGAGCTACCCCACAAGATGTTTAAGATCTATGACGACAGTGGAAAATTTGCCAGCTTCTCGGTAACACCCGGAGGCTTTAAAATCAGCTATTCCGACGACCAGACCAATCACTACAAGATCATGCCCGACGATCAGGGCGACTACATCGTGGAGAATCGATGCGGGCTAGAGCCTATACAGTACTATCCGTCCAGATTCCTTACTGTAGGTATCTCTACAGACCAGTATTATAGAGACATTCATGAGGAGTTGGCTGATGACGTGATCTCTGACTTGGTCTACTTTGCTGATAAGGTACTGTTTCAGGCGGACATCACAATTTGTTTTTACTACGTAGTCAATACTTCCATTGATTCCGACCTCGTTGATGACAAAAAAGCCTTTAGAGATTGGGTAGGGGCCTTCTGGAAGGAAATCTGTGTGCCAATGGACGTATGCACCCATGTTACTGGTGCTAATACTCCTGTTGGTGGTAGTTCAGGTAGTGGCAACTCATATTGTAATACCCTTCAAAATAGCAACGAATATACTGCAAGCTATTCAGAACAACGACTTACCAAAGGCTACCCGGATTATCTGCACTTTGTACACGAGCTCACACATAATCTCGGCGTAGGTCACAACAATGAGGCCAACTCACTCCCTAATGGCAGTTTTTACTACATGTATCCCTATTCCATCGGAAGTATAAATGCCGACTACACAAAATATTTATTACTGGAAGACGAAAAAGTAGCAATACAAGAGCACTATGACAACAAACCGTGCCCTGAAAATTGCAATCCAGACACTTCATGCAAACGATGTGAGCCGATAGTTACTCTTGAGAGTAATGGTCAAATGGCAGAGACAGGAGATAATTTATTCTTATTTTTATCAGATGATTGTAGTGGTGAACCAGTCACAAATTATGATTTTACATTTACTATTGAGAACGGATGTACACCTCGTGAAAATGTGGGTATAACTTTCACTGCACTTAATGGTCAGTCGGAATTCTCCGCTTATCCAACTGAATTTACCAAGTATATCAATGGTTTTGGTAATATGGAATTAACAACCACCATAAATATGGCCGCAAATGAGGTAAAAACTTATAATTTTAGTGTCTCTATTAATGATTTAATGGCAACTTCAACTGCTGTGAGATATTCACTAACAAATGTAACTGAAAATGGAAATTCTATTTCAGGGAATATTGTAATGCAACAACTACAAACCATATCAGGAATTAAACATTGGTTTGACTTGCCTTATCCAATACAACTAGGCCTAAATGGAAACCAAAAATATACAGTACGACTTGATGGAACTCTATACCTTGACAATACAAACATCAACTGGCACAACAATAATATATTAGTTGCGAGTCCCGAATCTAAAATAGTAGTAACTAGATATACACCCGGGGACTCTCATAGTATCATAAACATTAATACTACAAAATTCGAGACTTGCGGGGACTTTATGTGGCGTGGCATAGAGGCATCGTATGATACGGAATTAAAAATTAGAGATTGTGTCATCAATGATGCCGTAGTAGGTGTCAAACTAAGGGAATCATATAACAATCCAAATGGTGTACCAAGTACTCGACTGACGGTAGAGAATACCGAATTTAAAAATAATTTTATAGGGATGAACATAGAGGGACATCCCAACAATCAGGACCTCACCGTCATGCCGCTGAAAAATGTAAAATTTACCTGCGATCGCGATCTATATGGGTACCCATACAGCGACTATGATGACATCGGCTACGATCCCGGTGTAAGCCGCACCCTCTTTGGTATCAAGGCCAAGAATCAGCCGCTCATAAGTCTGGCATACAACGATGCAGCAGAGGAAGGAGAGGAGATGTACAATGTCTTCTCAGGGGTCAAGAACGGCATACTGCTCGACCATACCAATCTGGTATCGGATGCAGCCCTATTCTCCGATCTCGCCCACACCACCGTCGATGTGATACCGGGCTATGAATATCCGGAGCTGGGCTACGGCATCAAAGCCATCAATGGATCCAGTATCGTACTGGATGGCGACAATGCCCATACCTTTAAAAATCTGCGATACGGCGTATGGGCTGACAACAGTGCGGTAGATGTGTATAAAGCCGACTTTTCGGAGATATACAAGGATGCCATCACGGTGAAGAATGTCGACAATATGCCCATCCGCATCGGAGACAATACCATGGTGCTCAAGAGCAACTCAAGCAACGGCATCGTACTCGACAACAACAATACCACGGCCGATGCCGTCATCAGGGCGAATGACATCACCCTATACGGCTCAG
>Ga0116163_1002343_pt1 | contig 11153 bp, 13 predicted proteins | sample AD_UKC107_MetaG_FD_89889 | JGI IMG/M metagenome (GOLD analysis project Ga0116163, IMG submission 89889) | Active sludge microbial communities of municipal wastewater-treating anaerobic digesters from Hong Kong - AD_UKC107_MetaG | ecosystem: Engineered > Bioreactor > Anaerobic > Digestate...
CCAACTTGTAAGGGATGCTTACAAGCTGAACACGGTGAATGGATGGGCCAAACAACAATTAAGTATTCTGGCTGATATGGCTGAACATCGCGGGATGCAATGGTTCGCCGACGAAGCGCGAAAGATTGGCGGCGAACTGCTGCAATGAATAAATCTTTTTTTTGGATTTTTAAAAAAAAAATGAGGCATAAATAATGCAGGAAAAACTTGCAAAAAACATTCTTTCCACATACGTAAAAACCGTTGACTTGCTTGCGACAGCGGGCAATGCTGTTTTAAGTCTTTTCGGTCAAGAAAAATCTGATTGCATCCTTATGGCAACATCATTTGTATGGATTGTGTCCGGCGATGAATTAAATATATTCGTTCAAAGCAAAAACAAATCCAAGCCAATGATTGAAATTAAAAGAAAAATAAATTCAACTCGAATGCACGACGAAACTGGTACATATTGCGCTTTTCACTGCACGGGCCCGGATTGTTTCGTTGTCCTAACGACAGATTTTGAAAGAACTTGATCGAGTGCCATAACGACAAAAACAAATTAGAAAGAATTTACGCTGTAAATACCCGTAAGATTTCCATACATCGATGCGTGCGCCAACAAAGCCGCGTTTCGTGTGTGTTTGCATGCAAAACGGTCAAAAGTGGCTGAAATCGCAAATTTCGAAAGATTTCATCATCTTAACCGGAACGAACTCCGCAATTTATCCGGCAATTCTCTGCGAATTGTCGGAATTTCTTGCACAACACAATTCTTACCTCTCAATCTTTCCACCCAAACCATATATTGCATTTCATTGCCTATATAAAGAACAGCCCGATCTGGCGCTGAATCCAAAACGACAAAAAACGCGGAATCATCTGCCCGGCGGAATCGGTGCAAAGTTTCATCGCCGTATGCAACCACCTTGTGGAAGTGACTGCGAATTGCCCTATATGTGACGTCTCCATACGTGCGTGTCTGCACGGATCGCTGCACGGCATCACTGCCAATTTCATCAAGTTTGCGCTTCCAGTGTTGGCGCATAAAACCAACATCCTTGCGCATATTTCGAATCAATTGTTTTGTCGTTCTAACTGTTGCCAAGTCAACGCCCCATTGCTTTATTTTGCTCTTGTATTCGCATAATCCTTTTTAGCATAATCATTTTTGAAAACAACCACGGTGTTTCTTTGTACCACTGCAACCACGTTCCGCCGAACTTCTCAAAAAAACTTTCCCACCAATCATAAATATCTAACTGTCTTTTTGTGGTAATGCTGTGCTTGTCAGCCCTGCCAGCCCAAAAAAAACCCCTCGAACGGATTTTGCATCATTTTTTTGAAAAAAGATTTTCATAATCTCATGCGCTTCTTCAAAAGTTACAACTTTTGAAATCGCTTCAAATGAAAGTGCATCGTTCAATGTTTTTTCATCCGGCATGCCATCGCAATCTTTCCACCAATTTTTATTTTTATTATGCAGCCAAATCATTTGCAACACCGGTGCGTAATTTTTAACATCCGCCATGATTTGCCCGCGAACAATCTCATATCTTTTATCAATGACAGCCGTGTAAAGCTCCTCAACCCTTGCCAGCCTTTTCAGCTTTTTGGCATCGGTTTCTTTTTCATCTGCGCCGAGTGTTTTTGCCGTTTCATTGATGGATTGCCGGTATTTCTCAATTTGGTCTGAAATCTCACTATGTTCCGTAGCTGCTTTTTTGATGCAATCAACGACATGCTTTTGCACAATATCAAGAAAGAACGGAGAAACGGACGAAATTTTTATTTTTTCATCGAGTGACGGAATTTCAACGTCAACCGGCAACCCTATTTTGGTTGTTTTAATAACTTGATCGCCGGGGAAACCGTTTTGCAAATCATCGTCACTTTGTGCGTCAGTTTCGAATAGTGCCATTTTCTTTTACCTCTTTAATGTGATTGACAAACCGCATGAACTGCTCAAACTGCAATTTTGCGGTTGTCGTTTGCGTACCCTGCTTAAAAACGATCAACACGGAATCGCCTTCAATTTCATAGTCAAAAATCAAGTCAACATCAATTGCGTCATCTATTACAGACCGGCAAGGCACACTTCTTGCGCCAATCCATGTGTCTTTACTCATATTCCCAATTTCCGCTTTGATAAATAAAAGGTTCCCACTTTGCCGCCATCACAACAATTTCACGTTTGGCATATTTTTCAAGTTGTTGCGCCGCCCATGGTTGCCGCCATCCGCACGAAATAAATATTTCATGCCACCATTCACGCGGATGAATATTTATATGGCTTGCTTCTTCATACGCTCCGGGAGAATGCGGCAACGGAATTTGCGCAAAAAGTGAATCATTTATGAATGGCCTCGAACGCGTCAAAAAATCCTCAGTCTGTTTTTCGGTGAGGTGTTCGAGAACGTCCAACAAAACCATGAAATCATAATCTTGACTAAAAACAAAATTGTCAACACTGGCATGCTGGATGTATGGCTTTGCATCTTTCTGCGCGTTCTCAATAGCGTACTTGCTTACATCGAACCCACGCGCTGCAATTGGAATTTCGTTTATTTTCGAAACAACATGAAACCCGTTCACAAGCAAACCTTTTGCACAACCAACATCAAGCACCGTTCGTGCCATCGGGAACCCTTCGGTCAAAAACGCCGCAATATTTTTGAAATACGGGCCAAATGTAATTTCATCATAATTTGCAGCCCAATTCGACTTTCCTCCGTCGCCTGAAAAATAGCTTTTATCGTAAAATTCGCCCGGAATAACTTTGCCGGGGCTTTGTCGGTTTTTATCCTGCAAAGAATCTGTTTTTTCTTTTCCATCATCGAACAACATTTGCACCACCCTCCACCGATTTTGCGCAATTTATAAAATCATCAACGGCAATGTCCCAACTCCAATAATCATGCACCCACCTTGAACCAAGCCGTGCCTTTTCAAACCAATTAACTCGGTTTTCATAAAAATCAATCATTGCCGTTGCAATATCATCAACATCCGGTATTGCATCCCGACCCTTTGATGTGGTGAAATTTAAGAACGGCATAGTTGAAAAAAAATCATTTCCTTTTTCGCTCAATGTGTATTTTAATGGCCTGAAATACTTGTCATTCAAATATTCAGTCTGGCCAGACCAACTTGTTGTAGCGACCGGCATTCCGGTTGCCAGCTTTTCAAGTGGCATCAAACCAAACGCTTCGCCGCGTGAAGGGTAAACAAACGCATGACAGAGTTTCGCAAGGTCAAGATATTCTTTGAAATCCATGAACCGGCGGATTTGGGTGATATTCCGGGTTGTGTCCACAATATCCGGCATCCCATCAACTGACGAAAACGGATAAATCTTTTCGATCAACCATATATCAGGGAATTTGTTTTTGACTATTTCAAAAGCACGTTCAACATAAATCCTGCCCTTCCTGTCACTCATTGCCATCCCCTCCCAAAGGAACACAAATTTCTTTCCGGGCCATAGTGAGATTTCGGCAGTGCTTTCTGCGTTGTCAATTTTGCGTTCGACATACGGAAATTTTGCTTGTTCAACGCCGTGGCGGATCACGTAAGACGGCAAAGAAACACCGTTTTTTTGAAAAACACCATCAAGCCATTTGGACGGCGACGCAATGGCTTGAAATGTGTCAATGACCTCATGCCAGACTTCCGGGATTGTGTCTGTTTCCCATGTCGTATAAAGCACCTCTTTTGGGTGCCGGTCACGCGCCCACCAATGCACCACTTTCCAATTATCAAGAGGTTGGCAATATGTTATTTGCACGTCTGCTTTTTTCGCTGAATCAACAATTTCAACATCTGTGCGGAATTTCAACCCGGCCATCAGTGACCGGTAAACCTTGCCATACCCGAACGCGTCTTTTTGCTTGGCAAGCATAGCGGGACATTTGAAGCGGATTTTTAAACGGGCTTTCATGTGCGGGCCTCTGAAAAAATGAGCGTTTACCCTGCAATTTAAAAATTGGCCGTCCTCGAAAGAACGGCCACAAAAACAACACGCTTTGCGGATCAATCGGCTGTTTGAACGATCAGTTCAACGTGACCGCTGGAATCAGCCAAATGCGACACAGTGACCGGGCCAATACTGGAAGGATTGTCGCGGTCAAGCGTTAGCGTAGTATCACCCTCAACCACGCTTGACGGGGCTGTAATGACCATGTGAGTGGCGGTTCCCATCGAACCATCTGCTCCGGTAGCAACGAAAGCAACCTCGCCCCTGTCGCTGGAATTGATGGACAAGGTCGGGCTTGAATAGTTGCCGGATGCTTGATCAAACACAACCGGCATGATATTGCCGGATGTTTGCGCAAGCGTGAACTCACTGGATGCGGTTGCCTCCGTCTTTGACGTTTTCACGGCAAAAGGTGATTGCTGGATTCTGATTTGAGAACGCACGGAACCGATTGTGTGCGTAAACGCGCCAAACGTCCCGCCGAGGTCAACAGAATCAAGCGTGATTTGACCAACTTCTTTTTGATCAATAAAATCAACATCATACGCCATTGCAAAAAACTCCTTTCTTTACAAACTGGCTTGTGAATTATGGTTTTTTAACCTCGCGGGCAATTTTCGCGGGTTTCTCTCGAACTGCTCGATCTTTATAAAAAGCCATCAAAACCAAATACAAAATTCGGAATTGGTGAATCATGTGAAAAGGTTCTTTCATCGCCAAATCGCCAAGCGTTAAATTTGCGGACACACCGCCGCCAACCGTAACGTTTCGCATAAACTTTGAAATTTCCGCATCAGCAAGAGCGATTTCTTTTTGAATGTCTTTTATTTCATATTGACCGGCCCGCATCATTTCAATGATGCGAATATGCCCGGCAATAATATCATCAGCGAATTCTTGGAATTCCTTCCACGCGCCAACGTCATTCAACCGTTCAATGACATCTTTTCCAACATACTTCCAAATGATGCTTTGTAGATTTTTTTCTGTTAAATATCCTTTTGCCATTGCGCTACCCTTTTAAAATAATTTACTGCTGTGCAATTGTTTTTAATGTGTCCGCTTTTGAAATAATCAAATTTAAATTTGCCACTAATTGATCACGAATCAATGTTAAATTTGCACCGCCAAGCGCATCGAACGGGGCTGTGATTGTAGTGGAATCATTGAGGATAATTTCCTCACCTGAATAAACCACTTTGTCAACTTGCTCAAAAAGCGCCCGCGTTTGGACTGCCAAAGCCGACATTGCAAGCGATTCGTCGCGAAAATAAAGCAACTTGCCCTTGACGAAATAAACATTCACATCCCTGTTTTGATTCATGTTGAATGTCACCGTGTCCGCCGATAATGTGAATGCACCGCTTTCGAAATAGTCCAATTGCCACAAATCTGCGGGTAACGCAACAAGCATGACTTTCGTTCCGATTGTGTATTGTGTCCCACCGTTCAAATCCGGTGCCGGTGAAACATTGACCGATCCATTTCCAAACGCCGTGACTGTCAACGTGAATTGCGCCAACACCGGCGATGCAGATAATGCAAATGCAAAAATCAAAAAAATCAACTTTTTCATTCTAATGAACTCCGAATTCTAATAATTTGACCGGATGCACCAGCCGCCGCCGCCTGATTTAAATTTATGACCACTTGGCAACGGTGTTCGTTTGTCTGTGGCCACGACCACGACATTGTGACCGTTGACGCGCCCGCCTCTGTGGATGATGCGCTAAATGTCGGGTCATCGTCAAGATTGCCATATTGTGTTTGTGACGCACCAGCCGTCCAACCGTCGCAACTCTCACAACTCACAAAATCTAAAACCAAATCGTTTGTTTCGGATGAAATGTTGTTTGACGGAACGGAACCATTTTGAGCGCAATCAGTAACCGGCGTGTCATACGGTGTGGTCTGATCGACATTTTGAAATGTTAAGGCAATGATTGTTCCGCCTTCTGTGAGTGTTGCGTTGTATGTCGCCGTGATTGTCCGGGTGTCAGCCGTTGGGTTTTTGAGATACCAAACCGAAATTTGGTTATCATTTCCGGTTTCGTACTCACCAAGCAAAGTTAATGCATCGGCACCGTATGTAATACCAGTGACGGACTCAGTGCCCGCATCATTTACACATGCCGCTGCAACAATAAGAATTGTGTTGCTTCCTCCACCGGAAACCGTGTGCGATGTGGTGATTGTCGCACCGGATGCGTGCAGCCCCGTGGATGCACTCCCCAAAATGGCAACTTGCGAAAAAGCGGAAGAAAACAACAAAAAACAGGATAGTGTTGAAATTATCCTAACTATCCATGCAAATCTTTGCACCATTTAATTTCCTTCGTTGATTGTGTACGTGATCCAAACCATCAATTCGTTTATATCTGTTGCGGGGAGGTCAATCTTGATAATTGATCCAGCCGCGATTGATGAATCTGTGAGAGTTCCATCATCTTCCGCTTCCGTGCTTGTAGATGTCGCAACCGTTTCAATCGTTGACGGTGCGCCATCATTTGGGCTTGTCCACTCTTCAAAATTGACGGAATAGGTTGAACTTGCGTCAGTCTTAATCCCGCACGAAATTAATGTAATGCCATGCGGAAACATTTCCGTTTCAACCGCAAAAATTGAAACCGCGTCAACCGTCCCTTGTATGCCGTCCGGGTCGTAAATCGTAGCCTGTACCGTTTTTATTTTTGTTGCAAGCAAAGCCGACCCGGAACCGTCATAAATTTCAAGCGCATCGTTGTTGCTGTCCCATGCAATTTGCCCCTCTGCGCTTGTGGTTGGATTGGCCGCGTTCGGAATTTCCAGCGAAGTCTTGCCGCCCAAATCAATAGTTGCCGGTAATGATAACGTCCACGTCCTATTTGTTGAAATATCCTGTGCCCCGGCGGATGAAGAAATTTCATTTGTTGTTCCGGCAATTGTCATTGAAACCGTTGTGTGATCAATGTGTTCATTTGCGGAGAAATTCAGCAAATTGTCGTGATCAATATTATCCTCCAAGCTGTCCGCCGCTTGTTGCTGTGTGTAATATTCAACATCCGTTGCACCAACAGCAACCGCAAGGAATTCACCGGCAAGCGGTGTATCTGCGCCATCATCCAATTCCGCAAGGTTGATTGCATCGGTTGCAATGTCACCCGCAACGATATTGTCCGAAAAGCTCAGTTTAGAATAAACGATTGCAGCACTTGCATTAATATCTTCATTCAGGATTGTTCCGTTTGTAATATCGCCGGTCACAATTGAACCGGATAGGCTCAACTTTGAATATGAAATTGCAGCACTTGCCGAAATATCCGAATTTGTTATTGTGCTGTCTGCAATGTCACCGTCAAGCCCGCCATCTATTCCACCAACTGCAATTTCCAATCCGTTTGCACCTTCCGCGAATGCTTCCGAATCATATTTGACTTGCAAGGCATCATCCGATTGTTCCAGTGTTGCGGAACCAGTGCCGGGCGTAACGTCCAAATCAACGGCATGATCGGACACATCCAAGCCAGCACTCGAAGTTGAAAGCGTTTCATCGCCGGTGTTTGTCCCGGAAAGATTGTTTGCCGCAATATCGCCGTCAATTGTAACATTCACCACACCGGCCCCGGCGTTGGCAATGTCGATATTTTCCGTTGATCCGGTGTTTGTCGTAATCTGCAAATCACCATCTGAATCAACGCCGTAAATGCTCCAAGCCGTCCCGGTTTGTGGTGTAAACGTGATGGCCGGGGAATCACCCGCGCCATCGTTAAAATCCAAATCGCCCGTAATGGCATCGCTGGTATTTAATACAAATGCATCATCAACGTCCAGTTGATCGCCGGTCAATGTGATATTGGTTCCGGCACTCAGATTTGTGTCATCTGAAATGTCAATCCCTGAAATCGTGGCCCCTGTGTGATTGTGCGAATCATCCGCAACCGTGATTGCGCCGGTTGCTGCAAGGGTTGCATCACCACTCATTGCCACGTTCTCAAAAGCCGTGTTTCCAGCATTCCGCACCAAAATGTGTGTTGCCGCCGCCCCGGTAATGGTCACATCCGCGAGGGCGTTTATATTATCATCACTTAAATCATCTTCGTTTGCACCTGTAACACCTGAAACCGTACTCACGGAAAGCCCGGACGCGGAGAGTGCCAACGTTGACCCGTTCAATTTCACATTCAACGAATCATCAACAATTTCAAGCCCGCCGTCAAAGTCAAGCAAAAGCGCAACGGTTACACTATCCGCAACCGCCGAATCATCGCTTTCAAGCGCCGGGCCGAAATCAATTGCAACAGGCAATGAAGAAACAAGTGCGCCATCGTTTCGAATACGAACATCGGCACCGCCGCCCGCGCCCGCGTCGTCATCCTCCCACGTAATGGTGCCGCCTGTGTTCCACTTTGGCACCTGCCCATCAAGTGGTGTGTCACTCGCGAGCGCACCGATTAAATAAGTATTTGCCGTTCCATCGTAGAATTGCGCCGCACCGCGTCCGGTGTCCCATGCGTTATTATCACCGGCAATTTCACCGAACGCGTCCGTGGTTGGTGCGGATCCGTTTGGTATTTCAAGCGACGTATGCCCGCCCAAATCCAAAATCAAAGCAATATCACCACCGGCCACCGTGTTGGCTGCAATGTCACCGGAAACAATGTCATCCGAAAACGAAAGTTTTGCGTAAACAATACCAGCTCCGGCTGCAATGTCTGCGTTTGTTATTGTGCTGTCCGCAATATCACCGGCAAGTCCGCCATCAATCCCACCGGCGGCAATCGCAAGCCCTGACGCGCCTTCCGTGAAGGCTTCACTGTCATATTTCACCTGCAATGCGTCATCTTCATCAATGAGAGTGGCCGAACCGGTGCCCGGTATTACATCGAGGTCAACGGCATGATCTGACACATCCAAGCCCGCGCTTGACGTTGACAGGCTTTCATCACCAGTATTTGTCCCGGATAAATTCGACCCTGCAATAATACCCTCAACCGTGAGGTTTGCGGCACCGCTTCCGGGATTGACAATATCAACGTTTTCCGTGCTTGCCGTTGATGCGCTTTGAATCTGAAAATCACCATCAGTATTTTGCGCAAAAATCTGCCACGCCGTGCCAGCCGATGGCGTAAATAACGCCGCCGGGGAATCCGTTGTTCCATCGTTGAAATCCAAGTTTCCGGTGATGGCATCGCCCGAATTCGAAACGAAAATATCATTAATGCCAAGCCCGGACGCGGAGAGAGTAAGCCCGGAACCGTCAACTTTAATGTTAAGCGAATCATCAACGGTTTCAAGCCCGCCGTCTGAATCAAGCAAAATTGAAACAATCACACTGTCCGCAACGGCTGAATCATCCGCTTTTAATGCTGTGCCAAAATTCAAATCTGCCAATGACGCAGAAACCAGTGTTGCACCGTCCCGAATATTAAACGCCGCCGCGCCGCCGCTTTGATCTTCCCACGTCACCGTGCCGCCCGTATTCCAAACCGGCACTTGCCCGTTGGAAGGGGAATCACTCGCGAGCGTTCCAACTAAATTTGTTGATGCTGTGCCGTCGAAAAACTCCAAAACACCACGCCCTGCACCCCATGCATCATTATCACCTGCGATTTCGCCGAATGCGTCCGTGGTTGGATCGGCACCGTTCGGCACTTCGAAAGAAGTCTTGCCGCCCAAGTTCAAGGTCAGAGTTATATCGCTTTCATCAATTGTATTGTCTGAAATGTCGCCACCGGAACCGCCATCAATGCCGCCCGCCGCTATTTCAAGCCCGTTTGCACCCTCTGCAAAGGCTTCCGAATCATATTTGACTTGTACCGCCGTTTCAGAAATTTCCAGAGTTGCCGAACCACTGGATGGCGTAACGTCAAGCCCTACCGCATCGCCTGAAATGATAATTGGGGCCGCAACTGAAATGTCCAACGTCACATCCCCGGACGCGCCACCGCCTGAAAGCCCGTCGCCCGCCGTAATTCCGGTTATATCACCAACACCGCCACCACTTGCCCATTCCAGCGAATCGCTATTGACCGCCGTTAATACTTCACCGGCTGACGGTGCGCTTGCCGGGAGAACCATCCCCCACGTTGCAGCTAAACCGTTTGGTGTTCGAATCCAAATGTATTCATTGCCATCTTCCGCCGCTTCGTAAATTTCAAGCACGGGTTGCGATGTTGAATCCGAAACAGGAAACCGGGTTGCGCTTTTGAGTTGCAATATTTGATTTCTGACTTGAAAGCTATCGACCCGCGAAACACCCTGACTAAATGCAAAATGCGGCAACACAAGAGTTGACGCAATCACCAAGAATTTCAAAATTTTGAATTTCATTTTTGCCCTTCGTTTAAAAAATGCGGGGCCGCACAAAAGCCCCGCACCAAGAGAGGGAGCGAGAAAAGTTTTTTGGCAAATCATCGTGCCAGCCGTTCTTTTAATTCCAAAACAACCGTTTCAATCCTTGTCAGTCTTTCAATTATCAACCTTTGATCTCGAATCGTGTCATCACGTTCTTTGGTCAACTGTGCGGTCACGTTGGCAATCAATACGTCTTGTGCCCGTATTTTTTCCGCACAATTTTCTTCAACTTTTCGGATGCTTTCAATAAAGTTTCTTTCCATCCTGCCAACGTATGCCTTAAAAAGAAACCCAATAATTGCAACCAACACCGGGAACGTTGCCAGTGCGACAATTTGAAGTGTTTCAAGCGTGTGTTGGCTTAGATTTAAAGACTGCGATGCAAGCGCAAGGCTGTCAAGCATGATTTAAACTTTCTCGCTTTTGTATTTATATTCAAAGACCGCCGCCGCCGCATTGGGAGCGATAAGGAAACCAAGCCCAAGGCCCAATTCCGTTGCCGGTAGATTTGGCACTAAAATCATTATTGCAGTATAGCACGCAAGCGATGCAAGCGAAATGATGAACTTCCTTTTTCCTGCCATTTTGTTGCCTCCTTAAAGCACAATTGCGTTGAATGTGAACAAAAAAACCGTTTCATCCGGTGCCGTTCCGAAATAATCCGGCTGCAACGTCTGCACCGGCCCCGATCTGTTTATTGATATTTTTCCTGTGCTGTCTGCAAATGTTTTGCGAAGAAAAACGGCCAAAAGCCGCGTTTCAACAGTTCCACAAATATCATAATCCGGTTGTCTATTTATTCCTGCCGTTGGCGCATAAAGCGCGAATTGAACGATATATTGGTTGCCTTCGAATTGCTGCC
>Ga0116163_1002348_pt1 | contig 11144 bp, 12 predicted proteins | sample AD_UKC107_MetaG_FD_89889 | JGI IMG/M metagenome (GOLD analysis project Ga0116163, IMG submission 89889) | Active sludge microbial communities of municipal wastewater-treating anaerobic digesters from Hong Kong - AD_UKC107_MetaG | ecosystem: Engineered > Bioreactor > Anaerobic > Digestate...
GAAGAACTATCCAAGTTTAGACTATTACAAATCTGAAAAGAGATTTGAAATCCTTTGGGTTCCTTCAAAGAATTATAAAAAAAGACTTAAAGTGACCAAGGAAAAACTAAATGAATTTGTTTTAGAAATGAAAGACAACGAATTTGTTAATTATCCTTGTTTTGCATTTATTATTGACCAGACAATTACTCGGAATCCTGCCAGTAATTATACAATTTATGAACTGAAATTCCCTTCGATTGTGAAAGCTTATAAATTTGAAGGAAACGAATGGAAAATGCTTTATGAAAAAGAAATAAAATCAGACATTGAATTTGGAGAACTGAAGTTACAAGTGATAAAAGAAAATTAACTGACTATAACATCGTCTCTTATAGCATGAGGGTTTCAGCGTTTTATGATAAATAATTACTATATTTGAACTTGTTAACGGCGAACAAGTATGAAGGGCCAAAACCCGCACACATCAAACCTGCAACACGTTACAGTGCATTAATATTTCATGAAGACAGGACAGTTTTTAATTCAATATCATAAGAAAATTATAGGTCTAATTGCTATTGCAATTTTCATTTATTTCAATCCTTTTTTCATCATAAAAAGAAGTGAAAAGAAGATATTTAAGGAAACTTTTTCAGCAACTGTTGAAGACAAATACTTTACTATAAAAGACAGGAGAAGAAAGTTTATCGTACTGAAAGAACTAGAATCTGATAGGACATTTAATTACTTTACGTTAAATAACAATGCTGAAATATTTGAAATTGTAGAATTGAGTGATACTATCATTAAAAAGGTGAATTCTTTTGAAATTTCAATAAGAAATTGCGGTAAAATCTTGACAATTAATACTGAAAGGAAGGATAATTCGTTTTTTTGGCTAATTAGAAAACCAAAGGATCGAGAGAATAATAATTAACGCCCTGTAACAGCGGTTACAAACTACATGCGGGTTGACGGAATACTCAAACATTTTTACTATTTTTAAACTTTATTAACGACGGATAGGTATGTAGGGCGAAAACCTACACAAAAAACAAGCATTAACCGTTGGACACCATTTTTAGGATTATACATTAAGTCAAAGACATTATGATACAACCATGTCCAGTGTGTAAAGAACATATCACAACTATTCGAGAATCAGAAATAGAGTGTGAATCCTGTAAAAGCATTATTTATTCAGATGAGAATGATAATACTGAAGTAATTAAAAGTGGATTAAAATTTAATTTTACGTATTTTATTTTGTCTTTAATCTTTTTAGGTGGTGGTATTTTTATGATATTATTGAAATTTGTTGAGAATTTTAAAATTCTTTACACCGGACTGATATTAACTATTATTCCAATTACTGGAATTTTAAGAGACTTTCATGGATATGATAGTTTATGGGGAATAATTAGTGCACTTTTTGAAAAGCGAATAGTTTATTATGATTCTGGGTCGAAATATGCAAGCTATATTTATATATTAATTTTCAGTCTCGGTTTGATTTTGTTGATACTTGGTCTGCTTTTAAAAATTTAAAATAAAACAACTGCTAACATGGCTTCAGAAAAAATGCGGGGTGCAGTGGTTTTTTAACAATTTTAGCTAACTTTAACTTTGGTTAGCGGTGGATAATGAAACGCGGCGAAAACCCACACGATAGAATACTTCCAGAGAAATCAAACTCTAAATTGAAAGACCTGGCTATAAGAATTGAGAAAAAAATAAGTGCTCCGAGAAAAATTTGTCTTGTCAATGCTTTTCTACCCTTCGGGACAGTTGGGGAAGCCTGCTCATATTGTACACTTTTGCAAATCGCACAAACCTGCACTAATACCAAAAATTGCAAAAAAGTTCTATCTTAGCTAAAATACTTAATAAGCAGAAAAACTATAAAATGAACACAACTACCCAAAACACACTCTCGTTCGAGCTCCTAATCAATAACTTTACATTTGATTGTTGGGCAGTAGATACAGAAATGAGGTACACCTACCAAAACGATAAAAGTATTGAAAATTGGGGAAATGTAACAGGTAAAACTATTGATGAATTAGATATTGATGAGAAAACTAAAAACATATGGAAACAGCAGCTTAAAAAAGTATTTACAGGCGAAATAATAACAACCGAATATTCCCTTGAAGAACATATAAAATATTTTAACAGCATAATAACTCCATTGAAACAGAACGGCATTATTATTGGCGCAATTGGTGCTACAATGGATATTACACCTTACAAAGAAAACGAAGAAAAACTCACCCAACGAAAAAAAGAACTTGAACGTTTAAACACAGCCCTGCATGTATTACTCGAAAAACGAGAAAATGACAAAACCGTATTAAAACAAAATCTGGTAAAAAACATTCAAACAGAATTATTACCTTTAACAGCCCGTTTAAAAAAGTTAAATGCCGATGAAAACAGCATTGGTATTATCAATATAATTGAAACAAAACTACGCCAAATACAATTGGCTACCTCTGATAACCTTTCTGCAATCCTTTCACATACCGAATTACAGGTTGTCAACCTGATACGCGAAGGGAAAGCATCAAAAACAATTGCTGACATTCTTAACATTTCGAAAAGTACTGTTGATAGCCACCGTGATAGAATCAGATATAAACTTGGGCTAAAAAACACCAATAAGAGCCTGAAAGAAGTACTTTAAAAACAGTTTTGTCATTTTTTAGTTTGATGATTATCATCAACATTCACAAATCCGAATAATTTACCTGTGTTAAATCTTCTTAATATCTAATTTATATAGATATAAATTCAATACTCTATCCATATTTTGTTTATAGGTAGCGTTTATGTTAACATTTATTTTTAATGCTTTATTAATCTAATAAATTTTAATCATGAATAAAATTCTAAAAGAAGCAATCCTAAACAAAGATTTTGAAAAACTGGTAGAGATAGCTGTTACCGAAGACCGCGAAATAGCAGAACAAGCTGTTAATGGCATTCCTATTGAAGAACAGGAAAGCCTTATTAAAATTGCCGATTTTGAAGGACGCGGAGGCTACGAATTTTACATTACACGAAGCCGTGCATTGTGTAAAGTTACAAACCAGGATATATTAAAGAAGCATTACCCTACCAATCCGTTTAGCGTAGCTGACCTTATAGAGGACATTGAGTTCCTAAAATCAAAATGTGGTAGTGTAAGCGAAGAAGAACAGGAAGAAACAGAATTTGTAATTGAGCAAAAAGAGAAATACCCTAACTACATAAAAGAAACCATCGAGCAAATAAGAGAAAATTATAAACAATTTATTGAAGAAATAAAGTCTGAATAATTTGGATTTTCTGTGTACAATAACAAATATGAAAGAAAAAGTTTATTATGGATGAAAATACTCAAAATAAAGAAGGTTTAGCCGCATTAGAGTTTATTGTAAACTTAAATAACCCGCCATTTGGTTGGAATATGATAGCAGAACGAGCCAATGTAAATATGCACTGGCTGTTAGAAACTGATGATTGGAACGACCATAACACATGGCTCGAAGACGAATTTAAGAAACTGCTTGCTAACCGTGCTGAAAGCACCAAAGTGCTAAAAGCATGGTTATTGCCACGCCTTAAACACGAAGAAGCTATAAGAGAATCTACTTATCCAACTTCAATCGTTTTACAAATCATCGGATTTTTAGACCGTAACCTGCTTATGGAAATAATTGATGAGAGACTTTCGTTTATTGGAAATGAAAACATTAACTCCAGTGATGAAAACTATTACCACAAGCAGGAAATAATGAACAAAACATTCGACCCGATTATTGCTACCCTGTTTCGCAGAGCAGACGGTTGCAGAATTCGAATAGAAGGCAGTACTGATGAAAAACTAACAGGTTTTCATGATTTGTTCTTAAACGACCCCGAAGAAGAATTTAATACTATTTGGAAAATTATAAGCAAACATAGATTATTTGACTACAATACAACGCAAACTGTTAGTAAAATTTTCGATGGTTCTATTCAACATAAATCGGGATTTTGTAGTGAAGCTTTTATAGAGTTTTTAAGTAACTTATCCCCTGAGGCCAATTCTAAGATTGAAGATTTTCGAAACAGGATTATTGAAAATAATCGTAAAGTAATTAAGGATATTGAAGAGCAGTATGGTTATTATTAAGCTAATTTGTTTAGCAATAACCAAAATATATTTAATATGAATACTCAATTGCAAACACGCGTTCAATAAAGCATGCGGGTTTCAGCGGTTTTTTGATAATTTTTGTTATCTTTAACTTTCGGTTTCGTGAGACACTGAAACGCAGCGAAAACCCGCACAGCTTGTTAAGGCGGGATCATTGTATTTAATTATAAGAAAGATAACCTTGTAAATTGAATTATAAATTTTAGAAGACATGAAGAAATACGGAAGATTTTTAATTATTTCATTTGCAATTTTTATTACAAGTAATAATGTTTACTGTCAGAAACCAACAATAACTATTGAACAACTTTATTGTTATAAAATTGATGGTAAATATGGCGAAGGATATGAAAACAGATATCTTAATAACAGGCCTATTGAATTAAACGCAGGTGAGCATACCTTTGAGATTTACGACGCCAGTAAAGCACAAAGTGCGTATAGATTAACCGTGAAGTTAGAAGAAAACAAGCAGTATAAGATTAGAAGTAAAAAAGGTGAGATACTTTTTGAAAATAATGAGAATAAAATTGATTTTGGTATCAAGAATATAAGTGTTCCAGCCTCAAGTGTTGAAAAAATAAAAATGGAAGGTCCTGATGGAAAGAAACAGACCTTTAAGAAAACTGATTTATCAGATAAAAACAGTAACAAGGAGCCTGCACGTTTATATTATTACAAAGGTTCAAATTTGTCTGAAAATGCTGTATTAAAACTTTTTAAAGTAGATGATTATTGGGGATTTGAAGGTAACTTCAACCATTTTGCACAAGGAAGTTTTGTAATAATATTAGAACCCGGGGTTCATAAATTGGAAGGAATTACCTACGGTGGTACATTAGGTCCAAGTGATTCTTTGATATCATTACTTTCATATACTTTTGAAGAAGGCAAAGAATACGTTTTTAAACTAACGGGTAAAGGAAGATACACTACTGCCAGCATTATTGAAAAAAAATAAATTTATGTAATTACCTAAGGTAATAACTACATATCATCGGTTCAATTTTAAGCGTGGTATTAGTCGTATTTTAACAATTAATGTTAGCTTTATCTTTAGTAATGATGGTGAAGGAAACAAGACAAAACTATGCATGCGGGGTTTTATTCACCATTCGGCTCATGAGAACGCTTATTTGCTATAAGCAGGCTGTGCTTACTTGGTAGTTTCCTAACATATTTAGTTATAATTAACTTTGGTAACAGAGGAGTATGAAACGGGGCGCAAACCCGCACGATACGCTACCCAAGAACCATTGCGCACAATACGCCCTTTAAAAAATAGGTAAACTGCTTTCCATTTTAACAAGTCTTTAAATCAATGAATTTATCTTAGTGATTTGACACTTTTGCAAGTGGGAAATTGTAACTTATCTTGACAATGAAGTAATGGTTCTATTTGCATAAGTTTGACCGTGTGTTTTTTTGAGATTGGTTGGGTAAGTATGACAAGTAAAAAACTAATACTCCAACGCGCTTTGCAGCCTGACGGCTGCATTTATAATTCCAACCGCACTTAAATACTTTTAGTGGCAGTCGCCGCTAAAAAAGTTTAAAATTCAGCCCTATTTTAAATATTGATATCTTCTATAATATAAAACCAAACACTAAAATATCATCAACCTGATATATTTCATCACGCCATTTATTATGCACAGAATCTAAAATTTTTCTCTGTTCATCCATTGGTTTGGATTGTATCTCAATTAACAAATCTCTGAACCGTGAAAGCCTAAATTTTCTTTTCTCAGGACCACCAAATTGATCTGCATAACCATCAGTGAAAAGATAAAAAGTATCTCCAGTTGAATAATTTATCTTTGTTTTTTTAAATTTAAAGTTTAAATAATTATTTCCATATCCTACACCTGCTCTATCAGCTTTTATCATATTGAGTTCTTTATTATGAAAAAAATAAAGATGAATATAGGCGCCAGAGAATTCAAGTGTCTTATTTTTTTTATCAATAACACAAATAGACATATCGTAACCATCTCTTTCAAAATATTCATCCGATTGCTTCATACTACTAATAAACAATCTATTGAATTCATTAAGTATATTATCTGAAGATACTAATATGTCTTTGTTTGATATTTCGTTGAGTAAGTTTATTCCATTTATTGACATAAAAGCGCCAGGGATTCCATGTCCGGTGGAATCTGAAGTAACAATAATTAATTTCTCATCCTTTACAGTAAACCAGTAATAATCACCACTAACTATATCTCTTGGGTTTAGATAAATAAACCAATCTTTTAAAAAAGGTTTAAGTATATTTTCATCAGGTAACAGATTTCTTTGAATCCTATTAGCATAAATTATAGAATCTGTAATATTCTTTTTTATGTAAAGATTTTCCTCATATCGAGTTTTATAAGTCCTTAATTGTTCTTCAAGTTTTCTAAGATTATTTTTACTATTTATAATATCAATTAAGGCGTTACCCAATCGTTTAAATGAAAAAGGCTCACTTGTAGGTTCCTTTACACTTTTGATAGGTTGATAGTAAGTGTATTCAATTGAGAAATTGGGATTTTTTGAAATATAAAAATTGCCATTAAAATTCTTTTTTTGTTTAGGTCTGTATATATCATTTCGATAATTAGTTTTTTCCTTCAAATGTTGATCTATTTCATTAAAAAGCACTTCATCCCAAATAAATTTATATCTTTCATCTACTCCATTTTTTAAAACATGTACTAAAGATTCGGTAAATTCAGTAATTCCTTTACCAGGTAATGACTTAGAAGGTCGATTTGAAGGCGAAGAAGCCAGTATGTATGAACCCTTTAATTGATTTAATTCAGCATCAAGTAAAGAATTATAATCACCTAGCATTTCAGTTACTTTACCACTAAAACAGGAATCAATTATAACCACCTTTCTTTGTAAACTATAATTATCCTTTAATATCTTTTCAATTTCTTCAAACTCAATAGCCGTAGAGATTAAATATTCTGGCTCTGTATCATTAAATGTAAAATAAAGCTTGTCATTCGAATATATTCCATGACCTGAATAATAAAAAAATAAAGTGTCATTTGTATTTTTTACAACCTTATGTAATGTACTTCTAAATTCACTGGAATTAACACTATTTAAGACAATTACTGAATCTTCATCAAATCCAAATAAATGACGATTACAAAATATCTCTTTAAGTGCTGTAATATTTCCATTTACATTATCAAGATTATTTATATCCTCAGACAAATATTCGCTTGTTCCTACAAGTAATACCTTAGAATCTTTAATATTATATGATAAAGACTCATTTATTTGAGTGTTTTTCTTCAATTTCCAATAATTTATCTAATGTGTTTTCAATTTCTGAATAATTCTTATTTGTCATTTCAATCTCTACTCCTCTTACCTTAATCTTAATAGTGTCTTTAGGATTGACCTCAATATATGCTTTTATACAATTTAGTATTCCAACAATTGCAGCTGTAATTGGTGCAGATGCAATTAATATTTGTACAATATTATCCACAATGATTCCCATATCAGATTCATCGCCCTTATTAAATTCATCTTTAATAGTTGTTTTCGGCAAATTTTCTTCTCTTAAAAAAGAAATTAATTCTTTTTTCTTATTTGAGTGCTCACTATTAATTTCTAATTTTAATTCCATAAAATATTATTTAGTTTAAAATACTTGCACTTGTTGTTATTCCTTCAATTTATTTTGTTAGTAATAATTAATAAGATTTCTTATTTGGTTACGTGAATGTATTATTTTTTTATCAAATCATCAAACAAAATTCTTGTTTTACAAACACATTAATAAGCAAATGCTTATTAATGTGTTTGTAATTCAACCCAGTTTTGCTGTTGACAGCAATTAGTAATACCAACCTAAATAATAATTTTTTAGTTTTTCATGGATTAATTTATACCAACTTGACAAGGATGTTGGCATGTCGCCCAACTTATAACAGCATTTCTCATTTTATTCGGGTTTCAGCGGCTTTTAAAATATTTTTACTACTTTTAAACTATATTATCGGCAGATAAATAAGAAGGGCGTAAACCCGCGCTTAGTTTACCAAAGAACCGTTATAAATAATTTAATCCTACATGAACAACTGCATAGACAGCAAATATATTGGACACAATAGAGAAGAAGAAATTAATGAATTGGAAAACCTTTCTAATATATTTGTAATAGTTTCTGATTATGACGAAGATAGGAAAATATTGACTAGTAGAATTAGTTTTCTTCCCTTTCTAAATTTAGTATCAACTATATTGATAGTTCCATTTATTATTTTATTCATTATTCCTTTTTTTCTAAATGAAAAGAATCTTGAAAATTTAAATTCTATTTTACCTTTTAATTCTGTATATATGATATTAGCATTTTTTTTAATATTATTATTAAGAATAATTTATAACGCCAAACTTTATAGTTATTATATCAATAGGATTGAAATAGACTTTGTGAATGAAACTCTAGTAATTAAGAATATCAGCATATTTGGTAAATATTTTATCAAAGACAAATACCTAAAATTTAATGAAATCAGAAAAATAAGAACAAAAATAGTTGGCTGGGCAACTAGAAGAAGAAAACTATTAATTGTAGAGACAAAGGACGATGTTGAGAATGTATTATTTCTTTTAATGAGAAATCGTTCTTTTAGAAAGAAAGAAAAAAGAATAGTAGATTTATTAAATTATATTTTAAAAGTATAATTAAACTATTTATAACAGCCCTTCACTCTGCATACGGATGTTTGGTGGTTTTTCAACAAATGTAGCTATCTTTAACTTTGGTAAGGTGAATAAGGAATCGGGTAAATAACCCATCCAAAAATTATATTGAAACTTTTATCTGTAATTATTATTCTTGTATGAAAAAATATCTCCTTGTTTTAATATCCTTCCATTTAATTGCAATCCATTTAATTGGGCAGGAAAGTAGAGTTTCCGCGGCAGATTCATTACTTAATCTGGGTAGCTTTTATTTCGATACTAAGCCTGAAATGTGCATTTCGTTGCATAAAACGGCCTCAGTTTTATACGCCAAATCAGGAGATAAAAAACAAGAAGCGTTATGTATGCAGAATATTGCCTTTACATTTCAGGAAAAATTAAATACTACCGACAGTGCAATATATTACATGGAGAAAGCAATTGCCCTTTGGACAGGGTTAGAAGAACCTTTAAACAGGGCGAATCTTTTGAAATTTTATGGAATGCTGCAAGGTAAAAATGGGAAATATGCCGAAGGGATAGCCTCTTTACATGAGGCTATAAAGATATTTGAGGAAAAAAATTTTAAAGCCGGAATTGCTGTTTCCTGGTTCGATATGGCGTTATTGTTTGATAGCCAAAAGCAAATGGACTCTTGTATTTATTACCTGAAAAAAAATAAGGCATATTTTGAAACTGTTCAGGATACCTTCAGAATTTTTGGCGCGAATAATGTACTTTTTGAAAAATATACCTCTGCCGGGCAGTTGAATTTAGCCACAAACATCTTTGAAGATAATTTAAAGATGGAAAACTCAGGCCAGATACATTGGCAACAGCTCATTAACTATTATAAAACAAGCATGAACTATTCAAAACAGTTAAATAACCAAGCTCTTTATGATAAATATTTGGGCAAATACAAACACCTCCATGACAGTTTAACAAAAAAGGGAATCCAAATACCATAAACTAACACCGGCAGTTTTTTATCTTTTATAAATGGCTCAAAGATTTTATGAATTTTTTACACTACTTTTAGTCATTTGAAGTATTATAAATCAATAATATAAAAACAAATCGATACCCAATGCCAAACTTAAAAAGCTATCGTGGTCGTGTTCCTGCATGTGGCGTTTTTTGCGGAGGTTGCCCAACGTATATCCGTGAAAAAAAGCCTTGCCCGGGTGCCGAAATAAATGCACAACGTTGCGAAAAATGTAAAACTTTTCACTTATGTTGCCGCGAAAGAGGAATAACACATTGCTATCAGTGCAACGAATTCCCGTGTAAAAAATTTAAAGCTTTTTCGAAACGATGGGAAAAATATGGGCAAAATTTTATTGAAAATCAACTATTTATAAAAGATAGCGGATGTAATGCATTTTTGGATTATTTTAACACCAAAATTTAAACTATACGGTTGAGTTTAAAATAGTGCTTGAATTTCGCTTTAAACGAATGTAACTTGTTACTGAAAGTAAGAATTAAAGCAATGAATTAAAATTACTCTTATATGAAAGATTTGATTAAAGATATCAGGGAGTCGCTTGAATTATATGCTAATGATAAAAGGGTTGAGTTTGCCAAAAAATCTTACCCTACAAAAATGCATGTTATTGGAGTTACTGTTCCTGATTTAAGAGTTGTATTAAAGGAGTTGCAAAACCAGACAAAAGAATTTGACACCGGTCAAAAACTGGATTTAATCAGGCATTTAATTGATGAGGGCGTTTTTGAGTTACAACAACTTGCTTTTGAATATCTTCATTCGGAAAAGAATCTCTGTAAATCTCTTACCCAGGATTTTATTGAACAAATAGAAAAAAACCTGGACAATTGGCTATCGGTGGATTATTTTGGCTTATTTGTGGTTGGCACTGCCTGGAAAAACAATTTAATTAACACCGAAAAAGTTAAAAGATATCTGGATTCGGCAGATTTTTGGACACGGCGGATTGCTGTTGTTGCAACGGTTGCGCTAAATCAAAAAGCACGAGGCGGGCATGGCGATAGAAGGCGTACACTGGAAATTTGCCAATTGGTTGTTAACGACCATCAGGAGATGATAGTAAAATCGCTTTCGTGGGCATTGCGCGAATTAGCAAAAACCGACAGGGAATCTGTTATCGGATTTCTGGATAAAAACGAGAAACATTTACATAAAAAAGTTTTACGGGAGGTTAAAAATAAACTGGAAACAGGATTAAAAAACACTACTGTCCGACAAAAATAAATTTTAACCACTGAGGCGGTTTATTCCAAAGACTTTCAATGA
>Ga0116163_1002354_pt1 | contig 11117 bp, 13 predicted proteins | sample AD_UKC107_MetaG_FD_89889 | JGI IMG/M metagenome (GOLD analysis project Ga0116163, IMG submission 89889) | Active sludge microbial communities of municipal wastewater-treating anaerobic digesters from Hong Kong - AD_UKC107_MetaG | ecosystem: Engineered > Bioreactor > Anaerobic > Digestate...
AGGAAAGAGCGCATATCCATCGAAGCCGACAACGCCCCCCCTTTAAACGGTGTCGAGCTTTTACGTGCGCAGGAAAAGAAAGGGGTTCTGATAGTTTCTCACAGAAACTCTTTTTATGTTTACGACCCAAAGAAAGACCTTTACGAAGGACCTTACGTCAAGCAGGAACTTGCGGTCGCTTGTCGGCAATACCTTTCGAGTATTCCAGGTTTTTCGCTTTTTCGAGATAATCTACAAATCAAAAGCGCGACTGAATTTCTCCTGGATTACGGCACAGCCGTCAAAGACGTCTCTTTCTGCGCTTACTCACCAAAGGAAGCATTTTGCAAAGAGTCTTGCACTCTTTTTTCAAAAGCATACCACTGGAACGCCTTCAAACCCGTCTACCACCCGATAGCAATGGACCTTCTCGAAGCCGTGAGCAAAGAGAAAATAGATGACGTGTTGACCTACCTGTCACAGTTCCGAAACCTCAGGCAGTGCTTACCGGCGCTTGCCTTGATAGGCCCCGGAAAAGTATGGAAAACACAGATTCCTACTATTTTATCGAGATTCTGGAACGATAAGGAGCACGGTACACCGGCCAAAGCATCTTATGTAATGAGAGACTTTAGCGAGCCTCTCTTAAAAAACCCGGTGATTTTTGCCGATGAGTACATCCCAAAAAAACGCGGAGAGAGTACGGCGGAGCGTTACCGCGAGATGATAACGGCAAAGTCGCACCTTGTTAATACCAAAGGGGTTGCACCGGTCAACCTGGTAACGGCGGTTCGACACATGTGTTCAGCCAACGCAGTTGAAAAAATATTTTCGAATGAGGTTGATAGATCTTGCGTGGAAGCAACTATGGAAAGGTTCCTAATTCTGGAAATTGATAAAAAGGACATGGAAGCTTTCGAAGCGCGGTGGAAGGGAACCAAGGAGATGGACTCACTAAGGGAAGGTACAGCGCTCCTTGAGCACGTTATGTGGCTTGAGGAGAACGTTAAGGCCGAATCCCGAGGGCGGCTGTTTCTAGATGTTACAACAGAACAGGCAACGCTGATGAAAGCGCGCTTCGAAAATGATCTATTGTACATCTGTATAGTTATGGCCCTCGAAACGGTAGACTTGGCCGAGCGCGCTCCGACAAAAGAGGCGGCTTTTGTCATGGACGACGAAGGGAAAATAAGGCTTCGACCGGAAAAAATATTCGAACAATGGTCGACATCGGACACCACCGCGAGACTGGAAGTTCGATCCCCCTCGACACAAAAAATCGGCATCTATTTAACTAAAGCAGGATTTAAAAAAATAGACGGTGAAAGGGCATCTAAAGCCCCATTTAAAGGATGGGAAGTAGATGTAAAAACATTGGAAGCATTTCTGGAAGAAGCCGATCTGACCCCCTTAAAGGCACTTAGAGCCCGACTAGTGGCCCTCAAGAACAAAAATATCTAAGAAGGTCTATAAATAAAGAGTCTTTTATATAGAAGTCTATAAATAAAGAGGTCTTTATATAGGAGTCTATAAATAAAGAGGCTTTTGTATAGAGACTTGTATTTATGAGGCTCTGTATACCGGCCTTATCGAAACCTAGCATATAACCGCCTATATCCTCGGCTGTTTCGAAAAAGATAATCAATCCGGTATGTTAGACGTCAACAAGGCCGATGTACCGATCGGGCCGGTTTTTCGCGAAAACCCTTAGTATATACTGTGTCTCTCTCTCTCTCTCTCTCTCTCTCTCTCTCTCTCTCTCTTTCTCTTTATATATGTAGTCAGTATATAATAGGGTAATAGGGAATAAAGGGATATAAAATACCGATTTAAAAAGAAAATTTTGCCGGCCTATGTTTCGGGTCTATACGTCACCGAGTAAGCCAGTAGGGAAGAGTATTTCTTAAGTTACTGGAGTCATTGCTTACTTATTTTTTCGGGTGTAAAATGGCCGGTATGGATTTTTTCAAGGAGCATGTCCAATGGAAAAAAATAAAAACAACAAAAAAACAAAAAACCTATCTGCCAAAGATTTCTCGCGAGCACGGGCAGTGGCATCACGTAACAGGATTGAGCAAATCATAGACGTGATAGCCGTCAAAAAGCTTCATGAGGGCGTCAAGAGGGGTCTTGTTTTCGGTTTTCTGGGAGGGGTGGCGGTCACCCTACTTGTATTTTGGTTAAGTCGCTAGAATTGGCTGCTAGCGGCCTTATACGTGAAATGCTTTAATTAGAAAGGAACTGCCCATGGAAAATTGGAAGAAAGATGGTAACAAAAATAAGAAGAAAAACGCGCAAGTGCTCGAATACTTTAAGAATAATCCCGGTGTGCCGTACGGGCCACAGGTGTATGAGAGACTTTCCCGGGTAGAAGGAGATATTGTTTGGTCTTATTTTAAATACTATAGGGACATGGGTCTTGATCGCTCGTATCAAAAAGTAGCCGAAAAATTCGGAAAGTCAGATACTCACATCAGATACCAAGCGAGGACTTATGAATGGCGTTTTCGGGTTGAGGAATGGGACAAAACAATTGACCGTCGAAAAAATCGTCAACGCTTTGAAAGGCAAGCGCAGGCTGACTTTCAGCATGAACAACTCTCTAAAAAAGTATTGGAAGTCGTCAACATTGAGATAAAAAAGCTATTGGAACGCTCAGAAAAATCCGATTTTTCGGCATTGGAACCCAACGAGTTAATAAGATTTTTCAAGGAAGGAATCCGCGCTCATCGCCTATCTTTGGGAGAGCCTGAGACGATCCAGCAAATTGAACAAGATACCATAAACTGGCAGAATCTGTCAACAGATGAACTGATCCGGCTTAAAGAGTTGCTGGAGAAAGCGAAGAAACCTAAAGCGGAGTAATAGATGGAAAATATGGAAATGTTGGATTTAAAGAATATGCCGGATAGTGTGGCGCTTGAAGCGGAAATAGGCAGAAGGTCCCTTTTTGAATTCAGTAAGCTGATTTGGCCGCAAATCGAACCGGCTACTACATATTTCCCGAATTGGCATATCGGTGCCATCTGCGAGCATCTGCAGGCCGTGATAGCCGGGGAAATCTCCAACATTGTGATCTCTATCCCGCCCGGATGTATGAAAACTTTGATCTGTTCCGTTATTTTCCAGGCTTGGGGCTGGATAGACCATCCGCAAGTCAAGTTCTTGAATGGATCTTTTTCCGACCCGAACATGAAACGGGATGCGAAGAAAGTAATGGGAATTCTGGAAAGTCCGTATTTTCGGGAAAGATGGAGGGGTAGCTTCAACCCGGTTAAGACGGACTGGAATATAAGGAAGTTTTCCAACGATAAAGGAGGTTTTCGGCTCTACACAACTGTAAAAGGTGGAATTACTGGAGAACACGCCCACATCCACATAATCGACGACCCGAACAAAGCGCAGGAGGGAAAAGGCGTCGAACCTCTTGCTTTGGCCGAGAGTATCGAATGGTACAAGAGCACGATGTCTACGCGTTTTGCTTCTGGTTTTCACAACGCCCGTGTCCTCATCATGCAGCGATTGCACGAGATGGACTTGGCCGGGTACATTTTAAAAGAGTACGCAAACGCCGAACATTTGATGCTCCCTCACGAGTTTGAACCTTCCCGCAAGTGCTATACGTCCATCGGATTTGAAGATCCACGCACCGAACCCGGTGAGTTGTTGTTTCCTGATCGTTTCCCCGCCGAAAAAGTAAAGCAGTTGAGGAAAGACTTGGGGGAGGCGGCTTATCAGGCACAGGCCCAACAAAACCCGACACCGTCCGAGGGTTCGATCATCAAGGCGGCATGGACCAAAAAGACCGCGAGCAGGTTAACATTGCCGAAAGATGGCTTGTGGATCCAGTCGTGGGATTGCACGTTCAAGGATGAGGTTACTTCGGACTACGTGGCCGGCCAAGTGTGGGTGCGTAGTGGGTCAAATGCCTACCTTGTGGACCAAATTCGGGAAAGAATGGATATTGTGGACACTCTTCGGGCAGTAGAGGAGTTTTCGAAAAAATGGCCGCAGACCCATACTAAACTCATAGAGGACAAGGCGAACGGAACGGCCGTTATACGATTGTTAAAAGATAGAGTTCCTGGAATATTGCCAGTTCCTGTAGACGGTGGAAAAGCGTCAAGGTTGTCGGCGACTGCTCCTTTTTGGCAAGCGGGGAACGTTTTGGTATGCGATGAAGTACCCGGCAAAGACATTTTTATTTCAGAAACTACAGGTTTTCCGAACCGTCCTCATGACGATACGATGGATGCTGGCTCACAAGCTCTGAACTATCTATTTGGAGACCAAGTTGACATTCTTGTCGCCGCGATGGAAAATTCGACTCTGAAGGCATTATGGTAAAAAGGTGAAAACATGGAATTGAAGAATATAAGAATGGACAGTTGGGTGAACTCCCTGCTCGGTATAGGGAACGACAGGGACAAGCTGTCCGCTAATACGATTGTATCGCGCAGCATGATTGACGACGAGCTTGACCGAGTTTTCCACGGGGATGAGACGGCGCGGGTGATTGTCACAAAGAAATTGTCCAAGGCGCTGGAAAAAGGTTTTTCGGTCCAAATTTCGGCGGACAAAAACACGGACGTGGACGACATCGCCAGGACGAAAGAAGACCAAAACGCTTTAAACGAAAAGTTGAAAAAACTGGAATTGAGGGAGAAGGTAGAAGAGGCGGAAACTTGGGCAAACGTCTTCGGGGGTGCCGCAATGCTCATCGGAGCGAGTGATGGTTCTATGGATTTGGCGCAACCACTCAACGAAAACAACATCCAGGAAGTGACGCATCTAAACGTTTTGGACCGGCGGTATTGCACCCCGTGGGCTTTTTACGGGGATATCTCACAGCCGAATTATGGAAAACCGGAAACTTATAAAATTTTTGAAACTCCCATCGCTCGGCGCGCCTACCTGTCGAAAAAAACGGGGAGACCGGGAGAATACAACGGGGTTGAAGTCCACGAATCAAGGCTCTATTGGTTTGGCGGGCTTTTGACGAGCGCATCAAAAAAGGCCGAGCTTGGAGGGTACGATATATCTCTTTTGTACTCTCTCACTAAGGTTCTGAGCGATTGGGGTATCAATTGGGGTATCCTCAAAAACATGTTGACGGATGCATCCCAAGCCGTGGTCGCGATCAAGAATTTTTATCGAGCCCTCGCCGGTGAGAATGAGGACGTCATGAAAAAACGAATGGCACTGCTCGACATGAATAGAAGCGCAAGCCGTTTGATAGCCATTGACGCGGAGTCCGAGAGCTTTACCCGGCAGCCGTACTCTTGGAGCGGCATAGAGGAACCGTTTAACCTGCTCATGATGCAGCTTTCCATGGTGACAGAGATTCCGGTTACTATTTTGATGGGGCGCTCGCCGGCTGGGGAAAACTCCACCGGTCAGAGTGATTTTCAAGGGTGGTACGATCATTTAGGAGCCTACCAAACAAAAAAGTTTGAGCCGGCTATCGAGCGGGTGGTAGAGCTTATCTGTAAATCCAAGCAAGGCCCGACAAACGGGCAAATCCCGAAAAGCTGGAAAGTATACTTTCCGCCGCTCAAGACGATGACACAGAAGGAGATGGCGGAGACTCACAAGCTGCAGGCGGAGCAGGACGCGGCTTATATAAACGCTTCCGTTTTGTCGCCTGAAGAAGTGGCTTTGAGCAGGTTTGGGCCGGATGGATGGAGTGACGAGACGGTCATAGATTTTGACGCACGATCAAAAGAAAATACGGAATTAATGAGACAGCAGGAAATAGAGGAAGAACGGGCAAGACAAGAGCAGCTGGCATTGATGACAAACCAGAAGGAAGAGAATGGACGTACTGAATAAAACGCTCGCTCAAATGCGCAGGGAGCAGATGAAGGCGAAGGGCATCACCCCTCGCAAAATACAGCAAACCAAGTCCGTCTACGAGAAGGAGGCAAACGGCCCGTCTTTGGCCTATCGCGTGGCTGTCAACAGGGTTTTGAAGGACTTGGACCAAGAGCTTAAAAGCCTTGACGAAGAAATATACGAAAAGCGAGCAATCCAGAAAAACCTGGAATTCGGGGAGATAGAGGAGAAGTGGGAGAAGGTTGACTGGTTGGAAAAAGGGATTTTGATTTATGCTTGGTCGGAGCTGTTGAAGTTTTCAGATCGGAAATATCAGAAGGAAGTGTATAAGCTGGTAAGTCTGGACAAGGAGATGAACGCCCTTTTGAAGCAGCGTATTTTTGAGGATTGGGCAACACAGCAACAGTCTATTTTGCATCGGTACACGAGGGACCGGATCCAACTGTCCAAGGAGATATCTATAGCAGATGGACAGAAGCAAATACCCTATAAAGAGCACCAAAAAGGCTTTAAAAAGCAACTGCTTACCAGCAAGAAGCGCCTCAATTGGGTATTAGATGATGAGATCCATAGATTAGATGGCGATCTTGATAGACGTCGGCAGATGGCAGCAGGGATAGACTCCTATACATGGATTACTAAAGCGGACGGGCGTGTCAGGCCTAGTCACGCGGCGAGACATGGAGGGGTATATTTTTGGGACGATCCGCCCCCTGGAGGGCACCCAAAAACAGAAGGAGGGTGTAGGTGCTGGGCCGCGCCAAATGTAGAAAGGACTCTAGCCCTTGCTATCCTTCCGATTTTATTGAAGAAAAAAGAAAAAGAACAAGAAGAGTAAAAAACTTTCAACTTTTTCTTGACGTGAGTATTTTTTAGGCTTATATATATTCTTGTGAGGCGATGGAGCCCACAAAAAATAAAGGATGGGAACTATGACGTTTACAGAAATCTACAAAAAAGGTTTTGAAATTTATGAAAATAACAACACTGGGTTAGGATTCTTCTTGGTTTACAACCAAGAAGAATCTGATTGGGATCTAGTGCCTAAAATGCAGCGGAAATTCAACGACCTAGATTGCGACTGGAGATTCGATAGACCCATTGCTGATATACCAGTAGGTAACTACGCCTGTGAGTGGGAGGTGTTAGAGAACGCGGCTGCATCTTGCTGGAATGAGGAGAGAAGAGATCCAGCGATCGCAGAGGAGATAGAGGACATAGAAAAAATAATGCTTGAAAAAATGAGAGGATAGGGAGTTTTACGCCACCGCGCCGGGGCGGGGCCGGCGCTTTTTATAGGAGGTATAGATGTTTTCTGACCTGAAGGAGTTCTTTGCGGGACTGTTTTTTATAATATTTTTAATACTGATGGTGGCTTATTTTATTGAGGTCCTCGCCGAGACAATCCCCACCGAAGACAAAAAATCAGATGTCCAGCAAAAATGCTGTTGTCAGTGCCTTAAATAATTTTCACTTTTCTTGTCGATTTTTCTTGACCATCCATCTTTTTAGATATATCTATATACATATCGGGACAACAAAAAACCCCGAAGAAAGAAGGATGAGATGAAAGTTATAGTACTCAAGAATGACAAAACGTGGGAAGAACAAGAGTTCCAGGCGCTTACGCTTGGTGTTGACGAAACTCCTTGCTTGTTGGGCGACTTGCTCGGGATGGACGAGATCCACAAAGAGCAGGTCTATTTAACAGAAAACCAGGCTGAGCAGTTTCGCAAGATCTGCAACCTGATCAACCTCGCGTCTTCTTCGATGAGGGATGTGGACAAAGAGGAAAAAGAAACTTTTCGTGAGGCGTTTATCGAGGCTGAGGCGTTGGAGATGAACCCAATGGCGTACGCCCGGCGTTTCTCTCGCGCGGTGTTCAAGTTTTTGAACTTGCCTAAATAAAAAGGTTTTTCTCGGGGGCTTCGGCCCCTCATTTTTATTTCTAAAAAACTTTCAACTTTTTCTTGACGTGAGTATTTTTTAGGCTTATATATATTCTTGTGAGGCGATGGAGCCCACAAAAACAAAGGATGGAAAAATGAAAACTTGGATCTTTGTCGGACAAAATGCCAGCTGCGGAACACCCAACGAAAAAACAGGTCGTATGAGCATGTACGGTGATTTTTACCAGGCTCCGGATCGTAAAACCGCCAAGGAGTGGGCGGAAAAAATGGACGACGGCAGCGCTCATACGATCGTAGCGATCGGAGGGAAACGCGCCATGCGTCAATTTAATTTAGGGGCCTCGATGAGGCAATTTGGCGAAAACCTGGAATATTGCCCCGAAGTTTACAGGGACAGTGAAACAGGCGAATTAACCGCCTGTTAGTTTTTAGCCAACTTCCGCCATCGCGCCGGGGTGTGTCCGGCGCTTGTTATAGGAGGTAGAATATGGAAATAGAGAAAAACATCAAAAACCTGCTCGAACAAATTGAGCAGGAAATCTACAAACAGGGCATGACCAAAGCAGGGTTAGCCTATAGATTAGGAGTGACCCCTGGCAGGGTTACACAATATTTTAAAGGTTATCATAAAATAACCGCCTATAACCTGGCTAGGCTTGCCCATGCGGTCGGTCTCCGATTAATTGTGAGGTCGAGATGAGAGAAATAGAGGAAAGACAATGCTATTGCCCCTCTTGCGGGATAAGGTACCGGTTCTCTGTCAGAGAGGCGTATCCTTTGTACGAGTCGTCTTATATTGTGGTATGTTCACGATGCGGACACGAAGCGCTTGTGCATAGGGGTAAAATACACTGGATGCCGGTCAAAGATGCTAGCCCACTAGGGGGGAGATGAGGAAAAGATGGAATTTCTAGGAGATGTCCCATTTTGGGTTTGCTACGGTATTATTGTTTTTGCAGTCGTATACGCGCTTTTAAGATAGAAAGTATTTTCTTTTCAACTTTTTCTTGACACAACAGCTTTTTAGATATATTTATATTCTTGTGAGGCGATGGAGCCCACAAAAAATAAAGGATGGAAAATGAAAAACGTAATTGAGAATAAAAGAGCAAAAACTTTCGCGGTAAAAACCCCTAACGGCAAAGAGAAGGTCTACAAAACGCGCGCGGGGGCCGAGGCTTGGGCGGAAAAACATAACGAATCCCACAGTATCCCAGAGATTGTGACAGCTAATACTTATTTTTGGTCCCCGGCGTGTAACGCATCGGGCCGCAGAGGTAATGAAAAACGACGAGAAAGTGAAATTGAAAATTTTTGTCACATTTTTGCTCGTATACCTACAATCCGGGTAGAGGGGTTTTATCAAGAAACTGGAGGGCACGTGTATAAATCAATGACCTACGAGGTATCGAAAAAAGGCGAGTGGAAAACAACGAATTTGACTGGCCTTATTGGTGAGGCCGCACGTTGGGGCATCACGTTGGTCAAATAGTTTTTAACCAACTTCCGCCATCGCGCCGGGGCGTGTCCGGCGCTTTTTATTGGAGGCGAGATGAAAATACAAAAAAGGAAGAAAGTGGAATATAGGTATAAGGGGGAATCCTTCGCTTCTCTCGAAGCCGCTTTACTGCGCGCCGCATCACAAACCCCGGGCGCGGCGAGAAGGGGGAACAAGTATTTTTTTAGTATAGAAATTACAGAACTTTCTACGGGGGAAATTCGATGGATGAGTAAGGGGAAAACTTTTCTGCTCCCATTAGACGCAATTAAAAATGAAATGGAAGATGCGGCATGGAAGGAGATTAATGGAGGGCTTTATCTGCACGAAGAGGAAGTAGAGAGACTTTGGGAACTATTTCAAGAAGTTATAAGCCAGATGTGATTCTTTTAAGTTATTTTCAATTTTTCTTGACTACCTTTAGTTTTTCCTATATTTTAGGGGTGGGAGGGAAGGCAAGGGCTCTTTTCCTTGACTTTTCCTCTTCTTGCGTTTTTATAATGTCTCTATGGAAGATAGAGAAAATATAGAAATAAGAGAAGACAGCAAAGAAGATGCCGTAGAAAGCCGTTTCGACACTGCGCAGAGTCTACAAAATGTAGAATTTACATCTCAAGGCTTCGCCCGAATCCCCGCATCTTTTTCTCGTGTCGGTGTTTTTTCCTACAAATCCGGTGGTCGTACTGTTCGCGAATTTCGGCCCCCTGAAGAGGTTTTAAGGGCTGACTCTATCGCTTCCCTTCTCGATGCGCCTATCACTATAAGCCATAAAGCGCTTGTAACTGCTGATAATTCAACGCTTTCTGTCGGTTATGTCAGAGACGCCGAGAGGTGCGATGATTCCGTCGGAGGGCACGTTTTGGTACAAAGAAGGGACACAATAGATAAAATAAAAAACGGGGAATTGGTGGAATTGTCCCCTGGTTATATCTGCTCAATAGACAGGACGCCCGGAGAATGGAACGGGGAGAAATACGACCAGGTCCAAAGAAATATAAAATACAATCATGTTGCTCTACTCCCTGCCGGGAAAGGGCGGCAAGGCTCAACAGTCGCTTTGAGGCTGGATGAAGAGGAAGAAAACATGAAAGAAATTACGGTGCGGGTGGATGGTAAGGACTTTAAAATCAAAGTCGCCGATGAGACGGCGGCTTTTTTTGAACAAGCCTACCAAAAAGAAAACATGGAAAGAATGGACGCTAAGGAAGCGGCGGAAAAACAGGCCGGTGAACTGGAGGCCTTGAAGGAGCAAAATGCCAAACAGCAAGCGAGGCTCGACAGTATCGAGAAGACGGAGCTTGAGGAAAAGGCGAAACGCTTCGATGCGAACTACACAGCGGGAGATAAAAATCAAAAAGAGATTAAAATTGACATTTTGGCGCTTGCTGGAATGGATCGAACTCGCTTTGATAGCGCGAGCGATGCCTATATCGACGGCGCGCTTAGTACTGTCAAATTTCCGGAAAATGCGCAGAGAAAACCGGTTTCCGCTGCAAATCTCGGACCGTCCGGACAGACTCGAAACGACGCTAAAGAGGAGAAAACACCGGCACAAGCTCGCGAGGCAAGACGGCAGAAACTCGCGAATCAATGGAAAGTAGGTAAATGATGCAGACAACTGTTTTAGACGCAATGCCGGAATTTTACGAGGGCATGCTTGAAGGTCCGGCGGAAAAGGTGATCACTGCAAACTCCGACGGGGTGACTTATGCAGGTAAAGCCGTATCTTACGATCCGGACCTTGCCGCGAATGTAGCGAACGATCGAAATCTTTGTCATGGTTTTGTTGCCGAGGAAGTCGTGGAAGGAATTACTTTTACGGAAAATATGAGATCTCTGAATTCGGCGGGTTATGCGGGATATAACGATGAGGACGTTATGGCAGTGCTCAAGCG
>Ga0116163_1002364_pt1 | contig 11091 bp, 9 predicted proteins | sample AD_UKC107_MetaG_FD_89889 | JGI IMG/M metagenome (GOLD analysis project Ga0116163, IMG submission 89889) | Active sludge microbial communities of municipal wastewater-treating anaerobic digesters from Hong Kong - AD_UKC107_MetaG | ecosystem: Engineered > Bioreactor > Anaerobic > Digestate | place...
AAACAGCTGGTATGTGCTTGCGTTGGCCGCATTGGTGTTGTTCGGTCTGGAGAGGTTCCTCTACAAGGTCTCTGCAGCCAGGGCGTGTAACACCGCGTGGACGACATTTTCATTCATGATCACAGTCGCGATCACCAGCTCTGTGCTGTTTTTTCTCTCGAAACCCGAGATGTTCGATCTCCGGTACCTTTTCGTTGTGGCTGCGGTAAACAGCGCATCGTTCACCCTCGGCACAGTCATGCAGATCGAGGCTTTAAAATACATCCCCACGAACATTGCCTACCCGCTCATCAGGTTCAATACGGTGATCGTCGTCCTCTTCTCGGTAGTCTATTTCAGGGACCGACTCAGCCTGTTGCAGGCAGCCGGGATCATTCTCTCGATCGTGGTGCTCGTCTGGATGACCCGGCAGAGTTATGAGGGGAAAGAATCTCCCATCTTTGTGCGTAAGGGGCTTGTCTATACAGGGGTGGCGCTCGTCAGCGGTGCTGTCGCCGCCATATCTTCAAAATTTGCCGCTGTTTCAACGAACATGCTCGCCTTCATCGCACTCTCCTACATCATGGGGTCGGCCTTATCCCTGATGTTACGGGGGAGGATGCGTGAAAGCGCTCAGGGCTCGAACCAGCGAGATGCGCTCATTATCGGCTGTTGTATGGGCTTTGTGAATCTTGCGGGGTTCTATACCTTCCTGAAGGCCCTCTCTATAGGACCGCTGTCCATAATAATCTCGATTGTGGGCATGCATTTTGTTGTTGCAATACTACTTGCCAGGCTGATTTACAAAGAGAAGATAACGATCAAGAGAACCTTTGGGATCATTCTTACGGTTATTGCAATTATCATGATGAAATCCTGATGCATGGTGCCTGGTTAAGGGTTATGGACAAGCATATATTGAATTTCACCTGAGAGTTTTGTATCATGGGAGAATCTCTTATGGAGTTGTTCCATGAAATGGTTTCTTACAGGAGGGAGCTCTTGGCATGAATACAACTGATAATGCAGTTTCATCAACACAGAAGGTTTCTCTGGCCGGACAGGATCTTCGGGCGCTGTTTCATCCCGGATCCATCGCCCTTGTCGGTGTGCCAAGGGGATTGAAACCGGGAAAGGTCTTCTTAATGGGATTGCTGGATCTCGGGTTTAAGGGGCCTATCTACCCTGTCCATCCCGATGCCGACGAAATCGACGGGTTAAAGGCATATCCAAGCCTCATCGCAATCCCGGACACTGTTGACCTGGTGATTGTCATGTCCCCAAAAGAGACCGTGTGGGGTGTTCTAAAAGAGTGTGAGCGCAAAAAAGTAAAGATCGTTATTGTATATACATCCGGATTTTCCGAAATAGACACCGTCAAAGGCAGACAGGATGAAGCTCGTATGAATGAGATTGCACACAGAGGGGGGTTCAGGATTGTGGGTCCCAACTGCATGGGCATATATTCCCCCTCATCAGGGCTAGCCCCGTTTCCATTCATGCCCAAACTCTCCGGCTCAATAGCCTTCCTCACCCAGAGCGGTTCACTCATGAACCTCTTCATCAATATGTGTTCTGTAAAGAAGCTCTTTTTCAGCCATGGGGCCAGTTACGGCAACAGCTGTGATGTGGACTTCCCTGAACTGCTCGAATGGGTAATGGCAGATGAAAATGCAAAAATCGTGTGTTCCTATTGCGAAGGTATAAAAGACATGCGGAAATTCATCGGAGTTCTGCATAAGACAGCAGGGTTCAAACCGATCATCATGTGGAAGGTGGGACAGACCGATGCCGGGAAAAAGGCGGCGGCATCTCATACCGGCACGCTGGCTGGAGAGCATCATATCTGGGAGGCTCTTTTTCGCCAGTTCGGCATTATCAGTGTTGCCGATATCGAAGAGATGCTGGATGTCACTATGGCATTGTATCACCTCCCCTTGAGAGGAGAGGGCAGGGTTGCCATCATTTCAGGTCCCGGCGGGCCGGCGGTCTCTGCAGCGGATGCCGTCGAAATGAATGGTCTCACCCTGGCCAGGCTCGGCGATGCAACGATAAAAAGACTGGAAGAACTCCTGCCTGAGACAGGGACGTCAAAGACAAATCCCGTGGACGTAGGTCTCGGAGCTTCTTTTGATCTGCGCTACTACCTCGATTCCCTCGAGGTTCTCTCACAAGATCCGAATGTAGATGCTGTCGTTATCCTTGGCGGGGGAGTGACAGACGATCTGAACGAGCAGTATGTGAAGGGAATTATCCGGATCAAAGAAGACAGCGATACACATATCATATCCATTGCGTATCCGGGGTTCATCCAGGATGAGAAGGTCCTTCAGCCGTTCTATGATAACGGCATTCCTGTATATTCAACCCCGGAGAGGGCGTTGAGAGCATATGCCGCACTGATGAGATTTTACAGGTTCCAGAAGTCTCTCGGGAGAGATGCCGGTTGAGTGTGATAGTAAGCAATGGGCAGATATAATCTAGCAAACTTGACCAAGTGCCCCCGGCAGGAATCGAACCTGCGACACCAGGATTAGGAATCCTGTGCTCTATCCCCTGAGCTACGGGGGCATGCCGGATTAATTAATCTGTGCACAGACCAGAGTCAAGGAGAAAATACCAGAAATCATGAATGAAAAAGGCTTGTCCGGGAAAGATACCATGCCCCTCCTGAAGAGGAACACCACAGGGCGATGAAGTGATTTCACCTTGTATAAGCCTATCCGTTGCGGTATACCCACGGGTGCTATGAAGATCCCCGAGATACTCGCTCCTGCAGGAAACATGGAGGCCCTTCAGACCGCCTGTCTGTACGGTGCGGATGCAGTCTATCTTGGCATCAGAGGAGACACGAACCTGAGGGCCGGTGCCAGAAATTTCAGTCTCGATGAACTCAAAGATGCCGTTGCATATGCGCATGCTCGCGGCGTCAGGGTATACCTCACTCTCAACACCTACCCGCATGACGAGCAGCTGGATAGTTTTTCTGAGATTATCTGTGCAGCTCGGGATTTCGGTGTGGATGCCATCATTGTATCCGATATAGGTGTCCTGAGTCTTGTCCGTGATCTGGCTGAAGGCATGCCGGTACATCTGAGCACCCAGGCGAACTCCGTCAATACCCGGGCGATATCGGCATGGGAAGCACTCGGGGTCACCCGTGTGATCCTTGCGAGAGAGCTCTCGCATGAGGAGATTGCACATATTCGCGCAAAAACCTCTGTTGAACTGGAACTGTTCGTACACGGTAGTGTCTGCATATCTATATCAGGCCGGTGCCTAATCAGCAATTACCTGTGCAGCAGGGACGCGAACCAGGGAGCATGTACACAGCCGTGCAGGTGGGACTATGCGCTTGTGGAACGGACACGGCCCGGGGAGTATATGCCTCTCGGAGAGGAAGACGGGTACACGTTTCTCTATAATTCAAGGGATTTGTGTTTGCTTCCTGTCATGGATACGGTCATGGGTGTTGGTGTAGAGGGGCTCAAGATCGAGGGACGGAACAAGACCTCTTTGTATATTGCAACAGTTATAAGCGTTTACAGGCAGGCACGAGATTCTTACCTTAAAGACCCGGGGAATTATCACATACAACCTGAATGGAAAGAAGAGATCAGGAAGATCAGCAACAGGGGATACTTTACGGGATTTTTTATGGAAAAGCCCGACAGCCATGGCATAGACTATAACTTCAAGGGGTATACCCAGAGCCATCATCTTGCTGCAAAGGTGATCGGAATACAAGATGGGAGGGCCGTTTTCGAAGCCAGGAATCCCCTCATCGAAGGCATGGAGCTTGAATGGCTTTCTTCATCCGGCTCCCGGCAGAGTTTTACCCTAGCCGACGCACAGGTCCAGGGTATGCCGCAATCCCATATTCGGCCCGGCGAGGTCTTTGCGATGAAGATACCCTTCAGCCCTGTCCCGGGCGAGTTCATCAGAAAACCCTTCAGCGAAGGGGACAAGGTTGTATTCAGGTAGTTTGGTATGAAAGACAGTGTCTTTAATGGATTGAATCCCGAACAGAAAGAGGCCGTCCTGCATACACATGGCCCGCTGCTGGTTTTTGCAGGGGCCGGCTCCGGCAAGACCCGTGTCATTGTCCACCGTGTGGCACATCTCATTGTCCAGGGTGCTCACCCTTCTGAGATCCTCTGCCTCACCTTCACCAACAAGGCCGCCGCAGAGATGAAACAGCGCCTGCATATGATTATCGGGAGGGATGATGTCAATGTCTGGGCAGGGACATTCCATGCGTTCGGGGCGAGGTTTCTGCGGCACGAGGCACATTTGATCGGGTATCCCAGGTCGTTCGTGATATATGATGAGGCAGACCAGCGCTCGCTGATGGCCAAGTGCATAAAAGAGCTGGGCATCAACTATGAGCGGGGGATGGATTCCAAGGTTGCCTGGCTGTACAACATGAGCAGGGATACAATGCGGCATATAGATGATATGGAACTGGACATCTTTTTTGATGCAAAAGATGTCATTGCACTGTATGAACAGCGGAAAAAGGAGTTTGGCGTCTTTGATTTCGGAGACCTCCTGAACGTTCCCTGCAGGATGCTGGAGACCATGCCCGAACTGAGAGAGAAGTATCAGTCAGTGTATCGCCACATCCTGGTGGACGAGTATCAGGACACTAACACAGCCCAGTATTCTCTCCTCATGCACCTCATCGGCCGAGAGAAGAATATCTGTGTCGTGGGGGACGACGACCAGTCCATCTATGGATGGAGAGGTGCTGATGTCGGGAATATCCTGCGGTTCAAGGAAGACTTTGCCGGCGCGAGCGTGATAACCCTGGAGCAGAACTACCGTTCATCGGAGGGGATACTGAATGCGGCATCGTCGCTGATCACCAACAACCAGTATCGTGCCCCCAAGAAACTGCGTTCCACGAGAGGGAAGGGAAAAGAGGTCAGCATCATTGAGTTCAGCGACGACGAGCGGGAGGCTGTTCACGTTGCCTATACCATAACCAATCTCTTGAGTTCCGGGGTAAGCCCCCTTGATATCGGGGTGTTTTACCGGGTCAATGCCCTTTCCCGCGTTATTGAAGAGGCCTTTGTGAAGAGGAGGATCCCGTATGCGGTCTATGGGGGGATGCGGTTTTATGAACGCAGAGAGATCAAGGATCTCCTCGCATATCTCAGGATCATAGCCAATCCAGCCGATGAAGAGGCACTGAGCAGGATCATCAATACCCCGGCCAGGGGCATCGGTGCAAAGACATATACCACGCTCGTTCGATTTGCCAGGGGCCAGGGAGTGGCCACCATGGAATCGCTGGAAGCGGCATTGGCTCAGAACGTGTTAAAAGGATCGGGACGAAAAGGAGTTGAGCAGTTCATTGCACTCATCAGCGAGATCAGATCATATGCCGGTACACTGGATATTCCGGACCTGCTCGCGCTCATTATGGAGGCCTCGGGTCTTACGCAGGCACTCAAGGCAGAAATCGACGGAGAAGACAGATTGACCAATGTGCGTGAACTCATAGCCAGTGCCGCCGGGCATAAGGATTTAAACAGATATCTGGAAGAAAAGGCCCTGATGACCTCCATGGACGATGCCGGCGGCGAGACGGTAAGCGTCATGACCCTGCATATGTCAAAGGGCCTCGAGTTTGATTACGTCTTTATCCTCGGTCTCGAAGAAGGGATCCTTCCCCATTCCCGCTCCATGGATACCATGCTGGAAATCGAGGAGGAGAGGCGTCTGCTCTATGTCGGGATCACCAGGGCACGCAAGCAGGTGATGCTCTCCTGGTCGAGAACAAGGACGCTCTACGGACGGGAGGTGTATCAGATCCCCTCGGGATTCCTCTCGGAGATCAAGGCCCGTTAAAATGTAACCTTCGGTGCCTCCTGCTGGGTTTCAGGGACTTCAAAGTACTGTGCCTCTCCCACGCCAGCCCATGATGCAAAGAATCTGCCAGGGAAGGTCTTTACGTAGGTATTGAGCACGCGGACCTGGTCATTATACCGTTTTCGCTCGACAGCGATTCGGTTCTCTGTGCCCTCGAGGCTGTCCTGGAGCTTCATGAAATTTTCATTGGACTTGAGCTGCGGATACCGCTCCTGCAAAAGAAGGAGGCGGGACAGGGCTCCTTCGAGTCCCCCTGCTGCTTGTGCTTTTTCATCCACATTCTGAGCTGAGAAATAGGCCTTTCTCGCCTCGGCAACACCTAAGAAGATATCCTTTTCCTGGGCAGCAAACCCTTTGACCGTCTCCACGAGGTTCGGGATGAGATCGTAGCGACGTTTCAGCTGGTTTTCCACCTGCGCCCACTGGGCATCTACCGTCTCCTTCATACGGATTGCCTTGTTGTACTGGGATATGAACAAGGAGATGAAGATAACGACAATGGCTATGATAATACCCACTGTGGCCAACGTATTCTTATTCATGTATCCTCCTGTTTGAAGGGTTTCCTTTTTCAGGAATATATACCATCCTGGTATAAAATGAAAAGATAGATGCCGGTAAAGGGTTGTGCCCTGTGTGACGTGTTCATATTGTTCATGTGCACTTTACCATCCGCCCGATGCACCGCCACCTCCGAATCCCCCTCCCATGCCGCCACCGAAGCCTCCAAAGCCCCCTCCGCCGAAACTGCCGAAACCGCCGGATCTGTGAGAACTGACAGGTCTGCTGCCACCCAGGAGAGATCCGAGCAGAAGTGCACCGAAAAGCCCTCTGGAACGTCCTGACATCAGCGAGGAGATGATGAAGAAAAAGATCAGGAAAGACAGCAGAGATCCCAGGGGAGATCTCTTTGCCGGAGACCGCGACGGCTGAAGGGTGGGCATCCCGGAGAGTTCGACCCCTTGTGATGCTGCAATGGTATTCATAATGACCACGGCGGTCTCGTAAATTCCCGTTGAATAATCCCCGGCCTTGAACCTTGGCACGAGGTATCTTCGAGCGATTGTTCCCGCAAGGCTGTCAGGAATGACGGATTCGAGCCCGTAGCCCACCTCGATCCGATATCTGCGGTCCTCAACCGCAATAACCATAAGCAACCCGTTGTCTTCTCCTTTTTGGCCCAGACGCCAGGTTTCCGCCATGTTCAGAGCATACTCTTCAATGGGGATGCCGTCAGTTGACGATACGGTCAACACGATCATCTGTGCCCCGGTTTTCTGCTCCAGCTCCTGAAGGTGACCGGCAAGCCTGTGTTGAACCGTATCTTCTATGATCCCGGCCTCGTCAACGACATATGATGCAGGCATACCCTGACCCGAGGATTGCTGTGCCGAAAAGAAAAGCAGGCAAAAAACCGCCAGGCTACAAAGACAGTTTGTCCATCTTGAGCGAGAATTCATGGGTTATCCTGTAGACCTCATTGAAAATCCTTCTCACCTGTTCGAGTGACAGGCTTCCCCTTCTTTTTCTCCTGATCGAGTCTATCTCTTTGAGAACGTCAAGGGGCATATCAAAGGTCGACTCCATATCTGAAAGGACATCCGCCTTCCGGATAGCAGGTGATGTATTGATCTGTACCATATACAGCATTGCCCTGAACAAGGGGAAAAATCCGGGGTATGCATTGTTGATCAGCTCTGCCAGATCCCTTTTCTTGCCTGCACAGGCTATGTATCCCTGGCGCAGGTTTATCAGCTTTGCCTTGAGGTCCCGTTCGCACTGGAGGCGGAGCATGGATTTGGCTATTTCCAGCTGCGTGAACATCTCGTCTCCGTATATGGTGGAATGGATGAGTTTGATATCCAGAAATTCGATGGGGAATACATCGAGGGATCTGTGTATATATTCCTGCGTCATGATAAGCGGGGCACTGATACGCTTTTTACCGTAGCGCTTTCCCATGGATGCGAGCGTATCGAGAACAGGCAGCGATATTTCCCTGAGAACAAACACGGAATTGATGTCGGATATGCCGGGGATGAAATCTTCAGTAAGGCAACTCCCGGTAACGGCGATTGATTCAAGCTGTGTATGGAGAGAGGGGATGATCTCCCTGGCAAATGCACCCACAGGATCTGCCGCATGGGATGGCAGACTGCTCACATTAACCGATACACCCGAATTCATCATACTGGTTCAATTCTTAGCATAGTAGCCGATGTCTATCCAAGACAAAATCGAGATTCCCGTGGAGGAACGGGAATCTCCTTTGCCATCAAGCACCATTGACGTATCCCGTAATGCTGTGATAAAAGGATACATCTTTTGCTATGATTGAAGATTTTAATGACATCGATGCCCTTGCATCACAACGAAAGCCCATGGGCCTGGTCGCTCTTGCCGCAGATGAGGAGGAGTTCCTGCGAACGGTGAAACAGGCCTGTGAGCGGGGCTATATTCAACCCTGCATCATCGGTGACAGCGAGAAGCTCCGGCGTAGAGCCGATCATATAGAATTTGATCTCTCCAATGTCGCGATCATCGAGGAGAAAGAACCGCAGGCGATCGCTGATAAGGGTATAGATATGCTCTTCAGCCAGGATGCGTATATCCCGATGAAGGGACATATCCCTACAGCGTATGTCTATCGTGCCATTATCAGAAAAGAAAGGTCCATAGGTGGGAAAGATACCATCAGTGTCAATACGCTCTGGGATATACCCGGGGTGAGCCACCTTGTCTCGATTACCGATACCGGGGTAAGCATACACCCGGATTATGAAACAAAGAGGCGCATCATCAATGATGCGGTGGATCTCATGCATATCCTGGGCTATAACAGGCCGAAAGTGGCTGTTTTGTCCGCATACAACGGCTTTACCGATGTGCTGGATTCTTTTATAGAGGCCAAGAGGCTGCAGGACGAAGCGCAAAGAGGCAGCTTCGGCGAATGCGACCTCATTCCGGAGACCTCGCTGACAGATATCCTTGCGGGGACAAGAGGTGCTTTTTTCGAATTTGATCCGGCAGCCCTTGAAAAGACCCCCCATGTCCTGGTCGTACCGCATCTCGATGCGGGCAACATCCTCTCAAAGCTTGATTTTATCCTGGATGTAACGAGAAGGTCTCTGGTCATGACCTCAAAGGGGCCTGTTATCATTCCTTCCCGATCCGATACACACAAGGTCATTGTTGGTGAGGTGGCCCTCGGCGTTGTTGTGGCACGACTCCTGTGGGGGACAAACTAGATGCGTTCGTTTTCCTCCCTGATACAGAAAGCGCAGAAAGGCACCTCGAAACCAAGGATGGTGATAACTCCTGCACATGATGTCCGTATCCTGTCCTTATTGCCGGAGATCATTACCATGACAAAGCCGGTCCTCATAGGCAGGGCCAAGCAGATACAAGAGCAACTTATAAACTGCGGGGTGAATGTTTCCGGGTTCGAGATACTGGATGAGCAGGATGAGAGCACTGCTATTACCACTGCAGTTGAGTTGGTACACAGCAACAAGGTGGAGATACTTATGCAGGGATCAGTTGACAACACCTTGTTTTCCCAGATGGTGTTCGACAGGAAAAAAGGGATTGGTGCGACGTCAATTCTCAGTCATATCAGTATGTTGGAACACTCGAAAGAGGGCAAGTGTTGCATGATAACAGATACCCTGATCAATAAGGCCCCGACGCTCAGGCAAAAGATAGCGATCCTGGAAAATGCCCTTGTCGTTGCGAAGGCCCTCGGGATCAAACGGCCCAAGGTGGCGGCGCTTGCTGCATTGGAATATGTCAATCCATCCATACAATCGACGCTCGATGCCGCGGTTCTTTCAAAGATGGGAGATCGGCATCAGTTTGGAGATGCCATCGTCGGAGGACCCCTGGATATCGATTGTGCCGTGAGCAGGGAAGCCAGTAAGCGGAAGAGGGTTTCCAGCAAAGTCACCTCGGATGTGGACATCTATCTCGTCTGTGATGTTGAATCAGGATACAGCTTTGCCGAGTTTTTGTCGCTTTTGGGAAGAATGGAAATGGCAGGGATTATTGTGGGAGGGCAGAGTCCGGTTATCCCGAACAGGGCGTGTACTACCCGCAAGGCAAAGATAGCGGAGGTGGCACTGGCGTGTCTCCTGAGTAAAGGCCGACAAAACGATGTATAGCGTATTTGCGATAGATATCGGATCGACAACAACCCGTATCGGGTATTATCACAGGCTGCCGCCAATCTTACGCGAAACGATGTATCATCCCAGGCAGGGTCTTCTGAGCATGGAAGAACAGCTCGATTTGAGAAAACGCTCGATCTGGGAATTTATCTCTGCCAATGGAATTGATCCTGCCGGCATTGATATATTCGTCAGCCGGGGCGGTTTGGGGAAACCCGGTCCATCAGGGATCTACCGGATCAATGAAGCCATGAAAGAAGATCTCCTCTCAGGAGTCTACGGCCTTCACGTATCCGCCATCGGGCCGGTGATAGCACACCTGATTGCTCAATCGTATGGTAGAGATGCCATTGTGGTTGATCCGCCAAGCAGTGACGAATTTTGCGAAGAGGCACGGATTTCCGGACATCCTCAGATCGCACGAAAAAGCGCCTTCCATGCATTGAACCAGAAGGCTGCAGCCAGAAAAGCGTGTGAAGAGATGGGAAGATCCTACAGCGAGGTCAATATGGTGGTGGCCCATATGGGGGCCGGGATAACTATCGGCGCACACAGGAAGGGGAAGGTGATAGATGCTAACCACGGCTTGTACGAAGGCCCCTTCACCCCGGAGCGGGCGGGGAGCCTGCCAACAATGGCATTGCTGGATATCATGCAGCATTTGAAATATTCAAGGGATGAGGTGCAGCGGTGCCTCATCGGGGAAGGAGGGCTCTTTGCCTACCTGAAAACAAGAGATGTTCCACAGATAGAAGAAAATATCAGGCACGGCGATGCTTACGCACAGCAGATTTACCGGGCAATGGCCTATCAGATTGCCAAAGATATCGGTGCAATGGCTGTTGTGCTCATGGGCAGTATTGATGCAATCGTGTTGACAGGAGGGCTTGCCAACTCCGAGATGCTAATCGAATGGATCAGGGAGAAGGTGGGCTTTCTTGCGGATATCTTCGTATACCCGGGAGAGGATGAAATATCAGCCCTGATCGCAGGGGGATTGAGGGCGCTTGATTCCAGCGAGGCTGTTTTGTCATATCCGCCGGATGCTCCCGAAGGATAATCCGACCAA
>Ga0116163_1002367_pt1 | contig 11086 bp, 9 predicted proteins | sample AD_UKC107_MetaG_FD_89889 | JGI IMG/M metagenome (GOLD analysis project Ga0116163, IMG submission 89889) | Active sludge microbial communities of municipal wastewater-treating anaerobic digesters from Hong Kong - AD_UKC107_MetaG | ecosystem: Engineered > Bioreactor > Anaerobic > Digestate | place...
CATAAGAGAATAGAAGACGCCTCGTTGATAAAGATCATCGGGCGTCTTTTTGTTTTTATAACGGGAGGTTAAATGATGAACGGCATACCAAAGGTGGTTGTAATCGGAGCGGGAGTTGTGGGAACGCTTATTGCAAGGGAATTGACCAAATACAATATTTCTGTCACCCTGATTGATAAAGAAGAAGATGCGGGATGGGGTGTAACGAAAGCAAACTCTGCGATTCTTCATGGAGGCTATGATGACCCGGTTGACTCAGTCAGAGGCCGATTTGCCGCCAAAGGTAACCAACAATATACCCAGTTGTCCGAAGAATTGGGGTTTGAAGTCAAACGCATCGGTTCCTATGTGTTGGCATTTGAAGATGAGGATATCCCCCATCTGGAGGAACTGATGGAAAAAGCGCAAGCCAATGGTGTGACGGGGTGTGAAATCCATTCCAATGAGGAGATTGTGAAAAGAAACCCCAACATCAATCCTTCCGTAAAGGCCGGATTTTGGTGCCCCAGTGCGGGCATAACAGAACCCTGGATGGTGGCCATATCCGCAGTTGAAAATGCCGTTCTCAACGGCATGGTCTTCAGACCCGGCGAACAAGTTCAGGCCATAGAACTGGAAGAATCCGATCAAGGTAAAACCGTTAAAGGGGTACGCACTGACAAGGCCTATTATTCCTGTGACTTTGTGATCAATGCAGCCGGATTGTATGCGGACAAAATTGCCCAAATGGCCGGTGCCTACTGCCCGGTTTTGCATCCCAGAAAGGGAGAATACATCCTGTTGGATAAAAAGCTCGGCGCTATCATCACCAACATTTTGTTCCCTGTGCCCACAAAGGATTCCAAAGGCGTTTTAGTTCTGCCCACCGTTGACGGCGGCATTCTTCTGGGACCGACAGCAAAAGACATGGATGTGGATCAAAAAGAGGATACCACCACATCGGCTGAGGGATTGGCTGAGGTGAGACAAAAAACAAATGCCATGGTCACTGGGTTGGATTTTTCTCAAACCGTCAAGATTTTTGCCGGGTTGAGACCGGAAGACTCTCAAAAGGATTTTGTGATCGGAACCACTGAGGTTTACGGATTTATCAACGCAGCCGCCATGCGCTCGCCCGGTTTAACCGCAGCCCCTGCCATTGCCGTTCACATCGTGGAAAAGGTCCTCAAAGAAGAACTGGGGTTGGAACTTGAAAAAAGAGATGATTTTAACCCTGTGTTGGCGCCATACCCAACTCTTCCGGAAGATGATCCGCAAGTATGGGAACAAATGGTTCAAAAGGATCCTCGATTCGGAAAGGTTGTCTGTGTCTGCAATAAGATCACCGAAGCCCAGATTGTGGAAGCCATCCGCAGGGGGGCCAGGACCATCGACGGTGTAAAATTCAGAACAAGGGCCGGCTTCGGCCGATGTCAAGGTGGATTCTGCCTGGCCAGAATTGCAGAAATATTGGCCAGAGAACTGGATAAGCCTTTAAACGAAATCAAATACAGAACCGGCAACACCAAGTTGTTATCGGGGAGGGTGAGGGCATGAAAGAGATCACTGTAGATGCATTGGTAATAGGTGGCGGTGCAGCTGGAATGGCCGCAGCCGTGGAACTGACACAGCTTGGTTGTGATGCCATCCTGATTGAAAGGGAAGACAGAACGGGCGGCGTTTTAAACCAGTGCATTCACAACGGCTTTGGACTCCACGTCTTCAAAGAGGAACTAACCGGACCTGAATACGCCGACAGATACAAACATCAGATTTGCGACAATCGGATTAAGGTTCATCCGGACCAGTTTGTTCTGAAAGTCGATCCCGATAAGAGAGAAGTCATCACCGTGGGTGTTGAAGGTGTAACTTGCTACAAACCCAAGGCCTTGGTCATGACAACCGGTGCCAGGGAACGGCCTTTCAGCAACCTGAGAATTCCCGGAACCAGACCCGCCGGGATTTACACGGCCGGTGTGGCTCAGAAATTTGTCAACCTTCAAAATTATTTACCCGGTAAAAATGCCTATGTTTTGGGTTCGGGGGATATCGGGCTGATTATGGCCAGACGGTTGACTCTTGAAGGGATGAACGTTCTCGGTGTGGCTGAACTGATGCCTCATTCGGGAGGGCTCGCCCGAAACATTGCCCAATGTCTGAACGATTACAACATTCCTTTGGAATTATCCACAAGTGTGGTTGAAGTGCATGGTAAAGAACGATTGGAATCCATCACCCTGATGAAATTTACCCCGGATACCCTGCAGCCCATTGATGGCACGCAACGGGAAGTCGTCTGCGACACCCTGATTCTTTCCGTCGGCTTGCTTCCTCAAAACGAACTGATCGAAGACTTTGTTCAAGTGGATCCGGTGAACAAGGGCGTCATGGTGGATTCTCATCAACGCACGTCTCACCCTTGGATTTTTGCGGCAGGAAACAACGTCGCCGTGTACGATTTGGTAGATTTCGTTACCTTGGAAGGCATACAAGCCGGAAAAGCAGCCGCAAGAATGATCCAAGAGGGCTTTACCGATTGCGGGCAAATCCCGATCGTTAGAGGAAACAATGTCGGAGCCCTGACGCCGCTGTTTTGCTGTCTCGATGAGGCTCCCTTCAAGTTCTATATCCGGCCCACGAAAAACATGGATAAGGGGCGGGTCAAGATTGGACCGGGAGTGATTCAAAAAGTTGAAATGGGGTTGAAACCCAGTGAAATGGTTGACATACAAATCACCGCCGAACACAAGGAAAAGATCAAAGAAATGGGACTGACCCAAATTCTTGTGGAAATTGAGGAGGTATGACAATGGAAAAAAGAAAGATAACCTGTATCTCCTGCCCTTTGGGATGCGAGATAGAGGCCGAGATAGATGGAGATGAAATCAAAATCACGGGAAACCGTTGCCCCAGGGGAAAAGAGTATGTCATCAACGAAATCAAAGACCCCAAACGGGTCGTCACTTCAAATGTCAAAGTGACAGATGGCGAATATCCGTTGGCCAGTGTGAAAACTACAGGCGCCATCCCGAAGGATAAAATCTTTCTTCTCGTTGAAAAACTCCGTGAAGTCGAACTTCAAGCGCCGGTGACAATCGGCCAAGTGGTTTTTCACAATCTGTTCGATACCGGGTTTGATGTCGTTGTGACCAGGCCGGTGGAAAAACGGTAATTGAAGAAAACGAAATGATGGTTGAAAAAATCCCCTTTTCAGGAGGGGATTTTTTTGTTATCGTGAAAACAAACTATCTCAATTTGATCCCTATCTCAAAGCTTCGATGCCATGGAAAAAAGACGTCCATTTCAAACCGTTCTTCAAAAGCCTGCTCTATCATCTTTTGATGTATGTGCAGTTCTGTTTTTGAAAATGTCTCAGCCCATGGTTCAGCCGGAAGAAGTGTCTTAATTGTGCAACCTTTTTCCTTCGACTTCTCACGTAGTTTTTGCCTGACAATCGCCTGATAGCCATAGTGTTCAATTAACATTTCCTGTTGAAATTTAGACCATTCCACCTGGTTGATCTCAAGAACGCCTCGATCGGCAAGCTCTTGAAAGATTGTCAAGCAGCAGTTGGTTCCAAGCGTGTTACTGGGAGTGTTCCAGCCGGCATAATTGATCTTTGTCCAATCTCTCTTGTTTGAGCAAAGCCATTTGACCAGGTCTTTGTCTGAACCGTTCGGGTATCTGATATCGGCGATACCGCAGATTCGTTTCATTCTCAACAAATCCTCGATCTGTGCGTGATTTGACGGCTCGTCAGGTTGGTCTTGACTTTGAATCCAGTCCTCGTTTTCCATATTGTTCACGTACAAAACGACATCGGAATCGGATGCTTCCCCCCCAGCCGCTTTGATATGATTCTTAACAGTCAGATCCAACGGATCACCTTCATAGGGTGGAATGAAATCCCTTTTATCTTCGTGCCGGTATCGGATCTCTATCGTTGGTTTTTGATTGTGTTCATTGCATACGGCCCTTGAGAGTAATGTCAGCGTGGCTTCATCTGCGCCGGGGTGGATGGAATAATGGTTTTCAATACCCAAATGTCTGGCATAGTTGGCGTGAATCGACGACTCAAAAACATTCAGGCTGTCTTTGCCGTTATCGTCCAGCGTGAGGTTGAAAAAGTCGACTGAACCTTCTTTTACATAATCAAATGCTTTTTGGATAACACGTGCATTTCGGATCCGTCTGTGGAAATAATCATCGATTATCCAAGTAGGAATTGTTTCTACATACTCCCGGAGTCTATTTTCTTTTAAAAGGGGTTTGTACAGATTTTCTTCAAAATGGAGTAGACCTTGGGTTTTGCCTTTAAGAAGCTGAGTCATGATCTTCGTCATATCGTGAAGACGTTTTCCGTAATATTCCCAATAAACGGGTTCTTCGTCATCAGAATCATATTTGGGAATGCGCATGATGGTGGTGGTGATATAGCGTTTTTTCGCTCTGCTTGCCACTGACATCACTTGTTCCAATCTCTCCAAAAGCGTGTCCTCTTTGAGTAAATCTATTCTTGAGGCGGTCAATCCACCGTATAAAAGTGTGTCCAGTGAAAGGATAAGGCTATCATCTTTTTTAACAGTATGATCAAGCCATTTGGAAAGAGCTTGTGTATCGGCAGGGATTTTCTTCTGTCCCAACAATCCACTGGGGGGTGTTTGGATTGGGATACTAAAAGATTTTGCTGTTTTTATTAAATAATCTCTCGTACAAACTCTCTCGTCAACAGGGATGAAAACGATGCGCATTTTGATTCTCCTTTACTTTAAAGAAGGGAAATAGTCTCTATTGGATTCAATCAATTCGTTTATCAGATTTTCAGCCTGATTTTCCTTATCTTCCCTCTCTTTTATTTTATACCACTATACATCAATTCTTGTCAAAATATCTTCAGAACTCTGTGAGTGAATGAAAGGTTCAAGACTTGAGAATAGTGGGCAAACGGCAAATAATGATGTAGCCAAATGGATTTATTAACCGATTTATGTTAGCCCAACTTTCGAGACAACAAGAAAAAATAAGAAAAAAGAGCCAAAAATAAGCTCGAAAAAGGCTTGAAAGACGCATGAAAAGGGAAAGGATAAAAAGGGTTTTCGGAAATAGTGACCTAATCGCTATTTATCTGTGGTTTTTCTATTGCCTTTTTTCTTAAAAACAGGTATACTATCCTTGTGATTATGTTTATTGTTTTCTTTTTTTAAGTGTCACTATCATCCATAGGAGACGAGACCATCCATGTATATCCGTGAAATCAAAACCAAGAATCCAAAAACGAAAAAGGTCTATACCAAATTGGCTTTGGTAGAATCGTATACCACGGAAAAAGGTCCCAGACAACGGACCATTATGGGGTTAGGCTCAGTGGATATCCCCCGGGAATTATGGGCAGAGTTAGCCTATTGTCTGGAGATGAAACTCTCGGGACAACAACGCTGGATGGAACAAGATGAAGAGGTGGAAAAGCTGGCGGATGAATTGTTAGCTAAACAACAGCTCAAGAGTGAAAAGCAAGCCCAGCGTGAAAAACGTGAACAACACGAACAAATCATGTCGGTGGATGTCCAGTCGTTAGCCACCATTCAGACTCGTGCCCTGGGCGCGGAAATCGTAGCGGATAAGGTATGGAAACAGTTGGGTTTTGACAAGATCTTGCATGCAATTGGATTCACAGCGAGACAAAAGGCCTTAGCCAAGATCGCCATCATCGGCAGACTCATTGAACCGGGTAGTGAGCATAATCTCTACCGCTGGTTTCAAAAACGCAGCGCTTTAAACGAATTACTGGATGAGGATATGGCCGGTGTGGGAAAAGATGGTTTTTATGACATTGCCGATGAGTTGTTGGCCTATAAGCAACAGATTGAACAATCCCTGTATCAGAATGAGAACAAGACCTTTTCCACCCGAGAGCGGGTCTTTTTGTATGACTTGACCAATACCTATTTTGAAGGTCAATGTTCAGATAACGCCTTGGCCCAACGAGGCCATTCCAAAGAAAAACGAACCGATTGTCCATTAGTGACACTGGCCCTTGTGGTAGATGTGCAAGGCTTTGCCGTCATGAGCCAGATTTACAAAGGCAATCAATCGGAACCGGTGACCCTTGAAGATATTTTAAATCGGTTGGAAGCGGATATGCTTCCCGTCCTTTCTGGTGTAAAACCGATGATGATCATGGATCGGGGGATTGCAACCCAAGAAAACATGGCCTTACTCGTTGAAAGAGGCTATCCGTATACCGTTATTGAGCGAAGAAGCGAACGACAGGACTTCCTGTCAGATTTTGAAGATTTAAGCACCTTTGAACAGGTCGGTCAAGATGACGAAGCGGTTTATCTCAAGAAGTCCGAGACAGATACGGGAACCCGTGTCTTGTGTTGCAGTTACAAACGCCGGCAAAAGGAGAGAAGTATGGATCAGAAAAAGGAGACCGCCTTTCTTCAGACGCTGGCATCGATTCAACGGCAGGTGAAAAAAGGGCGATTAAAGCGAAAAGAGAAGGTATACGAGCGAATCGGGCGTGCGAAACATAAGTATCCCACCATTTGGAAATATTATGATATCGATGTGGGTTTGGATGATAAGGCAAAAGATGTACGAACGCTTAACTGGCACAAGAAAGAGATCCAACGGGAGCAGCGCCAACAGCTGGCGGGCTGTTATGTGATCCATTCCACCTGTACGCATTTGTCAGCTCAAGCCATCTGGCAACTGTATATGACACTGAACCAAGTGGAATCCGCTTTCAAGGATTTGAAGTCTCAACTGGGACTAAGGCCGGTGTATCATCAGCAGGCACACAGAACCGCTGGCCATCTTTTCATTGGGGTGTTGGCGTATCATCTGTTGATTGCCATTGAGCATCAGCTCAGACAAGCCGGGGATCATCGCAGTTGGGGAACCATTAAAAAGGAACTGTCTACCTATGTGAGAAACACCATTGCTTTTAATGACAAGCATGGGGATTTGTATCATGTCCGAGTGAGTTCTAACCCGGAATCACATCATAAGGAGATTTTTCAGGCCCTTTCGGTGCCTTTGTTTAATAAAAGATGCTTTTTGTTCATCGGGTCTCGATCGTAGTGACCTAAAAAAAATTGAAGTCTCCAGTTTTTCTTGTTTGTAGGGGTTTTACTCGAAAGTTGGGTTAGGATAGTCAAAATCGACTGTGGAGGTTTTGAATGAAGGCCATCGCTTATTTGTTATTAGTGACATTGATTTGGGGAACGACTTTTCCGTTGCAGAAGTTTTTTTTGGTGGATGTGTCACCCTTTGCTTTTAACGCCATCCGTTTTTGGCTGGCGGCATTGTTTTCTTTGTTCTTTGCAAAAAAACATGTATTCAAGGAAGCCGTCCTTTTAGGGCTTGTTTTCGGAGTGGCTTATTTGACGCAAACGTGGGGGATTACCCTCACGACGGCTTCTAAAAGTGGGTTTTTGACTTCTTTATATATCATCATCGTGCCTCTTTTCGCCTTTTTGCTGGAAGGTGAAAAGATCAACGGTTTTCAAAAGATAGGGTTTCCTGTTGCCATCCTTGGCTCCTATTTTATGGCCGGCGGGATTAGCGGCTTAAATGCCGGTGATTTGCTGAATATTGCGTGCGGTGTCCTGTTTGCACTGCATGTGGTGATGATCACAAAGGCGTCCAAAAAGATGGATGAGATGAGTTTGTTAACCGTTCAATTTGCCACGGCTGCTTTGATTAATACTATTGCCGGATTGGGCGGGACTTGGGCTTTGCCCCTGCCGGTTTTGTCTGTTGCGGTTTATTTGGCATTTTTCCCGACACTTTTGGCCTTAATGATTCAGCTGAAATATCAAAAGCAGGTGGGCAGCAACATTACAGCTTTGATATTCGTGGGTGAACCCATTTTTTCTGCCCTTTTTGCCGTGATGTTTATCGGTGAGAAGATGAGTGTCATGCAGACCATTGGCGCCCTGATGCTGGTTTCCGCTATATTGTTTGCCAGCTTGGAAAGAAAGAGACGAAAGATTAATATAATTGATGGTTAATTTTAAGAATTATTTTTTTGTGCACTTGACAGAACGGATAATTTATAGTATATTATACCATCAAGCGCATCCGATGCGCGCAATTTTAGGAGGAACAAGTTAATGGCAAAAGGAACAGTAAAGTGGTTCAACACTCAGAAAGGCTACGGATTTATCACAAAAGACAACGGAGACGATGTATTCGTGCATTATTCCGCAATTAAGTCAGACGGATTCAAGAATCTCGAAGAAGGACAAGCAGTAGAATTTGAGATTCAAGATGGAAACAAGGGACCACAGGCTTCAAACGTAACGTTGGTTTAAACGAGACAGACAGTAAACAGGAAATAGGAGGAACAATCAATGGTTAAAGGTACAGTGAAATGGTTTAACACCCAAAAAGGTTATGGTTTTATTACTAAAGAAGATGGAGAGGATGTATTCGTACATTACTCTGCGATCAAAAATGAAGGATTTAAGAACCTCGAAGAAGGGCAGAAAGTTGAATTCGAAGTTCAGGAAGGTAGTAAGGGCCCTCAAGCTGCAGAGGTTTCAGTCGTAGAATAAAATTATAAACAGTTAGAATATATTTTTTAGCAAAAAGGCGGGAAATCCCGCCTTTTTTGTTTTTGCATTAGTTATCAGGATTTCTTTCCAAAACCGGCAGCCTGATGGTAAATGTCGTGCCTTTTCCTTCTGCGCTTTCGAGGATAATTTTACCGTTCATTTTTTCAACGAATGCATAGATGATGGGAAGCCCTAATCCCAGTCCCCTGAATTCTTTCGTTAGACTTTGGTCTTTCTGAAAGAACATTTCGTAAATATTTTTCTGGGTTTCTTCATCGATTCCGACCCCTGTATCCGTCACCGTAAGAATAAGTGTGCCGTGATTTTTGGCGGTTTTTAAATAATCGGCACCTATGATGACCTTTCCCGATGGTGTAAATTTGATGGCATTGTCTACCAGTTTATCCAGGATTTGTCTTATCATCTTTTGATCGCTGTATATGATTTGGGGTAAACTGTTCTTATGGTTGCCGAATAACAGTTTCTTTTTTTCCGCTGAAACGGAGAATAGATGTGTTACTTCATCCAACAAGGTCGAGGGGTTAAATTCAGAAGCTTGGATTTTCATCTTTCCGTTGCTTATTTTGGCGATTTCAATGAGATCGTTAAAAATCTGTTCAAGTTGTATGGAAGCGTTTAAAGCCATTTCCAACAGATAGCGTGCGTCAGTATCCACGCTGGTTTCCAGAGTGGATTCAATCGCCCCCCTGATGCCGGCGAGCGGTGTTCTCAGTTCATGACTGAGGTTGGATAGAAATTCTGTTTTGGCGTTGTTTAAAAAAGTAGCCTTTCCTTCTGCTTGTAAAAGTTCTTTTCTCATTCTGATATTGACCAACAATTGAGAGAACAGGGAAAGCAGTTTTTTTTCTTTTTGGGTATATGCATGTCTTGTCTTAACCGAGTCAAAACCCACAAATCCGATGCATTCTTTCCCTCTCAACATGGGGACTGCAAGGAGACTTTTAATATTCTGTGCCATCAGTAACCTCTTTAAACCCGTTTCTTCTAAATCTTGAACATTTTCAATGTACATGGCTTCTCCCTTGAGGTGTTGCTCAACCCATTGCGTAATTGTTGATAAGGGGACTTTCTGAAGGTTTTGAATTTCAGGAGTGATGCCTTGAGCACACCATTCATGGGTATTGGTTGTCGTTTCCGATTCAAAATCGTACTCGAAAACATACGCCCGGTCAGCTTCGACAAAGCGGGCGATTTCACCCAGGATGTTTTCAATTGCTTCATCCGCTTCTTCCAAGGGAATGTTGATGTATTCGGTGGCAATGTGCATGATAATTCTTTCGATGGTCAGATGGTGTTTCAGGCTCTCAAGAACTCTTTTTTGGCTGGAAGTGTCTGTGATGGTTAAAAAAACCAGTTTTTTTCCTTCATTTGTAAAAGTGCTGTAATTCACATTTACATGAAGGTTCTCATGACCCGCTGCCATGAATTCCAGTGTGAAGCCTGGGATTAATTCCTCGTTTTGCATTCTTCTGATGAATTCGTTCATCTTCTGTTCTGGACGGAGGATGGCGGTTTCATATAGAGATAAATTTGTTAACTGTGATTTCTCAAAGCCGGAAAGTTCACAAAAAAGATCATCTGCCTGGACGATTTTTCCCGTTTCCAACTCGAAGATCAAAGTGGGTAGGGGACTCTTTAAAAACAATTGTTTATAGTCGATGTGATCTGCTTGTTCAGGATGTGGCCTCTTTCTTTCTTGTGCCATATTCTACTCCCCCCAATAAACCGACCTGCTTTATTTTACCATAAATAGTTACAATCGTTGAATAAACAGTAAACCACGAAAAGACTCTATACCTGTTTACCGGCTTGGTGTCTGTCAGGTTGGTCGAAAGCATCTCGCCCTGTGATATAATCACCCGTGAAAAGAAAAGAATGTTTTAACAAAGGAGTTTTACATTGGAATTTGATGAAAAAAGAATGGGTGTCATCAATAGAATATTGGAAGAGAAAGGCGAAGAAGCGATTCCAACTTTGTTGTCTCTGATAGAGAAGAACGAGGATGATGGAGAATTGATTTTAATTGTCGCTGAAACCATCACGAGAATGGGGCGCAGTGCCTACCGGTCATTGTTGGATTATTTGAATAAAAACAAACAACAATTTATCGAGAATCCCCGAGAGTATAAAGAGCAAGCGTACAGAACAACGCTTCTGATGGTTATCGATATGGTTGGTGAGCTTGGCTTTTCCCAGAACATCGGTTTGCTTGAATTTTTTCTGGGACTCTTTGAAGAGGAAAAAGCGCATTTAATCATTTACGAAGCGATTGCCAAACTGGGCGGGGGAGCCAAATATCTGGACTTGCTGGAACTATTTGCCTTTGAAGATGACTTTGTCCAGGAGTTGATCAGCCAAGTCATCATGACGCTCTCCTATATCGAGGATTCCAGGGCGTTATTTGATTTGTTAAAGATCAGTCAATTCGATTGGTTAGATACCAATCAAGAAGCCATGGTGGAAAATGCCATGAGGAGATTGCTTCATCTACATCGTGAGTACTATGAACTACTGGAAAAAGA
>Ga0116163_1002368_pt1 | contig 11086 bp, 9 predicted proteins | sample AD_UKC107_MetaG_FD_89889 | JGI IMG/M metagenome (GOLD analysis project Ga0116163, IMG submission 89889) | Active sludge microbial communities of municipal wastewater-treating anaerobic digesters from Hong Kong - AD_UKC107_MetaG | ecosystem: Engineered > Bioreactor > Anaerobic > Digestate | place...
GAGCCCCCCGCAGGGGCCTCCCGCAGCAGTTAATTCCGCTGTGAGATTTATCTCTTCTGCGGAGAATAAACTCACTTTTTGTTAAGAAATTATAAAGGTTATGTTCAGGTTTGGTTAATAAATGAGGCCATTTATTTTTATCTATCCGGCATCTCAATCGTATTAATAGCAGAAATAATACGGGGAGAAAATTATGACATACTCAAACAGGCGTTCAATTCGACTGAAAGGCTATGATTATTCATCATCGGGGGCATACTTTATCACAATAAACATAAAAAATTTTTATTGCTATTTCGGCGATGTCAGCGAAGGAGTAATTAATTTATCTGAATCCGGGAAAATTATCGATAGGATATGGAATGAAATACCAATACGCTATGCAAATGCATTTCTTGATGAATATATAATTATGCCGGATCATTTTCACGGGATAATATGGATTGATAGAGCGTGTATGGGAGCCGGCGTGGATGCGTGTACAGACGCGTGTACGGACGCGATTATGAAAGCCAGTACGGACGCGATTAATCGCGTCCGTACTGGCGGCATTGCCGGCAATAAGAATCCTATGCTTAATCCATTATCAATATCGAATATAATCCGGTGGTTTAAGGGGCGTTCATCTTATGAAATACGAAGGCTTCCCGATATGGAAAGCTTTTCATGGCATGGAAGATTTTATGAGCATATAATCCGGGATGATAAATCATTGGAGAAGATAAGGCGATATATAATAAACAATCCGGTTAATTTTTTTTGAAAATCAATCCCTGAAAAACTGATTTGTATTGATATGAGGCCAGCTTTACTGATAATAGATGTGCAGAATGAAGTTTAAATTATAAAAATGGTCCCCTTGAGGAGAGAGGCGATGAATGAAATAAATTTTATTATAAACAATCTTAAAACTTCCGGCGGCAGAAATGAGGATGTCACTCTCTTTAACAGGGATGCGGCCTGTACTGTGAGAAATTTTCATAAAAGTTTTCCTCAGTATAAACCTACACCCCTGCATAACCTCTCCTCCCTTGCCGGGGAACTGGGGGTCGCTTCAATCAGGGTAAAGGATGAATCGTACAGGTTCGGCCTCAACGCATTTAAGGTTCTCGGCGGGTCATACGCCACGGGCTCATACCTTGCGAAGCAGCTCGGTGTCCCCCTCTCTGAGCTTTCATTCGAAAAGTTGAGGTCAGGTGAGATACGTGAGCAGATAGGGGAGATTACCTTAGTAACTGCAACTGACGGCAATCACGGCCGCGGTGTCGCATGGGCTGCCCGCGAACTTGGGCAGAAGTCAGTTGTATTTATGCCCAGAGGCTCCTCCCCGGTTAGATTACAGAACATCCGTAAAGAGGGGGCTGATGCCTCTATAACAGATATGAATTATGATGATACAGTGCGCATGGCTGCGAAGTATGCCGGGGACAATAACGGCATAATTGTGCAGGACACAACATGGGAGGGGTACACGGAGATCCCTTTATGGATTATGCAGGGTTATCTTACGATTATTGACGAGGTGATGGAACAGCTTGACTCTGAAGGTGATGGCCCGCCGACTCACGTTTTTTTACAGGCCGGGGTCGGTTCATTCGCAGCGGCAGTTCAGGGTTACCTTCAGTCATGTTTCGGGGAGGAGTGCCCTTTTACTATCGTGGTGGAGCCCCTTGATGCGGCCTGTTTTTACGAGTCAGCCGGTGCTGGTGACGGCAAACCACGTGCTGTTGGGGGATTTATGAATTCCATTATGGCGGGCCTCTGCTGCGGGGAACCCAGTATTATCGCCTGGGATATTCTCAGGGACTATGCTGATCTCTTTATCTCCTGTTCAGATGAGATTGCGGCAAAGGGGATGAGAATTCTCGGCAATCCCTTAAGGCCTGACCCTGCAGTGGTTTCAGGTGAATCCGGTGCGGTCGGTATCGGCCTCCTTTCTTCTATTATAAAGGATAAGAATAACAGGGAACTTTTCAGTGCAATGAAACTTGACAAAGACTCAAGAATACTGGTGATCAGTACGGAGGGGGACACTGATCCTGAAAATTACAGAAAGATCGTATGGGACGGGGCATTTCCTTCCGTTGATTAACGGGACAGAAACAGGCGTGAAATATTTTAAAATTATAGGGAGGAATACAGATGCCTGACACCACGCAACTGGTACTTTTTATCGGTGCTGCAACTGTTCTTCTTTTTATCCCGGGGCCTGCTGTTATCTATATTGTTGCAAGGAGTATCGGCCAGGGGCGCAGGGCAGGTATGGTGGCTAACCTGGGGATTTCGGCGGGGACGATGTTTCATGTGGCAGCCGCTGCACTGGGCCTCTCTGTACTGCTGGCTTCATCTGTCACGGCCTTTAATATTATGAGATACGCAGGTGCTGTCTACCTGCTTTATCTTGGTGTACGGGAATTTTTCTCTGAAATGGAAGGTGAAGAGAGTGAGCCTGAAAAGAATACCGGCCTTAAGGGGATATTTTTTGAAAGCATGATTGTGAATCTGTTTAATCCGAAACTTGCCCTCTTTATGCTCGCGTTTCTTCCGCAGTTCGTGTCTCCCTCCGGGGGTAATCCGGCAATGCAGATTACAGTGCTTGGAATGCTGCTTATTGTACTCGGCCTGTTCAGTAATTCTGTTTATGTTTTTCTTGCAGGAGGGGTGAGGAGCTGGATGTCTGAAAAGGGAAGGGTTCTGGCCGGCAAAAAGTATCTCACCGGCACTGTATACCTGGCACTGGGAATGATCACTGCTTTTTGTGGCGGCAGAAAATAACTCCTTTTTAAATGCGACAGGTTCCGGGTAACGGTTAAATCAACGGGAATTGAACTTCACAGCAGACTTTTATCTGCGGGCCTTTGGAAATATCCGAGAAGTCATTAATGTTGAAAATCCTTATCCTTCCCCCTGATTTGTCGGCAATCTTATCGCACATGGTAAGCCCGATTCCATAGTCAAGAGTTCTGTAGTTTTCATGAAGGGTTTTTGATATTCTGAAAAAAGGCTCAAAAATGATATTTTCATACTCTTCAGGAATCCCGATTACCCCTTTATCTGCCACTTCGGGAATGTTCATTATGTGCATTATAAAGTTTTCATTTATTATATCAATAATCACAGTTACAGCGCTGTTTTTCTGGCTGTATTTCAGCGAGTTCAGAAGCAGTTCATGAATCATCTTCTCAAAATAGTCTACATCTACCTGTAAATTTCTGTTTTTAAAATATTTCTTCGGCTCGCTGATGAGAAATGTATTATTCTTTATACATACCTGATCTTCAAGGGAACTTATAACTGACTTTGTTTTCTTAAAAAGATCCATTACGGTTTTCGGAGACATGTTTAAGCTGTTTTTGTGGATATTTTCTATTTCTGAAAATGCGCTTAATCCTCTTTTCGCGTATCCTATATTTTCTTTTAAAAGTGAAATAATATTATTGTCAATGACAGAAGTATCGTTTTCCGTACTTACCGCATTTGAACAGAGTAAATCAACAAGGGTGAGAAGTGAACCGAATCCGGTCCCCTGGGTAAAGCTCCTCCTGACACCCTCAAAAAGAAAAGCGTCTGTTATGTCCAGTTTTTTCTCCAGTACCCTTTCCTGCCACCTGTACCATTCTATCTGCAGTTCAAGGCGTATTCTTTTCTCCCTCTGTATCTTTCTTTCGGTTCTTTTAAGAGCGGAAAGTTCCTTCGCGTTCTGCAGCTTGAGATATACTTCGTCAATATTCATCGGTTTGACTATATAATCATAAACGCCGAATTTCATGGTTTTTATAATCGTTGATGAATCCTCCATGGCCGTGAGAACTAAAATTACCGTTTCTTCGTTAAGGGACTTTAGGTTTTCAACAAGTTCTATACCGTCCATTTCGGGCATCTCAAGGTCTGTAATAACAATAGGGTAGGGTCTTTTTTTAAATTCATCAAGGGCGTCTATGCCGTTATGGCATACAGTGGGTGTAAATCCCCTGGTTGACAGGATTTTATTAAGTATAGTTGTAGTATGGATGTCATCATCAACAATGAGTATGCGGTTTTCTTCCATTTAAGTTCCTCAGGCATTTTATCTGTTTTGTACATAAATTTATTTATTATAGTTTTATGGCAAAGCTTTTTTATTAATGTTTCAATTGATATGAAAAATCAGTAATAATTGTTAAACATGTATTTTAGTGTAAAAAGTAAAAAAGCTATATCCCCCCTCCGCCTTTGGCGGAGGGGGGATATAGCTTTTTTTACCTGAAATAAGTTAAGGAATAAATATTGATTAAAAAATTGTTTTGACTCTATTTAATCTGAATGGCTTTTTTTATTTAGTTTAAAAATACTGTGGAACCGGTTTCTTGCTACCGGTTATTTTGAAAACTATTCTGTAAAAGGGGTCTAAAATGAGCAGACTTGCAAAACTCGCATCCGGCTGTGCCCATCAGCGGAGAATAGATATGTCAACATTCCCGGTTGATGAAACTCATATCCTGGTAAAAGGGAGATTTATAGAGGAGAGGTTGAGGCCTTACTATAAACTTACAGGTGAAAAGATAGAAGCAGGCCCGCTTCATAACCTTGAGATTCTGGTTCTTGTGAGAGTTCCTGATCTGGTGATTGAAGATATAGAGGTGGTGGCAGGGACTCTCCCGAGAGGAGATTGTTATGAAATTACCGGTTCGCTTGAACAGGTGAAAGGAATGAGCATCAGAAGGGGGTTTACCGCGAATGTGAAGTACCTTTTTGAAGGTGTAGCGGGGTGTACACATCTTACTCATCTTCTCTGCACAATGGCGCCGGCAATATTGCAGGGTTATTGGGCGATAAACTCCAGTAAAAAACCTGATATCAAGGAGCAGAGAAGAAAACAGGACAGTAGAATGGCAGATTTTCTCAGAGATAATTGTTATACCTGGAGACGGGATGGAGAGGCTTATCAGAAAATGCTCAGGCTTCTTGATGGGGAGGATGGGTAATTAAGTTTTTCGTGTATATCAGCCGGAAACCGGCTTGAATCTGGCTGATACACACGAAATTTTGCCGGGCCTGTCAGACGTTCAGTGTCTTTTTAATCTGGCTGAGGAGATTTTCCGGATTAACCGGTTTCTGGAAAACACCATTAAAACCGAGTTCATCAATGCTTATGTTTCCGGCTGTGGCATTTCCTATGCTGCTGAGAAGATATACGGGTGTTGTTTTATCTTCTTTTCTAATCATCTCCGCCACTTTGCTTCCCGCGTCAACCCTTTCCATCATCATGTCGCACAGTACCAGATCCGGTTTGTCGCTTTTGAATTTATCAAGTCCCTCTTTACCATCAACAGCTGTTACAACAGTATAACCTTCTGATTGTAAAATGGCCAGAATAGATTCAAGAATATCCGGATCGTCATCAATTAAAAGTATCTTCTTGTCAGGCATAATTCTCTCCTTGATAATTAGTCTGTTTGTTATCCGGTGAAGTATTTTAATAAACCTGCTGCGATGTTTTTTTCCTGCAGCAAAGAGTGTAAATTTTTACCACACCAAATTCTTGAAATTCAATAATTATAAATAAAGTGATAATTTAATTAGGCAAGTCAAATTTGTTTATAGATGCAATATTTTTCTGTATACAGGCATTGTTCTGTCATTTTTTTCCCGAGGCAGATTATACGCTAATATGTGATAACCGGAATTCAGGAATTTAAATACCTGAATAATTATTAAGATATAACAGATGATATGTGGTGAATTGAATTTATTTTTTTTATGTCATCAAAAGCATAATAAGTGAACAAATATTTTTTTTTTTGTTGAAAAAAACAAGTATCAAAGAAATATAAATCACATCCGGTTTATAAAAACATAATTTAAAAAAATATAATTAACTGTTTGTGCGAAAGTTGCGCTCGTATGTGCTTGTTCAGCATAACAATTGCCTGTTACATTTTTAAGAAATATAAATATGAAGGAGCTTTTTATGGACGTAATCCAACTCACGATTGACGGGGTGGAGGTTACGGGGAAGAAAGGGCAGACTATTCTCGAAATAGCATTAGAGAATGGTTTTGATGTTCCATATCTCTGTTATCATCCCAGGATCAGCAAGACCGGTGCGTGCCGTATATGTATGGTTCGTATTAATGATGTAATGTTAAAAACTTCATGTACTGAACCGGCTGTTGATGGACAAAAGATAGTCACGGAAGATGAAGAAATTATAAGGCTGCGTAAGGGGATCCTTGAGATGCTCCTCGCAGAGGGTGATCATAACTGTCTCTATTGCGAAGCTAATGGTAATTGTGAACTTCAGAAACTCTGTTACAGGTATGGTGTAGAAAATCCTGGTATAGACTTTCCGAAGAACAGAAGGCAGAGAGATGTTGTATCAAGTCAGGGATTGAGACGGGATGAAAACCGCTGTATCCTTTGCGGCAGATGTGTGAAGGCTTGTGCTGAAATTCAGGTTAACAATGTCTGGCAGTTTGACAACAGGGGATCACACGCGTGCCTCACAGCTGATATGTTCGGTATGATCGGTGATTCTTCATGTGTTCAATGCGGTACCTGTGTACAGCTGTGCCCCACCGGCGCACTCTCTTTTCAGACAGTTCTTGGAAGAGGCCAGGAGTGGGAACTGAAAAAAGAATCCAGTATATGCATATACTGCGGTGTGGGATGTAAAATTGATTTTTATACTAATAAAAAAGGCGAGCTCGTTAAGGCAATGGGTAATGAAGATGGTCCGAATAAAGGGCATCTCTGTGTTAAAGGACGTTTCGGTTTTGATTTCGTCCAGAGCGATAAGCGTTTAACCAAACCATTGATCAAAAAGAACGGGAAACTCGAAGAAGCTGAATGGGGAGAAACTCTCGATTATGTTGCCAAGAGACTTTCTGAAATTAAACAGAAATCAGGACCTGATTCGGTAATGGCATTTTCATCAGCTAAATGTACCAATGAAGAGAATTACCTGATGCAGAAATTCATGCGGGCGGTGATCGGCACCAACAATGTCGACCACTGCGCACGGCTCTGACACAGTTCAACTGTCGCCGGTCTGGCGGCTACACTCGGCTCAGGAGCAATGACAAATTCTATCAGGGAAATTCCTGTATCTGAGGCATTCCTTATAATAGGCTCGAATACTACCGAGAATCATCCTGTTATAGCCTCAATGATTAAAAATGAAGTTATTAATAAGGGTAAAAAGCTCGTTGTAGTTGACCCCAGAAAAATAGAAATGTCCAGGTATGCTGACGTACACCTTCAGATTAAACCAGGTACTAACGTCGCCATCCTCAACGGCTTTATGCATGTGATCATCAAAGAAGATCTTCTCGCCAAAGAATATGTGCAGTCAAGGTGTGAAGGTTATGATGAACTGGCAAAAACTGTTGAAAAGTATACACCTGAACATGTAGCAGAAATATGCGGTCTTGATGATCCGTCAATGATAGTAAAAGCTGCCCGCATTCTTGCTGAAAGCAAGCCGATGGCTCTCTACTATTGTATGGGTATAACACAGTTTAAATCCGGTGTTAACGGGGTAAAAAGCTGCGCAAATCTCCAGATGCTGCTTGGCAACCTCGGTGTCGCCGGTGGTGGAGTTAATCCTCTCAGGGGTCAGAATAATGTTCAGGGCGCCTGTGATATGGGTGCTCTCAACGCTGTTTATCCCGCATACCAGCCTGTTGGTAATGAGGATAACCAGAAGAAATTCAAGGAGGCCTGGAAAACTTCTGTTGAGCTTTCAATGAAGCCGGGTCTTACAATAGTTGAGTCTCTTAATGCGGCCATAGATGGCAGCGTTAAAGCTCTCTACGTGTTTGGTGAAAATCCTGTAATGTCGGATCCGAACCAGCACCACGTAATTGAAGCGCTTGAATCTCTTGATTTTCTTGTAGTTCAGGATATAGTTCTTACTGAAACAGCTGAATATGCAGATGTGGTCCTTCCGGGCCGTGCCTTTATAGAGAAGGAGGGGACAGTAAGCAATACCGAGCGTCGTGTTCAGATGATGCATAAGGTTGTTAAACCTGCAGGGGAGAGCCAGGACGACTGGTGGATCTTAATGCAGCTGGCCAACCGTATGGGAGCGAGCTGGGATTATTCCTGCGCAGAAGACATTTTTGAAGAGATCAGAAAAGTTACTCCGTCTTATGCCGGTATAACTTATGAAAGAGTTGAAAAGGAACTGATACAGTGGCCATGTCCTACAGAGGACCATCCGGGTACTCAGTATCTTCACAAGGATAAGTTTTCAAGAGGCCTGGGGCTTATGTCAGGCATAGAATATACTCCTCCGGCTGAAGATGTTGATCCTGAATATCCGATGATTCTTACAACAGGAAGGGTTCTGCAGCATTTCCATACAGGTACCATGAGCCGTAACTCAAGGATTCTTGATGAAATAGTAAGTGAGGGATTTATTGAAATAGGTCCTAATGACGCAAGTAACTATAACATCAGTGACGGCGAAACGGTATCAATATCGACAAGACGGGGAAGTGTGCGTCTTAAAGCTATGATAAGCAATAAACCGAAGCCCAATGTAGTGTTCATGCCGTTCCATTTTGCAGAAGCTGCGGCAAACAAGCTTACTATTGACGCTCTGGATCCTGCATGTAAGATTCCTGAGTTCAAGGTTTGCGCCTGTAAAATTGAGAAAGTGAATGCGTAGGAGGGCGGATGATGAATACAGAAACTATTGCAAAAACAATAAATAAGTACGGTAACGACAGGGAACACCTGATGCTCATACTGCGTGATCTGGAAGCCCAGTCAGGGATGAATGTTCTTGATACTGATACGCTGACAGAAGTTGCGGAGCAGATGAACATACCTCAGAGCGCTGTTGCAGGTTTCCTCGGGTTTTACACAATGTTCAAGAAGTCTCCCAGGGCGAAATATCTTATCAGGGTATGTAAGTCCGGTCCGTGTCATGTAATGGGTTCAAGAACCATCTTTGACGAGGTTGAGGACCTTCTCGGGATAAAACCGGGTGAGGCGACAAAAGACGGGATGTTCTATCTTGAAAAATGTGAATGTCTCGGTGTATGCTCGGTGGCTCCCGCGATGATGGTTAACTATGACATTCATGGTAATCTTACAAAAGAAAGCCTTAAGAAGATTTTTGATGATTACAGGAAAAAAGAGCCTGAATTCGGTGAAGAGTGCGGCCCGGAAGTTGAAGAGAAAGCGTGTATTCTCGATAATGACGGACAGACAAAACGCCTCCTGGCTGATATAGGTAAAGTTGATCCTCTGAGCGTAGACAGCTATGTGCAGACAGGCGGTTACAAATCTGCAGAAAAAGCGATTAAGGGGATTAAGCCTGCTGAGATTATTGATATAATGAAGGATTCCGGCCTCAGGGGACGTGGCGGCGCTGGTTTCCCGGCAGGTATGAAGTGGTCTTTCGTAACCAAGGGCGATATGCAGAAATATGTAATCTGTAATGCTGATGAAGGTGAGCCGGGCACATACAAGGACAGGATCCTTATGGAGGGGAACCCCCATCTTCTTATTGAAGGTATGATGATCTGTGGTTATACTATCGGCGCGACAGAGGGATATATCTACGTAAGAGGTGAATTCAGAAGAGCGATTATGCGTCTCCAGAAGGCGATCGATCAAGCCCGTGAAAAAGGGATTCTGGGTAAAAACCTCTTCGGTAGCGGTTTTGATTTTGACGTGTTTATCAAAGAGGGCGGCGGTGCCTATGTCTGCGGTGAAGAGACATCTCTTATTAACTCAATGGAAGGTAAGAGGGGATATCCAAGATTTAAGCCTCCGTTCCCGGGCGGCTCAGGTTTTATGAACCTCCCGTCAAACGTTAATAACGTAGAGACATATATGTCTGTCCCGATGATTATAGACAAGGGCGCGGACTGGTATAAGGAAATGGGTCCCTCTTTCTGTTCAGGGACAAAACTATACTGTCTTTCCGGAAAGCTCAATGAAACCGGGCTTGTTGAACTCCCAATGGGTACAACAATGCGAGAGTTAATTGATAAGTATGGAAAGGGAATTAAAGGCGGCAAGAAGTTCAAATTCGCTCATGTCGGAGGATCGGCAGGCGGTATACTTGGAGAGGATCTGATGGACCTTCCGCTTGATATCGATTCAACTACCAAGGCCGGTGTTACACTCGGTTCCGGAGTTGTAATGGTTGCAGATGAGGACACATGCCCTGTGGATTACATGCTGCAGATACTCGATTTCTTTGAACATGAATCCTGCGGTCAGTGTGTACCCTGCAGGGTCGGAACGAGCCATCTGAATTATTACGCGAAGAAATTCGCATCAAGAACCGCTAAGGTTGAAGATATAGATGCAATGGTTGCTAAGGCACAGCTGATGAAAAACGGTTCACTCTGTGCTCTCGGTCAGTCGCCTATACTCCCTATAACAACTATGCTGAAGTATTTCAGGGCGGATTTTGAAAAACATTGTGACCCGTCATACAGTTGCCCTGAATGTGACAGGTCACTGAAGAGATATTTTTCAGAGGGATCGCATTAAAATTGTTTATTATCCCCGGTTCTGATCAGAGCCGGGGTTAAAAAATTAAATTTTTTAAAAAACAAAAACGGGGGTTTTTATGGCATTTAATACGCCAGCTCAGGTAGCAGAAGCTGTTGTTAATATGGGTAAATCCAAAGCCAGTCTACCAATAGCAACCATGATTATCATGGGTATATTCGCCGGTGCTTATATCGGATTTGGTGCAGAGCTCTGTACAATGGTCCTCACCGGTACTGCGGCAAAAGCGGGACTTGGTGTTGCAAAGCTTCTCGGTGGGGCAGTGTTTAGCGTAGGACTCATGCTCGTTGTTATCGGTGGTGCGGAACTGTTCACAGGTAACAACCTGATGATCGTCGGTATGGTAAGTAACAAGATTACTGTTAAAGAAGTTGCAATTAACTGGTTTTTCGTTTATGTAGCGAACTTCATTGGTTCACTTCTTCTTGTTTACATTATGTACAAGAGTAATCTCTGGAAAGCAGGCGCTAATGCTAATGCTGCTACAGCTCTCGGCATAGCTGCAGGTAAAGTAAATCTCGCATTCGGGGAGGCATTCTTCAGAGCGATAGGTTGTAACTGGCTTGTA
>Ga0116163_1002373_pt1 | contig 11069 bp, 9 predicted proteins | sample AD_UKC107_MetaG_FD_89889 | JGI IMG/M metagenome (GOLD analysis project Ga0116163, IMG submission 89889) | Active sludge microbial communities of municipal wastewater-treating anaerobic digesters from Hong Kong - AD_UKC107_MetaG | ecosystem: Engineered > Bioreactor > Anaerobic > Digestate | place...
TCATAAAAAACACATTAATCATGACACAAACTAAAGCTATTGTTGATAAAAAAATACTTCAAAAAGCTTTTAGTTATATGGCTATGGCAATGTCCATGACCAAACTTTATGAAGAAAATTTTAAACTCGTTTCGAAATATGTTCATGCGACTTCTCGGGGTCATGAAGCCATACAGGTATCGACAGGTATGCTCTTAGAGCCTCGCGATTATCTCTCGGCATATTATAGAGATGATGCGATGTTACTTTCTATAGGCATGAAACCGTACGAGCTCATGCTGCAGCTCATGGCCAAACGAGATGACCCATTCTCTGGTGGTCGAACCTATTACTGCCACCCGAGCCTTAAAGATGAAGACAAACCCAAGATTCCTCACCAATCTAGTGCCACCGGCATGCAAGCCATCCCTACTACGGGAATAGCACTTGGGTTGAGGTACAAAGAGAATGCTGGAATCGCGACAGACAAAGAAAAAGGTGCCGTCGTCGTTTGCTCACTAGGCGATGCTTGTATTACCGAAGGAGAAGTGGCGGAAGCTTTTCAAATGGCCGCCTTGAAATCACTGCCCATTATATATCTAGTGCAAGACAACGAATGGGACATTTCTGCTACAGCTGAAGAAATCAGAGCCATGGATGCTCACGAATATATCAAAGGATTTCCCGGAATTGAAGATTTTAGTATTGAGGGCAATGATTTTGAAACTTGCTATGAAACGATGTCTAGAGCATTTGAAATATGCCGTACTGAACGTCGCCCTGTCCTAGTCCATGCCAAAGTGCCTCTTCTCAATCACCATACTTCCGGGGTAAGAAAAGAATGGTATCGAGATGATCTGGAAGAAGATGCGGCCATGGATCCATATCCACGAATGATAAATCTCTTACTTGAAAATGGATTTTCAGAAGAAGAAATTACCGAAATTGAAGCAAAGGCTAAGGCTTCTGTAAGTCAGGATTTTTCCAAAGCTGTGGAGGCAGATTACCCTTTGCCAGATGACCTTTTTACACATGATTATGCTCCTACCGACGTAACCGCAGAAATGGGTCAGCGAACTCCGGCCGGAGGTGAAGAAAAAGTTATGGTTGATTCTGCATTATTCGCGATAAAAGAGCTGATGCAAAAACATAAAGAATGTCTTTTATATGGTCAGGATGTCGGTGGTCGTCTGGGTGGAGTATTCAGAGAAGCCGCTACTCTGGCACAGACATTTGGGGATGATCGGGTATTCAATACCCCGATACAAGAAGCATTCATTGTGGGCAGTACTGTGGGCATGAGTGCTGTCGGACTAAAGCCCATAGTCGAAGTACAATTTGCAGATTATATCTGGCCAGGTTTAAACCAATTATTTACTGAAGTAAGCCGAAGCTGTTACCTGTCAAACGGGAAATGGCCTGTGAGCATGATTCTGAGAGTGCCTATCGGAGCTTATGGAAGTGGAGGTCCCTACCACAGCAGTAGTGTAGAAAGTGTGGTGAGCAATATCAGGGGAATAAAAATAGCCTACCCAAGTAATGGGGCAGACCTCAAAGGCCTCATGAAAGCGGCATATTATGATCCAAATCCAGTTGTCATATTTGAACATAAAGGCCTTTATTGGAGTAAAGTTCCTGGAACTGATGCAGCTAAAACTATCATGCCGGATGAAAATTATATTTTACCTTTCGGTGAAGGGAAAATGGTGCTAGAAGCGGATTTGAATGCTAACGAAAATACTTTGCTTATCGTGACGTATGGTATGGGTGTCCATTGGGCTTTGAATGCGGCGAAAGAATATCAAAATAAAATCGGCATTTTAGATTTGAGAACTATTTATCCTCTTGATGAGACATTGATTTATTCCGAATCAAAAAAATACCATAGAGTTTTGGTGCTAACAGAAGAACCGGTAAATAACAGCTTTGCCCAGAGTATTGCCGCTCGTATTCAAGAGAATTGCTTTGAATATCTTGATGCACCGGTATTAACTATGGGGGCGGAAAATATGCCCGCCATTCCATTGAATGAAATATTGGAGAAAACGATGCTTCCATCTGCTGCCAAAGTCTCCGAGAAAATCAAGCAAATGCTGAGTTACTAAAAGAAAAGCCCGACTAAATCAGCCGGGCTTCGTGGTGCCTCCAGGAATCGAACCAGGGACACAAGGATTTTCAGTCCTTTGCTCTACCAACTGAGCTAAGGCACCATAGCTCACTAAAAGCGGTTGCAAAAGTAATATTATTTTTTAAAAAAAGAATATTTTGTATTTAAAAAAGATAAATACCATTTTTGTGAACCTGCAATTTATTCCAATTAGAACGCAGTAATCATAGGAATGGACATTTAACCACTTTTCAAAAAGAATGGAAATAAAATTAAACTTACTAAATAGGGTGAATAAGAAAAAGAGCACCTAAATTTCGTACAAAATTTAGGTGCTCTTATATTCTTTTAGTTTCTGATAAATCCTAAGATTTCTTTTCTCTCTTTATTGTAGATACTGAAGGTTTTGTTGTCCACTTTGTATCTCAAGCTTGACTCTAGAGCCTGATTGAATTCTGTCGCTGTTTCCATTTTTCTACACATTTTCTGTGTTGCCACCACATTTCCAAAGGTTAAATCTACTTCGTTGAGATTAGATATTGCCCCTGAATAGTCATTACAGCTATTATTTCCTGACACAGTTTTTGCCTCATAATTAATTTCCATCGTTGGCGTGCTGGTCATTCGATCTATTGGGTGTCCATTTAATCTGACCAAAGTCCATTTTCCATTAAGAGTTTTTTGATTCATATCCTTAGGTCTTACCTTAAAGTGCATTAATTCATTTCCGCCCTCATCCTTTAGGGTCAATTCATTATTTTCCATAGAGTATGAAGTCACTTTTAATAATTGTGCCTCATACGCCTCAGGCATGGTCATGTTCATACACATTTTGCGAGTCGATGCTAATGACCCAAAAGTCAATTTCGTAGAACTTACAGAAGTCACGATTCCGTTGTATTGATTACAACCATCGAGTCCTGATACTGTGTGATTAGATAGATTAATCATCATCGTAGGTGTTGGTAATGAATCATTTAATGGCATATCTGCCAACTTTGTTAACACCCATTCTCCTACCAAAGATGTTCTGGTATCAGGTTTTTTCTCAAGCACTTTTATTAAAGTATATTTGATATTTGGAGCATCAGCAGGTGTTTGTTCTGGTGACAAATGCTCTTCTTTTACCTCAATTTTTTGCAACTGACCATCTTCAAAATTGAATCCATCAATAATTGAATAAAAATTTTGCCAATTCGCATTTTCTATATCTTCGCCTTCGTAAATGTTAAGGCACAACATTTTGCCGGCACCGGCATCACACGAAGTTCTAATTCCACTTACCCACATAGTTTTAGTGGCATTTTTATTACACCCCGTAATTAAAAAAAATCCAAAAATAAAGGGAACAATAAAGCTTAAATTTTTCATAACTGTCAACAATGATTTTGATTAATAATTACTCTTATTATCGGAAATGGAATATTAGTATATATTTCTAATCTTCTTCTATACCAGATATCATTATAAAAATGTAATCACTAGTACAAAAATTTTTATCTTAGAATTATTTAATTAAAAAATAAACCCTTCGGAATAAATTAAGTTTTGCATAGTTGCAAACTTTTTTGGATGTTTTATGAGGTAATCTAAAGTGAGTCGAATACTCCTTCACTTTTTTGAAAGCGTAACAATTTTAAAAAAATAGGGAATATTAATTCCAAATTAACATTCCCTATTTTTCACAATAGATGCTCAATTAAATTAAGCTACCTCATTTTTAAGTTTTTTAAGTTTAAATGCTAGGTAAATACTGCCTCCACCAATTGCTAAAAAGGCAAGTCCAGTCCATACGACTATTGTCATACCAGCAAACAGCGGATTGAATAGCATAATAAATGAAAAGATGACACCAAGTACTCCTAGTACCATTAGATTACCCCAGTCCAATACGCCATAATTTTTTAAATCAAGTGCCGTACCAATGGCTAAAATGGATCTAAATAATATGAGAAATCCCACGTATAGTGGCAACGTCAACATCGACATTTCCGGTTGAGCCACAAGCATACCTCCGATGATTAAAGTCAGAATCCCAAAGACCAATGCCCAACCCCAGTGATCCATTTCATCTTTGTTACCAATGGCAAATACTATTTCCATAATACCCGAAACTAGAAATGAAATAGCAAACACAAACGAAAGTGCTACGTAAGATTCTACTGGAGACATAAATGTATAAATCCCTGTTCCTACAAAAAGTAATCCGATAAGAAGTGGAATCCACCAATTTTTAACTGAATTAGTGACTGTTTTCATAAAATTAGTACTCATAATGCATTCTGTTTTTTAATTAGCAAATAAATATCATTAAATCAGAGCTTGGGCATCTTGTTCTCTTAAGGTTCAAATTTTCAATTCGCTTGAATTTCTATAGCTTAATAAATTTTAATGTAGATTTCTCCTTATATAGGAAAATGCATTTTCCAATTTTTTTATTTCTTAGATTCCATAGCCCTTAGCAAGATGACAAATATACACACTTCTGTCATCTTAAAGTAAAATTTAGAATTGTTTTTATTTTAAAAAATTTCTTTACACTCCTTACCTCTCTAAATTTAGCCTTAGCGCTTCCTTTATTTCCTTTAATTCTTCTCTAATCTCATCTAATCTTCGTTCTTGGCTACTCGCCTCAATATGAGAGGTGATTTTGCTATGAAACTCCCAAAGCTCCTTCACATCGGCATAATTGACTGTTGCATTAGGATAGTCTGGGTTCATTGAAATAAGATTGAGACTGTGGGTTTTGGGGTCATTAATTACTTTTTTTACTCTTACGCTATCTTGTTCTATCACTACGTATATCTGTCCACTTTTGATTTCGTTCACATTAGAAATGGCTTTTGTGATGATCCATTCATGAGGTTGCATGACAGGATACATACTCAGTCCTTCTACCTGAAATCCCCGATAACTGGCATTTCTGTATTCTGGCAATGGAATGGTAAACGCTGGCAAATTCCTATAATATTCTGGGTCTCCAATATTTCCGGCATATCCTGCCGCCGCCTTTACATTAACCATGAGTATATTTTCATTTCCGGCATTATCTAGGCTGATCATTTTTGGGCTAACATCTTTGTCGTTCGGATTTAGATATTTCTGGGTACTTTCGCCGTAGAGCCACAGTGGATTGATATTGTATTCTTGTAGCAATTTCATAACAGCCTTACCACTCATACGTGTCCTTCCCCGCTCGACATCTGCTGTGGTATTTCCCATATTGATTAACTCGGCCATAGAAGATTGTGTCATACCTAATTCTTCTCTAATAAGTTTTAGTCTTTTGCTCTCTATGGGTATCTCCATACTCCAAAGATAACAAAATCATTGGATTAATTCCAAATATTATTAATTATTCCATTATATTTTGGATTTATTCCATATTTTTGTACTAAATCCAATTTTAGAATGACAAAATCGATTTTACACCTTGACCTTGATACATTTTTTGTATCTGTCGAACGCTTACTTGATAGCCGATTAAATGGCAAACCCATCCTAGTCGGCGGCACTGGTGACAGAGGCGTAGTATCTGCTGCCAGCTACGAGGCTCGCACATTCGGAGCCCACTCAGGTATGCCCATGCGTATGGCACGGCAGTTGTGTCCTGAGGCGATAGTCATACGTGGCAATGCATCCTCTTACAGTGAGCATTCACACATTGTCACAGATATTCTAAAAGAAAAAGTACCCATACTCGAAAAAGCCAGTATTGATGAGTTTTATGCTGACCTTACCGGTATGGACAAGTATTTTGGCTGTTACAAATTTGCCTCTGAGCTAAGGTCTTACATTATCAAAGAAACTGGACTACCCATTTCCTTTGGCCTTTCGGTCAATAAAACGGTATCAAAAGTAGCCACCGGCGAAGCCAAACCAAACAACCAGCTAAAGATAGACCTCGGCCAAGAAAAGACCTTCCTCGCACCTCTTTCTATAAAAAAAATTCCCATGGTGGGCGACAAAACTTATCAATCCATGTGCCATCTAGGTATAAAAAGAGTATATACTGTGCAACAAATGCCTGTCGAAATGATGGAAACCGTCTTAGGTAAGCATGGCCGTACCATCTGGCAAAAATCAAATGGTATAGACAACAGCGAATTAATCCAATACCACGAACGTAAATCAATCTCTAATGAAAGGACATTCGGAAAAGACACAACAGATATCTATAAGCTCAAGACAACCATAAGAGCCATGGCCGAGCAACTGGCTTTCCAGCTTCGCAACGGAGGCAAACTCACCGCCTGTGTATCGGTTAAGATAAGATATTCTGATTTTAACACCCATACTAAACAAGCCAAAATACCCTATACCGCGGCCGACCATACCCTTATTTCAAAAGTGGTGGAGCTATTTGACCAATTGTACAACAAGCGCCTGCTCATAAGATTAGTAGGAGTCAATTTTAGTGACTTAGTGAGTGGCAATTATCAAATGAACCTATTCGAAGATACTCAAAAGGTTGTCAATCTATACCAAGCTATGGACAAAATAAGACACCGATACGGAAGTCGGAGTGTCATGCGAGCTTCTACGCTAGGTGCTCGCACTATAGGCAGTATGTTTAATCCATTCAATGGAGAACCACCCGTAGTGCTGGCACATAGAACATTGTGACAAAAGGATACCCACAACACAAGCACCGCCAAAAACCGCAAAAGCACTTAACCGGAAGCACGTTTCATATATAAAATATTTAACATGTGAAAGCTATAAAATGAAATAAACTTTAAATACTTTTGCGGCTATTCGGCAATAATAACGTCTAAGAAAATATTACTGCCCAAATCACCTAAACCAAACAACCTGAGAGAATAGGGAATAGAACATTTGGCATTCTTCGATGAAATACCATTGAAGAAGCTGAGGTTTAATTATTTTTTATTTAAATATTCAAATGGTTCTAAAATGAGATATTATAAATTAACCTTAATCTTTGTTTTTGTTTTTTTCGTTAATAATTCTAAAGCTCAGTCAGTACAAAGACCCGAAAGCTATCAATTCAGTATAGATTTCAGTATGCAGGACGACGTGGTTGAGTTGGTCTGTAAAGAAGGCTGCGGATGGAACAAATTTATGTTTCAACTATTGGAAAACGACCTTATGTGTGTTGACAACACAGGAATATACTCGTGTAACGACCTCACCATGGATAAAAATCCTAAGCGAAAATTTTTGTTTTCCATCACACAGAGTAACAACGAAGTAAAACTAAAGAGTGCTCAAGGTACTAATTGGGATGGGCTAAACTTTAAGTCTAGACCCGTAGGTATAGTCGCCATACTCAACACGGATGGTATAAAACTCTCCAAAAGCGAATAAAAGTGCTTCCAATAATTTTTGCAAACTCTGGCAAATCGCAAACTCTATACAATCATAAAATATGATACCCTGAAAGTATTTATATTTGTGATTAGAAAATTTAGAATAGTGCTACTCGTTAAAATTATTTCTCCATGAAGCGGCTCTCTTCATGGATCATCGTGGTGATTTCAATGCTTATATCCCTGAAATCTATTGCACAGGATACCACCCCTAAGCTCAAGAGCAATACTTCCGGTTTTTTTACCCCCAGCGACACCTTTAATAGAGCTCGGTTCAACAAAGCACTGGTTTTTTCAGCAGCGACCTACACAGGATTTTCTATAGGATTGTACAATGCCTGGTACAAGCAATATCCTCAAAGTGCTTTTCATCTTTTTGATGACCAGGGAGAGTGGAATCAAATGGACAAAATCGGTCACGTCTATACCGCATATATACAAGGAGTCTTATGCTTCAAAGGTGCAAAATGGATCGGAATGAGCGATAAAAATGCCATCTGGACCGGTATCATCTGCGGCAGCCTATTCCAATCAACCATAGAAGTGATGGACGGCTTCAGCGAAAAATGGGGGTTTTCATTAGGTGACATGGGTGCCAATGTAGCAGGTGTGGGAATTTTTGCATTAGAACAACACTTCTGGAAAGACCAAAGAATCCAACTTAAAGTCTCCAGCTATTCAAAGCCATACAGTAACGAACCCATAGAATCTTATGACACCCCCGGAGTTTTCAGCAGTCCATTAAAAAGAGCAAATGACCTATTTGGCAGTTCTTTTCCTTCACGATTTTTAAAAGATTACAATGCACAGACTTACTGGGCTTCTATCAACATACACTCCTTTTTGCCAGAGGGTAATCACTGGCCATCCTGGTTAAATGTTGCCATCGGTACAGGAAGCGAAAATTTGTACGGAGGCTTCCAAAATGAGTGGAAAGAAGGCGATGCCTCATTTAGGCTTGTCGAAGGATATCCTAGAATTAGACAGTTCTATATAGCACTAGACTTAGACCTTACCAAAATTAAAACCAACAACTACTTTTTAAAAGGAATCTTATCCGTCTTTAATATTTTTAAATACCCATCTCCTGCACTAGAAATTAACACCAATGGTGAGATTATTTTTCATTTTCTGAGGTTCTAATGTTTCTCTTCCTAGTGTATATCACTTAGCATTTTCACTATTATTTTTTAAAATCAATATTACATATCTTTGCAAAAATATTTTTTATGCTGTATTCGATGACAGGTTATGGAAGTGCCACAGGGCAAGTGGGAGAAACAACCGTTTTTGTTGAAATCAAAACTCTCAATTCTAAAAGTACTGACCTAAGAGTAAAATTGCCTCTCATGCTTAATAGTCAGGAACACGTCATCAGGAAAATCTTGCTTGACGAAGTCATACGAGGCAGGATAGAATGCATAATTACCATTGAAAATCTGGACGGAAGCGGAAGCGAGTTAATTAATAAGAAGCTTTTTGAAAGCTATTTTAAAGAAATAAAAGACCTACAAAAAAAGCTTGGTATCAGCGAAGGCGATATTACACAGACCATCCTTAGGATTCAAGATGTCGTGGGCACTGGCAGTGACGAACTAGATCCGGCCATTCTTAAGGCAACCGAAACTGCCTGCATCGATGCGGCCAAATCTTTAAACAAATTTAGAGAAGAAGAAGGTGCCGTCATAGGACAAGATTTAACTGAGAGGATACGAATTATCACCGAACTAATACCGGCCATAGAGCCTCACGAAGTCGACCGAATACCCAAAATAAGAGAAAGAATCCTAAAAAATCTTGAAGAATTTAAGAAAATAGAAAGTGTTGACCATAATCGATTCGAACAAGAAATTCTTTTTTACCTTGAAAAACTGGATATCTCTGAAGAGAAGGTTAGACTAAGGCAACATTGCAAATATTTCTTGGAAGAAATGCATTCTCCAGAAATTCAAATAGGTAGAAAACTAAACTTTATAAGTCAAGAAATCGGTAGAGAAATCAACACCCTAGGATCTAAAGCACAACATTTGGAAATTCAACAAATCGTCGTCATGATGAAAGACGAATTAGAAAAAATAAAAGAACAGATTGCCAATGTCCTTTAGTTTTGATTCAAAATCAGGAAAACTCATTTTACTGACTGCCCCTTCAGGTTCTGGAAAAACGACCATCGCTCGGCATCTTCTACAAAAATATGAAGAACTCGACTTCTCAGTATCGGCAACCACCCGCGAGCCTAGGCATTATGAGACCGATGGTAAGGATTACTACTTTATATCTTCTGATGAATTTAAACAACGCTTAGAAAATGGCGAATTCGTAGAACACGAAGAAGTCTATGAGAACCAGTACTATGGGACACTGCAGTCAGAAATCGAGAGAATTTGGGCATTGGGTAAGAGCATCGTATTTGATATTGATGTAAAAGGAGCAAAGAACCTAAAGGAACAATTTGGAGAGCAATGCCTATCCATTTTCATCAGACCACCCTCTCTGGAAGTCCTAATCGAAAGACTTACCAACCGAAAAACGGAATCTGAAGACAGCCTCAAAAAGAGAATAAAACGTGTGACCAACGAAATGGACTATGAAAATTACTTTGACGTCGTCCTAGTTAATGACATTCTCGACGTCGCATTGATAGAGTCCGAACATTTGTTAGAAAGATTCGTTTATGGAGGAGCATCTAAGTATCATGAATTACAAAAAGCTAAACAAACACGAAATTAGGGTCAGCACAAAAGTCACTTACGAAGGTCTCTCGGATCTCAACGGGGTGAAGCATCAGATTTTTTCTTACAAAGTCCACATCGAAAACCATACCAACCAAAACCTAAAGCTACTTAGTAGAAAATGGATAATCTACGATTCTCTATCAGGCAAACGCATTGTGGAGGGTGAGGGTGTTGTGGGATTGAGACCCTCTATAAGCAGTGGTGCCACTTTTGATTATGACTCCTGGTGTCCTATATTGGGAGATTTTGGCAGTATGGAAGGGTATTTTTATTTTATAAATGAAATTACTCTGGAGTATTTTGAAGCTAAAATCCCTCTTTTTGAATTGGTGGTGCCGGACATTATGAACTAACGGAAGATCTTCATTTACAGTGGTTTAAAATTGTTTATTAGCCAAAAATGAACCACTTAGATTAATCATCCCCACCAGTGTGTCATAATTTTCCTTGTCATTTTCTGTTTCCTTAGATTTTCTTGTTAATCATCTAATACCTATTTTGTGCAAAAATTAACTTTACCTACCATGATTGTGAATGTTCTTGTCCTATTTCGATTTCCAAGTATTTTTCGAGCATTGATGATTTTGAGTTTTATATTTTCATATCAAGAAATACTCTCTTCACAGAAATTGTATATGGAATTAGGAATGGGAGTTAATGTTTCTGCTATTCCTAAGGACGGAAGTACTAAGTTGGATTTAACGGCCACGAATGTCAAAATTCCTTTTCCTTCCCTAAGATTCAGATTTATATATAACCGATCGGGGTTTACTCTAGGCATGATGCAGCTTCCCGAGCTATCCATATTTGAATATGGTGTGGTACCATACAAAGTTTATCAATCTAAGAAAATGGACATCTATCCAGATCTGTGTTTTTTTAGATATATCGGTTACAATGTGTTAAATCAAGGAA
>Ga0116163_1002377_pt1 | contig 11052 bp, 8 predicted proteins | sample AD_UKC107_MetaG_FD_89889 | JGI IMG/M metagenome (GOLD analysis project Ga0116163, IMG submission 89889) | Active sludge microbial communities of municipal wastewater-treating anaerobic digesters from Hong Kong - AD_UKC107_MetaG | ecosystem: Engineered > Bioreactor > Anaerobic > Digestate | place...
CGATTTGCCCGCGCCGGATTCGCCCACGACCGCCAGCGTTTCGCCCCGGCGCAGGTCAAAACTCACGCCGCGCACGGCGCGCACCGTTCCGCCGTAGGCGCGGAACGAAATCGTCAGATTCCGTACCGAGAGTATGGTATCGTTATCTGTTTTCATGACGCCTCCTCTCAGTCCTTGCCCCGCTGGGACGGGTCGAACGCGTCGCGGAGGCCGTTTGCGAACATATTGAACGCGATCATCAGCAAAGAGATCAGCGCGGCCGGGAAGAACGTCTGGTACGGAAGCGACATCAGATTCTTCTGCGCTTCGGCCAGCAGCACGCCGATGGACGCCAGCGGCGCTTTGATGCCCAGGCCGATATAGGCCAGGAACGATTCCGCGAAGATCGCGCCGGGGATGGCGATCATGGCGGTTGTGATCAGCGGGCCGATCGCGTTTGGCAGGATATGGCGGAAAATCAGCGCCCTGTCCCCGGTGCCCAGGGTGCGGGCCGCCAGCACGTATTCGCGGACTTTCAAGCGGTAGAACTGCGCGCGCGTAAGGCGCGCCGCGTGTATCCACCCCTGCACGACAAGCGCGAGGATCACCGACAGGATACCCGTGCCGAAAAACAGGATAAACATCGTGACGACCGCGATGTTGGGGACGGATCCAAGCACCTCGGTGATGCGCATCATGATCATATCCACCTTGCCGCCGTAATACCCGGCGACGGCGCCGTATACCACGCCGATGACCGCGTTGATGAGCACCGACAGCACGGCGATCAGCAGCGATACGCGCGCGCCTACAAACAGCCGCGTAAACAGGTCGCGGCCCAGATAATCCGTACCCATCCAGTAATATTCGTCGTCGGCGCCCAGAAAGACGTAGTAGTTTACGGTCACGTCGGCAATCTCCACGCCCCGGATGGTGCGTATGTTATCATAGGAAAGTATCGCGCCCTCGGGGTATTTTTCGGTGTCGCCGAAATATTCCGTGCGGCGGTTGGTGAGCACGCGGCTGCCGTTGAGTATGCCAAGATTCTCTAACCCCTGCACACGCGGCGGCATATTGACGCGGTCGGTATTCTGCTCGTTGAACCCATAGGCGTTAAAGCCCGGCGCGAACAGCGCGAGGAACACGACGAGCACGATCACGAAAAACGCGATGACGGACGGAACGTTGCGGCACAGGCGGGCGAGGGCGTCGCGGAAAAACCCGACCGGCTTTGCGTTGAATTCCGCGCCCGGAGACCAGCTTTCACCGACGAAAACAAAGCTTTCTTTATCGAGCGTATCCTCCGCGGGCAGGATTGGGCGTTCGTTCATTTTTTCGCCCCCATTCTGACGCGCGGATCGATAACGCCGTATAAAATATCCATGACGAATATCGTCAGCAGCGATATGGCGGTATAGAAAATCACCACGGCGATGGTCAGCGCATGGTCGTATGAGCTGATGGCGTCGATCATGATGCCGCCCACGCCGGGGATGGCGAATATTTGCTCAATGACCAGCGAACCGCCCAGGATGTTTGCGAACATCGGGATGATAATATGCACGATGGGCAGACAGGAATTGCGAAACGCGTGGTGCACGGTCGCCTCCCCCTGCGTAAGCCCTTTGGTGCGCGCAAGGAGCATAAAATCGGAATTGACGGTCTCGATCAGCTCGCCGCGCAGGTAGCGCGCGACGGTCGCCACGGGCCAGAGGGTCAGCGCGAGAACCGGGAGCATCAGCGAGCTTATCTTCTCAAGGAAGGATACCGAGGGCTGATAGATAATGGGGGCCCAGCCCAGCTTGTATGCCATGAAATACTGCAAAAGCGAGGCGAACACGAAAGAGGGAAGGGAGATAAAAATCACGACCAGAAATGAGATGATGTGATCTGAAGGCTTGTTTTTTCGAAGCGCGGCGACCGTGCCCATCGCAATGCCGATCGGTATGGCGATCAGCAGGGAAGCGAGGTTGATGGTCAGCGATATGGGGATGCGACGCATCAGTATTTTGAACACGGGCACGCTTGGCTCAATGGCGACGGACACGCCCCAGTCGCCGTCAACGAAAATACCCCTGAGATAGTAGTAATACTGCGTAAGGATCGGCTCGTTCAGGTGCATTTTGCTGTCCAGCGCTTCCAGCACGGCGGTGGACAGCTCCGGGTTTTCATAAACGCTGCCCGGCATCAGGCGTATCACCACAAACGAAATGGAGACAACAAGAAACAGCGTCAGGCACATGGCGGCAAACCGCGCCAAAATGTATTTGCCGATGGGAAATCACCTCGCTGCGGTTGGATATTCAGGAATACGGGGTTCATTCGGGACATCAGAAAACGATGGCCGACAAACCGTCTCATTTGCCGGTCATCGTCTGATTATTAAGCAAAACGATAGTGAGGACGGGACGGACTATTCGGCGATGTCGGCAAACATTACGCCGAGGCCCTGGCTGGGGATGTACTCATCCACCGGCAGCAGCACGCGTTCCGATACCAGCGCATGCGCGACGTATTCCACGGTGGGAAGGTTCATCACATCGTCGAGGAACTCCTTTTCCAGCGCCAGCAGGATCTCCTTCTTCTTTTCCACGTCCAGCCTGTATTCCGCGGTCTGGGACAGGGCGTAGAGTTCGTCGAAGGTTTCGTTGCCGTAATTGGTATAGGTGTTGGAAGACGAGGTATACGGCGCAAAGATGCGCGTGGGGTACAGTGTGGTCGAGGGGATATTAAAGAGGTGGCCGCCGATTTCATAGCCGTTGGGCTGCGTGGCCCACGAGCGCATGAGGCTGGTCTTCTGCGTATCGGGCAGGATTTCGATTTCGATGGAGAAGCGGTCCTCTCCGAAAATCGCCGGCATGGATTGCTGCAGGTACTCGCTCATAGCCCTGAGCACCGCGCCCGTATCCTCTACCAGGAATTTAACCTGAATGCTTTCCAGCCCGTAGCGCTCCATGGCGCTGTCGAAATACTGCTTGGCAAGCGCCGGGTCATACCCGCCGTTTTCCGGCACCAATGCCTGCGCCTCGGGCAGATCACGGTAGAGTATGCCGTTTTCGGCGTCCACATACGCCAGGTGGTGGATATAGTACGGCGCCGGTATCGAGTACAGCAGAGAGGCGAGCGTGTTGCGGTCGATCGCGTAGAACAGCGCCTTGCGGAACTCCTTGTCCTGCAGGATGGGCTGCTCTTCGTTGACGCGGTTGATTTCAAAGTGGTAGATCAGCACCGTGTTGACGGACCACAGCCGCGGGTCTTCCATATAGATAGGATAGGTGTAGAAGTCGAGGAGCACGCAATCCAATTCGCCGTTTTCAAACAGTTGGAGCTGGGTGCTGGAATCCGGCACGACGCGGATGATGACCTTGTCGAAATTGATGCTGTCGGCAAGGGGAGACAGCGGGTTTTTGATGTATACGCGCTGCGAGCCCTTGACCCATTCGGAGAAAACAAACGGCCCGCTGGACAGGAAATACTCCAGCTCCGTGCCGTAGTTTGTGGCTGTGCGGGATTCGTTCATGCCCGCCTCGTACAGTTCTTCGTTCACGGGCTTGGTGCTGGTCATGTTAAACTGCCGCATCACGTCTTCGGCCGCATACGGCTCGGTGGTGGTGATCTGGATGGTGTAGTCGTCTATCTTCTTGATGCCGACGTCCTCCCACGCCACAGCCTCGTATCCTTCCTGGTTTTGCATGTAATAGGCGTTGGCGTTAACGATCTCAATGTAATACTTGCCCACGCTGGTGCCCACGGCATTAAGCATCACGGGATCCATGGCCATTTTCCACGAATAGATGAAGGTGTCCGCGTTGATGGGATCACCGTTTTCCCATACCGCGCCTTCGCGGATTTTGATGTTCCATACGGTGCCTTCATCATCCATCTGCTGCGGTTCGCTTTCGGCCAGCTCCGGAACCAGTATCACCGAGACCCTGTCCTCGGCGGGTTTTTCGCGGTAGAGGTTACCGGTTACATAGGAGCTCAAGTCAGAGTCGACCGAAAGGGTAGCGGTGTGGGGATTAGCGGACGATGAGTCGGTTACGGCCGCTTCCCGCCACACTTTTTCCTCCTCTGCGGCGGCAAAGCCGGTATTCGCCGCGACAAGCATGGCCGCCAACAGCAGGACCAGCGTGGTTTTTACTTTTTTCATGCGTTTCCATCTCCTTAACCTTATGTTGTTTTGTCGCTACTATCCGGCTTGAACACCCCATATTCCAGGCGACACAGAGAACGGACGAGCAGGGATGGTTGTTGTCCGCAATAGTAGTAAACGTTTTCTATAATCTCATACTAGCATGTGCTTATACGTTTGTCAACAATGAATCGAAATGTTATATATTACTTACATTAGAGAGACGATAAATCAAATTTTGACGAAAATCAAAGCGGTTGACATTTAGGGCGGGACATCCTATAATCAGAAGGTAACGTTTTCTTTTGAATTGAGATATTTCTGTTAAGGAAGGTTTATTTCCGATGCGAGATATTAAAAAAGTAACGATCAAAGACGTCGCCCAGGAGGCGAACGTGGCGATTGCCACCGTGTCGCGGGTGCTCAGCAACAACTATCCCGTGAGCAAACAGACGCGCAAAAACGTACTGGACGCGGTGAAGAAGCTGAACTACCGGCCCAACAGCATCGCCAGAAGCCTGAAGGCGCAGCAAACGTTTCTGGTAGGCATGGTTGTGGCGGATTTGTCAAACCCGTTTTTTATGAAGCTGACCAAAGACGTGGAGCATTACCTGTGGGAAAACGGGTACAATATTATCATCGCGGAGCATGAAGAAAATCCGAAAAAAGAGCAGCAGATTGTGGAAATGCTGCTGGAAAACAAGGTGGCCGCCATTATCACCACCACCTGCCATCCGGACAAGCGGTATTATAAAAACCTGAAGGACACCGGCGTGCCTATCGTGTTTGTGGACCGGCGGATCGAAGGCTGCGAAATGGACACGATTGTCGAGGACAACGAGGCCAATTCCCGCGAGCTGGTGGAGCATCTCCTTTCGCTCGGGCACCGCAGGATTGTTGTGGTCAACGGCGATTTGAGCGTGAATACGGCCCTCGACCGCTATCAGGGGTATGTTTCCGCCTTTGCCCGCCGCGGGATCGAGGTGGACGAACGCTACGTGATCAACGCCAACCTCGGGCCGAGTTATCCCATTATCAAACGTGTTTTGCAGGAATACGGCCGGGAGCAATGGCCCACCGTGATCTACGGCACAAACAACCTGCGCGCGGAGGCGGCCCTTCGCGTCTGCATGGATCTGCAGATGCGGGTGCCTCAGGATATCTCGGTGGTGTCGTACGGGGATATCGCCATGCCCTGGCTGTACAGCCTTAAGCTGACGCATATCGACCAGGACATGGTGCGCATCGGGAAAAAGGCGGGCGAGATCGTGATCAGAAAGGTGCGGCAGCCCAGCGATACCGTGACCGAGTACATCATCGAATCGCGAATCGTGATCGGGAACTCGGTACGTGATCTGCGGCAGGGATAACGCCGTTCTCTGAAGAAAGTATACCTGGACCATTAACCGGAAAGGAACAGTACTATGAATAAAAACGGCATGATTTCAACAGAATTTCTGAAAAAAGCAAAGCAGGCATACGGCCAAAACCCGGCCAAAACCATTGCCGGAAGCGTGATTTTAAACGGTATCAACAACACCGCGCGCAAACAGGAAAGCGTCATCAGCATGCACCAGGTGTTTTCCGACGAGATCGACACCCTGGAGATCACCAACCAGAAGAAAAGCGGGCGCTGCTGGATCTTCGCGGGCATGAACGTGCTGCGTTACCACATCAACCAGAAGCTCGGGTTCAAAAACAAGAACTTTGAGCTGTCCCAGCCGTATATGATGTTTTACGACAAACTGGAAAAGGCGAATTATTTTCTGGAAAGCGTCATCGAAACCGCGTCCGAGCCCAAGGACGGCCGCGTGGTGATGTGGCTGTTTCAAACCCTGATGGCCGACGGCGGCCAGTGGGATATGCTGGTGAACCTGATCAAGAAATACGGCGTCGTGCCCAAGTACACGATGCCCGAAAGCTATCACTCCAGCAATTCGCAGGGCATGAACGCGATACTGGTAAAGAAGCTGCGTAAGGACGGCGCGCAGCTGCGCCGCATGATCGCGCAGGGGAAGACGGCGGAGGAAACGCTTGCCGAAAAGCAGAAAATGATCGTCGAGATCTACGGCATGCTTTGCTGCTTCCTGGGCGAACCGCCCGAAAGTTTCAACTTCGAGTACCGCGACAAGGACAACGGCTATCACCGGGACGCAAAGCTCACGCCGCTTACGTTCTTCAATAAGTATGTCGGGGAAGACTTTATCGACGATTACGTAAGCCTCATCAACGCGCCCACGGAGGACAAGCCCTACGGCAAAACCTATACGGTGAAATATCTGGGCAACGTCGTGGGCGGGAAGCCCGTGGTGTACCTGAACCTCGAATCAGATCAGCTTGCCGGCATGGCAAAACGCCAGGTGCTCGACGGCATTCCGGTGTGGTTTGGCTGCGACGTGGGCAAGATGTACGAGCGCGACCTGGGCATTATGGATACCGGGCTTTACGACTATGATGCGATTCTCAATACCGACCTGAGTATGACCAAGGCGGATATGCTGGATTACGGGCACACCGTGCTCACCCACGCCATGACGCTGACGGCCGTGGACGTGGAGGACGGCAAGATCAACAAATGGAAGGTCGAAAACAGCTGGGGCGACGAAGTCGGCGAAAAGGGCTTTTTCGCAATGAGCGCGGATTGGTTCAAATACTACACGCACCAGGTGGTCGTCAGTAAAAAATACCTCTCCCCCGAACAGCTTGAAGCCCTGAAACAACCGCCTACCGAACTCAAGCCATGGGACCCGATCGGGGCATTGGCTTTTGTCAGGTAAACGCTGAACAAATCCCCTGCGCGCTGCCGGGCGTATTTCCACCATCTTGCGCCTGCGGGAATGATGCGAAAACCTCGTCAGATGGTTTGCCGCACCGAAGCAGGTCGCGGTTGAGTGAATAAATGTTTTGTAACCCTGTTGTCGCTTCTTGTTTTGCAGAGCGGTAACAGGGTATTTCCTGTTCTGTGTATGATAGTTAAGTCCACATAAATATGATTTTTAATGATTATTCTTGACTTAACTATCATTATTTCGTAAAATGGTAGCAGGAGGCGGTGACCATGGAGCGGAAGATTGAGCTACGGCTTCAGGCGTGGAAAAACAAAGGAGCAGAACGTATGCCCTTGGTTTTGGACGGCGCCAGGCAGGTGGGCAAAACCTATATCCTTCGGGAGTTTGGTAAACGCTATTTCAAGAATACGGTGTATGTTAACTTGGAAACCAATCTATCGGTGGCATCGTATTTTGACGATGATATTGCACCGGAAAAGCTGCTGCGTTATCTGGAAGCTTCCGCCGGAGAAAAAATCGTGCCTGGGGAGACGTTGATCATCCTTGACGAGATACAGTCCTGCGAGCGTGCGCTGACATCGCTTAAATACTTCTGCGAGGAAACGCCGGAATATCATATAGCGGTTGCGGGAAGCCTGCTCGGGATTGCGATCAAACGTGAACGGCATTCGTTTCCTGTGGGCAAGGTGGAGAGGATGACGCTGTATCCTTTTGATTTTGAGGAGTATCTTTGGGCACGGAATAAGAGGATGCTTTCGGATGATATCCGCAATGCCTGGGAACGCATGGAGGCGCTGCCGGATGCGTTGCATCAGGATGCCATTAAACGCTATCGCGAATATTTGATCGTGGGCGGAATGCCCGCTTGCATCAATGCTTTTCTGAAAGACGGCAGTTTTTTGGATGTAGTATCGGTGCAGAGCGGTATTGTTGATAACTACATTGCGGATATGGCAAAATACGCATCGAATGCAGAAAGCGTAAAAAATCGCGCCTGCTACGATTCCATACCGGCGCAGCTTGCTAAGGACAATAAGAAGTTTCAATATAAAGTTGTGCGTAAAGGCGGAAGCGCTACGATTTTTGGTGAAGCCATAGATTGGCTGAAACAGGCCGGAATTGTGCTTAAGTGCCAGCGTCTTGACCATGCCTATATGCCGGTATCCGTCTATGCCGATTTATCGGCTTTTAAGCTTTACATGGGCGACGTCGGCCTGCTGGCGATGAAGGCCGGATTGTCCCAGCAGACGATTCTTTCCGGAGAAGGCAATACCTTCATGGGCGCTGTCACGGAAAACTATGTGGCGCAGCAGTTAATCGTCAAGGGCTATCCTTTGTATTATTGGGAAAGCAAGAGTACGGCGGAACTTGATTTCATCCTGCAAAAAGGCAGCGATGTCATCGGTGTCGAGGTCAAAAAAGGCGAGCATGTCCGCTCGCGCAGCCTGAGTGTATTTACGCAAACTTATAAACCGGCGTACAATATTCGCCTGTCGTTAAAAAACTTCGGCGAAAAGGACGGCCTTAAATCCGTGCCGCTGTACGCGGCGTTTTGCATTTGAGTTTCGGTCAAATTGCAGCCCTTGACATCCACCCCCTCTTTTGCTATGCTGTATCCAATCTACACGGCTAAGGGAGGCGATCTGATGGCAGCTATGGATATGCGAATGCCCCGTCAGATGTTCTGCTGCCCCGAAACAGGTCGTGGTTGAGCGGCTTTATGCCGTTATGTACATGTGAATGTCAACCCTTCCCTCTCGGGGGAAGGGTTTTTCGTTTTAAAAACATCCCGCGTCTATTGGTGGCTATGCGCCACCGTGGGCAACAGGGATAAACGAGCAAACCTAACCTCCGACGCAAAGGGTATTGCGGCATCGGGGGCATTTTAATACGGAAAATTCCCATGAAACGATCGATATATCTTTCTAATAGGTTATAATAACATTTGAAGGAGAATTGTTATGCCAGTCAAAATTCCGGACGCCCTGCCGGCCACCAAGACCCTGGCCGATGAAAATATCTTTGTGATGACCGAGAAGCGGTCTTCCACCCAGGATATCCGCCCGCTTCGGATCGCGATATTAAACCTGATGCCCACCAAGGAAAAGACCGAAACCCAGCTGCTGCGCCTGATCTCCAACTCGCCCCTGCAGGTGGAAATCACGCTGCTTCGCACCGACAGCTACGAATCAAAAAACGTATCCGCCGACTACCTGAATGCCTTCTACCGCACCTTTTCGGACGTGAAGGACGAGGTGTTTGACGGCGTCATCATCACCGGCGCGCCCGTGGAAAAGCTTGATTTCAAGGATGTGCAGTACTGGGAGGAGTTGACCGAGATCATGCGCTGGGCGGACGAACGCGCGTTTTCCACGCTGTTTATCTGCTGGGCGGCGCAGGCGGGGCTTTACTTCCATTACGGCATCGATAAAAAACCGCTGCCCAAAAAGCTGTTCGGCATCTTCAATACCGCGATTACCGACGTGCACGACAAGCTGTTTTGCGGCCTGGACGATACCTTCACCGTGCCCATGAGCCGCCATACGGAGCTGGACGAGGCAGCCATCGGCACCTGCCGCGACCTGATCGTGCTCGCCTGGTCTGAAAAGACCGGTTCCGCGGTGATCCGCAGCTGCGACGGACGGCGGGTGTTTGCCACCGGGCATTCCGAGTACGACCGCGACAGCCTGGCCTCGGAGTACTTCCGCGACAAGGGCAAGGGGCTTTCTATCGACCTGCCCGAGAACTATTTCCCGAATGATAACCCCGCCATGCAGCCGTGCGTGAACTGGCACGCGCACGCAAGCCTGCTGTTTTCCAACTGGCTGAATTACTTCGTCTATCAGGAAACGCCCTACGACCTGCGCGAGGGCTTGCTTCATGGGGAGAAGAAGTGATGGATAAGATAGTAGATTTATTGAAAGAAAACGTCACCGTCAGCTGCGAGGTGTTCCCCCCGCGCGAGTTCGCGCGCTGCGAGGAAGCCGGGCGGGTGGTGAAGAAAATCGCGGCGCTCAAACCCCTGTTTATCTCCGTTACCTACGGCGCGGCGGGCAAAGCGCCGCAGTTCACCCGCGAAATCGCCCAAACCGCGCAGGCGGCGGGCGTGCCCGCGCTTGCGCACCTCACCTGCATCAATTCCGCCGTCGATACCGTGGACAAGGTGCTCGACGAGCTCAGGGAAGCGGGCGTAGGCAACGTGCTCGCCCTGCGCGGCGATATTCCCGAGGGCGAGACCTTCCCGGACGGCAAGCGCTTTGAGCACGCCGCGCAGCTGGTAGCCCACATCAAACGGCGCGGCGGGTTTTGCATCGGCGCGGCCTGTTATCCGGAAGGGCATCCCGAAAGCGAAAACCGCGCCGCGGATCTGCGCCACCTCAGGGAAAAGGTGGACGCGGGCGTGGATTTTCTGACCACGCAGATGTTCTTTGACAACGCGACGCTGTATAATTTCCTCTACCGCGTGCTGCGCCTGGGCATCAGCGTGCCGGTGGGCGCGGGCATCATGCCCGTGATCAGCGCCGGGCAGATCAAGCGCATCACCGCGCTGTCGGGAGCCACGCTGCCGCCGCGCTTTTTATCCATCGTGGATAAATTCGGCGGCGATCCGGCCTCCATGCGGCAGGCGGGCGTCGCCTACGCCACCGAGCAGATTATCGACCTGATCGCCAACGGCATCCGCCACATCCACCTGTACACCATGAACCGCGCCGACGTCGCCGCGGATGTGTTCCGCAACCTCGGCGCGATCATCGGGAGGTAGCCGATGCACCCGTTTTTGAAGCTGTTTCAATCGCGCCGCGTGATCTTTGACGGTTCGATGGGCGCGACGCTGCAAAGCATGGGGCTGACCGGCGGCACGCCGCCCGTGCTTTGGAACCTGGAGCGCCCCGGCGCCGTCAAAGCCGTGCACCGCGGCTATCTTGACGCGGGCGCGGACGTGGTGCTTTCCAATACTTTCGGAATTGATCCCGATGAAACCGCCGACTGGGAAACGTTGGTCACCAAGGGCGTGAAGCTCGCCAAAGAAGCGGTCAAAGAAGCCGGGCACGGCTTTGCCGCGCTGGATTTAACCAGCCTGGGGAAGCTCTTGAAGCCCTGGGGCGGGCGGGACTTTGAGCATGCCCTGCAGTGGTACGAAAAGCTGGCGGC
>Ga0116163_1002378_pt1 | contig 11051 bp, 7 predicted proteins | sample AD_UKC107_MetaG_FD_89889 | JGI IMG/M metagenome (GOLD analysis project Ga0116163, IMG submission 89889) | Active sludge microbial communities of municipal wastewater-treating anaerobic digesters from Hong Kong - AD_UKC107_MetaG | ecosystem: Engineered > Bioreactor > Anaerobic > Digestate | place...
CAGTGTTAAAAAACGGAATAAACGTTTCATTGTTCTCTTCAAGTTTCAGAATGGCCTCTTCAAGAGGCATTTTATTGATTGAACAGCCGTTATTTTTTTTGAACTCAATATGCGGGTTTGAAACTGAATCGTCAATAATATTTAAATCATATTCCACAAAATCGTCATGCTCAAATTTATGCTCCTTGATTTTATCAAAAGGAATTTCAGCCATCTTCAGCGAATCGTGGTTTTTATAAATTACAGCATAGTTTTTGTTGGCGTAATCAAGATCGCTGTCTACTTTACTGACTCCTTTTTTAAAAAGAATGAAATCCATTTTTTCGACTTTCATCTGGAGATAAGCCTCAATTTTATCTATTGGCTTGTTGCTTACCTGGTTGAGCCTCAGATCCCTTCCCTGGGAGCTGATGGTTTCAAGAAAAGGGACTTCCCCCCTCGCAGGACCTTTGTGAAGGGAATGCTTTTCCTTGTATTTTACTATCTGTTTTTCCATTTTTTCAACGAGAAGATCTATAGCGGAATATAGAGTGGAGGCCTTCTCCCTTCCGTGGAACTGAATGCCATCACCATTGATAATTACCTCTGCGCCGTGATCCAGTTTTTCAACATACATTATTACATGAGCATCGATGTGTTGATCAAAATGTGTTTCAAGTTTTAACAGTTTTTTTTCAGCATACTCCTGAAGCCTTTCAGATACATGCATGTGTCTTCCAGTAAATGTTATGTTCATAAATTCCCCTCTGACTTGATCATATTAATTTTTTTCCTTTTATGCGATGGAGGTATGTTTAAAACGCTCCTGTATTTACTGATGGTCCTCCTGGCAACATTAATTCCATTCTTTTTCAGAACAGAAACAATATCATCGTCTGTCAGCGGTTCCCGGTGGTCTTCACTGTCGATTAAATTTTTTACCAGGTTCATCACTTGGTCAGATGATTGTTCGTTTGTATTAGCTGACTTGAGCTTTGAAACAAAGAAATATTTTAATTCAAAAACGCCCCAGCTGGTCTGCACAAACTTATTGGTTGTTGCCCGGCTCACCGTTGATTCGTGCATGCCTATCTTTTCTGCTATCTCAACATGGGTCAGCGGCTTGAGGTTCCCCGGTCCTTTAATTAAGAACGGCTTTTGCGCCTCCATTATGGCGGCAACAACTTTTATTATAGTCTCCCTCCGGCTGGCAATATTCTTTATGAGATATTTTGCTGACTGCAATTTGTCCTGAATATAATCCTTCAAATTTTTTTCAATGCTTTTTTTCCTTAAAATCTCAACATAATAAGAATTTATTCTTATGGGCGGAATCCAGTCATCATTCATTGCCACAATAATTTCACCGTCAACATACTTGACATCAATATCAGGAACAATATAACGGACTTCGTTCGACCTGAACTGCCTTCCGGGAAATGGATCAAGATTCTGAATCATTTTACTGGTTTCAATTATCTCTCCAACCGACTTATTAATTCCTCGAGCAATCTTTTCGTAATTCAGGTTTTCCAGATCAATAAAATGATCCGAGAGTATTCTTTGCATCACCATATCATCAGGATAATAATACTTTGCCTGAATAAGCAGTGATTCCTGCACATTGCTGCATGCACAACCTACTGGATCGAAATGCCGGATTTTTGTTATTACCTGTTCAAAAAGGTCAGTTGAGACGGATTTTCGGCCAGTCATGTCGGGAATTTCTTGTGTATAGAATCCGCTTGGGTCAAGGGAAGTAATAATACTTTCATAAAGAAACAATTCTTCTTCATTTTCAGCAGTTAACTGTGCCTGCCACATAAGATGTTCGGACAGTGACTCGACATGGGCAACGACACTTTCCAGATAGTCCCTTTTTTTATCCTGTTCTACAGAAATGGAAAAGGGGGCTTCACCCATATCGCCGTATTTATCAAGCTCTTCTTCAGCCCTGTTTAACGTTGATTCATCGCCGCTGAGGTTCTGGCTGACCTCGCTTACCAGATTGGCATTATCAATATCACTAGAAGAAGATTGCTCTCCTTCTTCTAAAACCGGGTTGTTGAGAAGTTCTTCACTTATTTTATCAGCCAATTCAAGTGTTGAGAGCTGCAATAACTCAATAGCCTGTTTAAGTGATTGAGTTAAGATCAGTTTCTGGTTCTGTTTTAATCCTAGCTGCAGTGAAACTGCCATAGAAAAACCACTATCAGATAATCATCAATTCCCGTTTAATGCTCAATTTCAGGAGCATATGTTAAATGTACTGCAAATATAAAATAAATCAAGATTCTTTTTTTTTCGAAAATCTGGTCCTTTTTGAACACGGGTGAATCATGATTGAAGAAAAAAACCGGGAACAGTATAAATCAGCTCAAGAGATAATATCCCTTGAGCTTCATCAGCTTTTCGAATCAATCGGGTTATGACTTTTTACTTATCTCCTCTGGAAGAATTTTTAAGCGAAGCTGCTATAAAATCCTTGAAAAGAGGATGGGGTTTTACCGGTTTTGATTTAAATTCAGGATGAAACTGTGTCGCGATAAACCAGGGGTGGTCCGCAATTTCAATGGTTTCAACAAGACTGTTTTTTGGATGAATTCCGCCGAAGACCATGCCGCGTTCCTCATAAAGTGATTTGAACCTGATAGTAAATTCAAAACGATGGCGGTGACGTTCCACTTCAGACGCTTTATTGTAAATTTTTCTTATTATACTGTTTTCCGTAAACTTGCATAAATAGCCGCCCAGACGCATGGTCCCGCCCTTCTCGATAATAATCTCCTGGTCTTCAAGAAGTGAAATAACCGGATAGGGGGTTCCCGGGTCAAATTCACTCGAATTCGCACCTTTCAGGCCGCAGACATTTCTTCCAAATTCAATTACCGCGCATTGCATACCAAGGCATATGCCAAAGAAAGGAATCTTTTCTTTTCTTGCATGGGATATAGCCATGATTTTACCTTCTATTCCCCTGTCTCCAAAACCGCCGGGAACAAGTAAACCGTCAACGCCCTTGAATAATTTTTTCAGGTTTCCCCTTTTTTCATCTTCAATGTCCTCAGAATCGATCCTGACGATTTCAAGCGCAGCATGATTTGCCACAGCGCCGTGGAGCAGTGCTTCATAAATTGACCGGTATGAATCCTGGAGGGAAATATATTTCCCCACAACAGCGATAGTAACCGTTGCCCTGGGGTTCGTGAGTGATTTGATGAATTTATTCCATTCCGGAAGGGTGAGCTTGCTTACCGGAAGACCAAAATGTTCAAGAACGATCTCGTCATAACAGTTTTTATGAAACATTGCCGGAATTTCATATATGGACCCGTGGATGTCTTCGGCTGATATGACGTTTCGCTCTTTCACGTTACAGAAAAGAGCAATTTTACTTCTCATCTCATCAGAAAGACGTTTCCCAGTGCGGCATAAAAGAATGTCAGGGATGATCCCCAGCTGCATTAATTCCTTCACGGAATGCTGGGTTGGCTTTGTTTTCTGTTCCCCGGCCACTGAGATAGTGGGCACCAGAGTGAGGTGAACATTAAGGACCTTTTTGCTTCCCAGTTCCTGCCTTACCTGACGAATCGCTTCAAGAAACGGTATTGATTCAATATCACCAACGGTTCCGCCGATTTCCACCATGACGAAATCGATGTCCTCTTCATTGGCAACATCAAAAATCCGTTTTTTAATCTCATTCGTAATATGGGGGATGACCTGGACCGTCCTTCCGAGATAATCGCCGCGGCGTTCACGCTGAATAACTGAATAATAAATCTGTCCTGTTGATACAGAATTTTTTTTGCTTAAATTCGCATTGGTAAAACGCTCATAATAACCAAGGTCAAGATCGGTCTCGGCACCGTCTTCGGTAACATACACTTCTCCGTGCTGAAAAGGGCTCATTGTTCCCGGATCAATATTAATATAAGGGTCCATTTTTATGATTGAAATTTTATAACCATGACCTTCAAGCAGAAGTCCCAGAGAAGCGATGGCTATTCCTTTACCTAATGAAGAACAAACACCACCCGTTACAAAAATAAACTTCGTCTTTTTGTTATTTACTTCCATTATAGTTACCCGTATTGAATAGTATTGATTTTATGTCTCCTCTGGAATTACACTTTGAACCAAATTGCTGAAGAGTACAAGCAGGAAAAAGTCATATTAAATTTATTTTACCTTGTTGTAACACAAAACTATATTAAGGGATAAAATTGTACGTCAAAGTGATGACATTACTGAAATGAGAGACAAACATGACTTGACATTATTAGTCTATCCGGCTAATAATTCATTTATTATATACAAAATCCATGGGTTTTACAGAAAGAATAATCATTATAATACCGGACATAAATATCAAGTAAGACTTCCGTGTAATTATATCAAAACAAGAGGTTCCCATGACAGAAAAAAGAAAATACCCCCGATATGCCTGTAAGTTAAAGGTAAAATTCGACTATTACGAGGGGAATCCTGAAGAAATTGATATAGATATATCCGTATCAAAAAAGGGGAAGGGCTTCATCCTTGATATAAGCAAGGGAGGTGTTTTCATAGTAACCAATGAGCGAGTGACCATCGGAAGTCCGATAAAACTTACGTTTGTGACCAAAAAAAACAAAAACATGATCACCGGCAATATTGTCAGGGTCGGACTGCTTAAAAACAATCCCTCTGAAGTAGCACGCAGATTTGTACAATTCTCTGATAAAGGCGATTCCTACATGGCTGTTGAATTCAACGAACCATTGGAAAAACTTTATGAAGATGAACTATAATACCGGAATGCAATGAAAAATAAAATTATCCGCATAGATGACATTTCCGATATCGACACCTCTCGTATCTCGGTATATGACCTCAACAACCGCTACATTGACAGAAGGGGCAACATGTACACCCTTCGCTACAATAAAGTCCAGAAGAAAGTTGAAATTATTAAAATTATGCGAACCCATATCAATGATGCTTCGTACTTTCAAAGAAAAGTTATACAGAATAAAATTGACCGAAGCAGAAACGAAAACATTGAACCTGAAGAAAAAGAAGCTCATGACGACTATGATGATAATGAAGATACTTTCGAGCCAAACAGTTTTATCAATCTGGCGATAGAGTTGATGATGACACACAGAGAGCGCCTTAAAGGCATCATGATGAACATTAAAAACTCAAACGTGGTACAATGGGAAAATAAGGCAGCATCAACCGAACTTGACGAAATATTCAGAAATATCGATATTGACGGCATCCAGAGTTTTGAAAAAGCGGAAAACTACCAGAAAGAACTCATCAATTATCCCCGTTCAATAACCTATTACCAGGCAAAAATAGACAAAAAAGGCCGTGACATCATTGAAGCCCTGGCCGGACATAATGAAAGAATAATGAAATTCATTTATGTTTATGAAATGCTGCAGACAATTAAAGCCCTGTACCGAAACCTCAAAAAACTCATCAACACGCTGAAAACATACATAGACGGCATCGAACCGGAAGATATTAAAAACCTCAACCAGGGTGAAAAACAGTTTTTTAACGATGCTCTTGTTTCAATCAATAACACCATTGACGAAATCGACGACCTTCTTGACGGGTCGCGCCACCTCGAAGAGTATGTCTACTCAAACAAAAATTTTTAACATTACGGACAGGGGCTACATTCTCATAATCACATCCTGGCCCTGATAGCCCTGTTCACCAATCGCGATTGACGCTTTATCATCTATTTTAAACCGCTCAACCATTGCAAGAAGCTCACGGGCCCTCGACTTGATTTCTTCGCTCACTGTTGTTGTTTCCTCTACCAGGGAGGCATTTTCCTGGGTCACGGTGTCCATTTCCGCTATGGCAATATTGATCTGGTCAACCCCAGACCTCTGTTCTTCGCTTGAAATTGCTATCTCGGAGATAATTCTGTCCATATTCTTTATTGAGCCCACAATTTCCTTTAAAGCGCCGCTGCTCTTGTTCGCAAGAACCGATCCCCGGTTCATTTTTTCTGTGGACTCCTCAATGATCGAGGTAATTTCCTTTGCGGCTGTACCTGCCTGTTTCGCCAGATTTCGAATCTCAGAAGCGACCACAGCGAACCCCCTTCCCTTCTCTCCGGCGCGCGCTGCTTCAACCGCAGCATTCAGCGCGAGGAGGTTTGTCTGGAAAGCGATATCATTGATCACGATGATAATTTCGCCAATTCTTTTACTCGAATCGCCGATTTCATTGATTGAACTCATCGCCTCGCCGACAACAACGCTTCCTTCATCTCCAAGGCGCGATGTCGTCGCCGATAACCGGTTTGCCTCCTGGGCGTTATCTGCGTTCTGTTTGATACTGGCCAGGGCCTGCTCGATTGTGGATACGACTTCCTCGATCGCCGAGGCCTGTTCAGACGTCCGCTGAGAGAGATTCTGATTGCCTATGGTGATCTGTTCAACTGCCTGAACGAGACCCATCGTCTTGGTGAGCACCTGGGAAACAATATCATGCACGTCGTTTATGAACTTGTTAAACCAGCATGAGAGCTCTCCCAGTTCATCCCTTGAAATAACTTCCATCCGTTTGGTAAGATCTCCATCGCCTTCCGCGATATCCTTCATGATCGCGGTTATTTTATTAATGGGTGTGGCGATTGTCCTGGAAATAACATAGAAGAGCGCAAGCATGAACACAATCACCGCCGAAAAAATACCGAGCATCATCATGATTATTGACCGGATCTCTTTTTTTACGTCTTCAACATACATTCCGGTCCCGAGGATCCATCCCCACGGTTCATATGCCTCAACATAGGATATTTTGGGCACGATAAGGTTCTTCTGGTCTTTCCACTGCCACATATATTCAACGTAGCCCCTGCCATGCTCGGTGCAAATCGTCACAAAATCCCTGAAAAACGTTTTTCCATTGGGGTCGGTGTAGCTGCTCACATCCTTTCCGTTGAGTTCACTTACATAGGGATGAAGGATCATTGTCGGATGAAAATCATTGATCCACAGATAATCTTTTCCCTCTGGCCCGTAACGGAGATGCTTTATCACCTCTTGTGCTTTTTCCTGCGCTTCATCCTTTGAAAAAAGACCGCTCGCAGATTCTTTGTCATACAATTTGATAATACTGATCCCGAGATCAACCACTTCCTTAAGCTTGGTTTTTTTCTGGTCAATAATGCTTGTTTCTATACGGGGGATGAGATAAGCGAGCATCAATACGATAAAAATCAGAATACTTACTGAACCTGAAATAAATATCTTTGTTTTTATTTTAAGATTACCCAGGATGTTCGTGATTTTCATAACCCCTCCCTTATTATAAGAAAAAGAAAAGTGCAACAGAAAACCTGTGACTAATGGCTGATTATATGGCTTGAATAAAAACACTATAAAATAATTATTTCAAGTATATAACGATTATGTAGTGTAATTCTACCACTTTTTTTAAAAAATATACGATTCTTTAATTCTTCATGAAATTGACTTACATGACAATTCTGTGCTATAATTTCCTGAAAAATACACAATCTTTCATATAATAAGAACAATGAGGTGAACCCATGTCATTCAAAGGCCTTACACCGAGGAATAAGCAGGGAATCATGATCTGGATCATTATTGCTGTATGCTACCTGATCGTATGGCTGATTCCGGCATTTACCGCCTATACCGGCCAGGCACCGGGGTCAGAGCAAAATTTCGCCATATTACGGGATTACGGGCAATTCAAATGGTATGTTATTCCCCTTTTACTGGTGGTGATCAATCTTTTCGCTGATGAAATGAGAAGGGGCAACTGGTCCGGCATCATGGCGGCATGCGCCCTGTTCCTTATGGACGCTTTTAATGAAACATGGAACGGCCTGTTCTACACGGCAACAGGAGGCTATTCGGCAGTATGGATGTGCTCATACCCGACCGCGTACCAGCCGCTTATCGGATGGAACATAGAAATCATATTCATGTTTCTCATGATGGGAATTGCCTCAACCAAGCTGCTCCCCAAAGATAAGGAAGCGATGATCTTCGGAAAAATAAACAACCGGCATTTTTTCGCCTTTATAATGGCATGGATGTGCGTGTTTGTTGAAATTGTCCTGAACCTGTGCGGCGCGCTTGTCTGGAACTACTGGTGGTGGCGTCCGTCGTTTCCGTGGCTGATATTTATAATCGGATACCTGCCCTTCTTTGAAATTGCGTTCCTGGTATACGACCTGCCCGGGCTCAAACAGCAGATAACAGTAGTCGGGGCAATGGCCGCCCTGTTTATCCTATCGCTGGCGGTTTTTATACCTCTTGGATGGCTTTAACAATCCATTCAAAAAATTCTTTTCTCTTGACAGGGTAAAATATATTTCACAGCGTGAAAGCCGGGAGTCGTAAAAAAGACATCCCCCCTTCCCTAACAGGAAGGAGGAGGAGGTTAATCTTTTTCTATGAAAACATACCTTGACTGCATTCCATGCCTGCTGCGGCAAATTGTCGAAGCCTCGAGTTTCTTTACGCGGGATGAACATCTGCGAATCCGGATAATGAAGGAAGTGCTTTCATCCCTGTCGCAGCAGGACCTGTCGCAGTCACCGCCGCACATAACCGGCTCTGTTTACCGGCTTCTGCGCAACCGCTTCAGCATGGACGACCCCTACCGCGCGATCAAGGACCGCTTCAACCGCCTGACCCTGTCAATGCTCGGGCCGTTACGGGAAACAGTTCTGAACTCACAAGACCCGCTGCTGCAGGCCGTAAAACTCGCCATTGCCGGCAACTCCATTGACTGCGGGGCGAAAACAGGGCTGGATGAACATGAAATACGCGTAGAAATTGAAAGTTCATCTGCAAAGCCCCTCGAGGGGGACGTTTCGCTTTTCCGCAGAGCGGTTGAACAGGCACGAAAAATCCTTTATATAGCCGATAATGCGGGCGAGCTCACGCTTGACCGGCTCCTTATCGAACAGATCGGGCCCGATCGCGTGACCGTGGCAGTGCGCGGCGCACCCGTTATCAATGACGCTACCATGGAAGACGCACGACAGACGGGCCTGCATGAACTGGTCAGAATCATTGACAACGGTACTGACGCGCCCGGGACCATTATCGAAGAATGCAGCAATGAGTTCAGGCAGACCCTTGCCGGATCTGATCTCATAATCGCCAAGGGCCAGGGAAATTATGAAACTCTCTGCGATGAAGAACTCAATATTATCTTTCTGCTCAAAGTAAAATGCCCCATCATTGCCGACCACACCGGGTTCCCGGTCGGGTCGCACGCGGTCATACAGGGGCCAGTGCGATGAAAAACCGTGAAAGACAATAATCCGGATCATCGCCGGCAATATTATCAGGTCACCTGAATACCTGGTTAATCCCCATACACCTATTTAAATTACTTTCAATAATACGTACTATAATATAATTTATATAATCGTATTAATTTTGTAACATATTTTAATTTTTCATGTTATTTTATTGACAAAAAAACGCTAATTTGAATATCAATAGCCATTATGTATATAATTAAAAGGTTATTTATATCCATGATAAAAACCGGCATAATTAATATTATACTTCCGGTATATCTCATCATCGCCAGCATATCAGCCTATAGCCAGGAACACGTTATATCTGAAACATCAAAACCTGAAGCTTCTGTTAAAAAAGAGGGCAAGCAGGATCAAGACTCATCCATCGTCACCCTTGACACCGTGGAGGTCTTAGGCGAACGGCCCCTGAGCGCGGCATCTGACAGCACCATCCGCAACAAGGACTTCATGAACTTTCCCCGCAAATCGGCATCAGACCTCATGCGATTTGTGCCGGGCCTGCATATAACCCAGCATACCGGCGGGGCAAAAGCGCACCAGATATTCCTGCGCGGTTTTGACGCTGAGCACGGCCAGGACATCGCGGCCTATATTGACGGCATACCCCTGAACGAGCCGTCCCAGGTGCACGGGCAGGGTTATCTCGACCTGCATTTTCTGATCCCCGAGTCGCTGGAGAAAATCTGGATCATGAAAGGCCCCTACGACGCGCGGTACGGCAATTTCGCCTCTGCCGGGGTCATCAACTTCCAGCCATACCGGAAAAAGGACTACACCTGGTCTTTAGCGGGAAGCGGCGGCAGCGAGTATACCTTTGACGCACTCGGCCAGGTCAGCGGCACCTGGCAAAATATGAATACCTATGTTGCGGGCCAGTGGAACCGCACCGACGGCTACACCGACCCCGGTGAACTCATGGCGGGCAGAGGATTCATCAATCACAGCATACCCCTGTCGTCACACTGGGAAATGCGCATCCTCTATACAGGATACACGGTGAGGTCGGAAGCCGCTGACATCCTTCCCAAAGAGCTTATCGATAGCGGCGACCTGGACCGTTTTGAGTCCCTTGACGATTCCAACCGCGTTGACGTTGACCGGCACCTGACAGGGCTCACCTGGGAATACCTTGCGAAAAACAAACAGGCAAAAATTCAGGCCTACTACAACTATAAAAAAACCATGATCTTCAGCAATTATACCTTCTATTACTATAACGACGATCCTGCCGAGGGAGACCAGCTTGAACAAAGCGACGAGCGCCACTACTACGGCGTTCATGGATTTTACAAAACGATCAACTATGCAGGGGACGTCGAATTCAGCACCGAGACCGGCCTTCAGATCAGAAACGATACCATTGACCAGACACAGGCGAACACGCACCGGCGCAAACGCTTTAATGTGATCAACCACTATGAGTTCGATGAAACATCAGTGGGCGCGTACCTCGATGAAAGGATACTTCTTACGTACTGGTGCCAGCTCATCCTCGGCGCGCGGTATGACATGATTTTCTATAACGGTGACGGCATCCAGGACCGCAAGGTCTTTGACATAGCCACGAACAGTGAAGTGATCTATCAGGATGTCGAGCGGGACTTCTCCACCTGGGCATATGCGATATCACCCAAGGCGTCGGTTGTTTTCATGCCCCTGAAAGAGCTCTCCCTTTTTCTCAATTTCGGACGCGGTTTCGTCTCCACCCAGGCGCGCCAGATGGCCTGGGACAACAGGCATAACA
>Ga0116163_1002381_pt1 | contig 11049 bp, 4 predicted proteins | sample AD_UKC107_MetaG_FD_89889 | JGI IMG/M metagenome (GOLD analysis project Ga0116163, IMG submission 89889) | Active sludge microbial communities of municipal wastewater-treating anaerobic digesters from Hong Kong - AD_UKC107_MetaG | ecosystem: Engineered > Bioreactor > Anaerobic > Digestate | place...
ACTGTTGATGATTTTTATTCAATGCCGAGCTCTCACTATATACCCGCAAATGACGAAGTTGCTGCAATGCTTAGAATGAACGTACAAAAGAGGGCCGCAGAATTTGGTGGAGACTTCAATGTGCCAGAACAATACAGGGCGTTCAAATTGTTTTATGAGGCCGAGCTGTCTAGGTCTGTGGCTGAATATGCGTCATATCACGGCATGGATCCAAGGACAATAGCGGCCGGGGCTGAAAACATAAAGCAGATAAGGGACGTTGCTGTCAAGAATGCGTGGCGTGATGTCATGTACCATTCCAGTCCAAAGTATGGTATTGGAGCAAGGGGCGACATAAACGTACACGAGCTAATTGCCTTCAGGGAGTTCGGTGAAAGAATAGAGGATTTGGAACAGATATATAAGGGTGCCGGCAAAATCAGTACAGAATTCGCCATAGACGAGGATACCAGATCCGTTATAGCCAAACTGAACAACCTGTTATCCAGAGACGAAAATATAACCGCCGGCAGTCAAATAACATCCAGAACTCAGGCTTTAGATGCGATACAACTCGGAAGAAGGATGATAACCACAATTGAAACATCCCAGTTAGAATTGACCGATAACGAATCAATTGCACTGTCAAAACTTAAAAGGCGCATCGTGAACGCAACCGGATACGGCATAGACAACAATGAATACCTCAGGATGATATCAAACAAAGATGTTTTTGCCAGAGTACAGGAAACCGAATCGGTCATATCCGAACAAGAAAAGATGTTGTCTGCCATCGGAGAAGATATTGGCGATATCGATGAGGAGGACGCATTTACTGCCGTTTCTGCCGACAAAGGAGAAGACTTTGTAAGAATAAACGCCCTCAATGAAATTGCCAATGAAATAGATGAAACCGTCGATACGGACGAAGGCAATGCAAGTTTATCTAGGCTTCTCAAACAAATGGACAGCGAAGAAGCCAGAAGATTTTCTGTATACGCCAAGCAACTTTTGAATATAGACAAGTTTTCTGTCGATGTTGAAGAGGGCGGAAAAATAGTATCCAGAGAGTTTAGCTTCAAAGACAACCTCGACATAATAAAACAGCTAGAAATCGGCACAAAACTGCGTATAAGCGGCCGTGCCTTTTCAATAGAGGACAAGAGATACGGCATGCTTATTCTAAAAGATTCGGCCGGTAAACTCTTCACAACGGGTACGTCAGAAGCTATGGATGTGCCAAGTCTTATAGAAAATCTTATAACGTATACAAACAAATCTTTAACGGATACGCAGGCGGCCGCAAAGGTTTTGCTCGAGCAACTACTGAGTAAATCTACAACAAAGAGGGCAGAATCGTTTGCCGATGAATTTATATTTGCCGCAAACACAGTCAACAGTTACATCGAAAACACAGGCATAGACAAAATTTCAGCTGAAGGGTTAGAGGCCTACGCTTCTATAATAGGCAATTTGTTTGAAAATCCAGATGTTGCTAAAAAGATATCGCTACACTCTAAAGAATTTATAGACGCGTTTGAAGAATACGGTGATACTGTAAACGAAATACTACGTGGCTTCCTTAACGCTTCCGGCACCAGAAGTATAAACTCTTACGATATAGCCGACCGATTAAGAGAACAGTTAAACAAGATGTTTGGCGAAGATATGGCCGATACCATAAGCAAAAATATGCGCAACAACTTTTATACTGCTGCACAAAAAGCCGATGCCAGTGTTCAGTATGCCAAACTTCTAAAGAAAATAGGCGATTATACCGATACTGATGTTGAAAACATAAGCAAGTGGAACGCATTTTATCTCAAGGAATTGCAGAAACCTTCCTCTAAAATAAAGGCCGATCTTTCGGATGCGGATAAAGTTAATGCAATAAACAAACTCTTCTTCAAAGACATGGACGAGGTTATAAAAATATCAAAAGATTCCGGTACCAATTTGGGAATAGTTATGCAGGCTTATTTACATAACCTTTATGGGCAGTATGAAAGTGAAGGTTCATTTGAAGCGTTACGCGAATTTATGCTTTCAAACAGAAAACAACTGGAACCTTATCAAATCTCAAGAATAATAAGTTATGCCAAAAACGCAAAGGATGAAGATCTTGGATTGGCATTCAGATTGAAGGCTGTAACTTCCGTTAAAGACTGGAAACCAAGAACAGCATTAGAAGAGTTTGCACAGTTTATAGCGACTTCTGATGACCCTGAATCTGCTTATGCCAAACTGAAAGAGTTAAATGTTTCTACCGAAGATTTGGCTAAACTTCAGGAATACATGACGCTTAAAAAGCCGTCGAAGGGCACAAATATTTTCAAGACAGAAACGGCAGACAGGGTGGCTAAAAAGATAAACGACATTGTTGACTTCAAAAGCCTTAAAGGTAATATGCGCGGATTACTACCAATAGGAATAATGTTTGGCGCGTTTGCCCTTATAGGGGCACAGTCCAGGGCTGAGTTTAAACGCCAGCAAGTTGAAGCGCAGAATCTTCAGACGGTTAATGTATTGACTTCTAACAACCTGCTTGCCAAGCAAATGCGTTACGCACCAACCAACGCCGAAATGTCCGCGACCGTGGCCATCGCAAACCAGCCCAATATGAATGATAACGCCAACGTACTCAATATGCTCGGAATCACAAACGGGCGTATAGAGTATCGTGCGTAATACTAATTTTGTTATTTCTAACTAGAGGTGTAAGACTTGTCTAACGAATTCACTCCACAGCAATTAAATTTATCCCCAAATGCAGTAGTGGTTATAGGCACCGTTGCTTTACCTAGCGGCCCTGTGCGCGTATCGGTTTCAACGGCGCCCAAGATAGCCATAGCGCAAAATGTGTCAGGCTATTCTTCAGTTAAAAATGTAGGTAAAGAAGACAGTATGGTAACTATAACTGCCATATTCAACGATGAATTCGTAGATGACGCGTTTATAGACTATAAGGGTATAAAACTACCAGCAGACCTTTATTCATTACTTTCACTTCTAGAGCTAATGCCTTTTGTACCGATATATTCAAGGGAATTAGCAAAACTTATAGCGGCCAACACATCTTCAGACTACTTCTTCGGAGCATTACAGAGTATAGCGGTAAGACAGTATTCTGACTTTGACAGGACTTTTGAAGTAACCATGTCATTTCTCATCACTGATATATCGCTATATATGGGTAACGTTGTTGGATACAAGGAACAAATTGGAGACGTACAAAGCGCAGTTGGCGCTATGTATCTATCCAGTTATATAAAGGGTTTGGTGGCGCAGGAAAAGCGCGATAAGATAACATCTGCTAGCAACGCAAACAATATACTCATAGGCATAGATTCGTTCACTGTAATAAATAACTTCAATTCGTATATAAGAAAGATGAGAAACATTATATCTGATATATCTGAAGCAGCCAGCCAACAATTTAATACAGAACAAATAAAGCAAGAAATAGATAGGCTTGAGGCTTCAATAAACAAGTCTTTGATTTATACGTTTAATGAAATGAATAAAGAGATAAAGAGAGTTTCTACCGATTCGTCTATTGTGACATCGGCTTTCAGTATCACAAGTGAAGAATCCTCTTTGTTCAAAATACTTTTAGATAACATAGTAAACATATCCGTGGGATACGACAACTATATGAATCCTACCTATATGCAGGGTTCTTCTACTCCTATACATTCCTTTATGGGCAGATCGCCAGTTTCCGCTGAAGTGAGTTTTGTATGCCCAAACGCAAACGATGTCCTTGTGTTTAAAACCTTATACAATTTTATACAGAAAATGCACAGGGATATAGACTTTCTTGGCTACAGCATGCCTGCAACTTTAACTGGCGAGATATTCAACCTTATAGGGATGAGAAACGCCACGATAACAAAGATAGACGTATCGTCAATGGATGAAGTACCAAACTCATTTATGGTAAACATCGTGTTTGTTGACGGCTCAAAAGGTGTCATGACAGAAAGTGCGTCTGCAACAATACTAGACAACATAGACGAACTTGCTAAAAAAGTTTCTGAAGCGGCGTTTAAGGAAATAAGAAACATAGGCGGAACTGAAACAAGCGGTTTGATGCAATATTTTCTTGACAACGATTTTGAGCAAATACAAAATCAAATCTCAGATACAGAAGAGTTAAACAGATCTCTTATTGTTGATGTTGCCAGAATAGTTGATGCGATGGCTCAAGCGGTTTCCGATATAAGCGTCAGTGCTGCTATAGCGAAGTTGTCTTATGACAATGAAAATATGGATTGCCGATTTATAAAAGACTACATATATCCTCTTTACGTCGATGAACAGATAGAACCTATAAATTCACAGTTTACCAGCCGGTACAACGGAAACGAAAAACTTGCTCGAAATTTTGTATCTTTATATTCTGCAATAAACGACAGTTCTATAGATACAGAGTATCAAAAAATACTCGATAGTCTGTACAGTTGCAGCGTAAACGGAAAATTAAACGATTATATGTCTATGGTTTTCCATGATATGTTTACAATATCCGGCGCTTATGAAGAGCCAGAAGAAGGCACCGATCCATATCAGGAAGTAAACAAATTCTATGGCAAAATACCTTTAACTTCAAATCTTGGTATCGATAAGCAAACATTAGAGTTTCCTGATTACACGACTTATGAATTTGGCCAAAGCGCAAAAGAAGAATACTTCCCTGATATAAGCGGTTTTAAAATAGCCCATCATTTAACAAATAGAGAATTTGATTATTTAAGTGAATTTTTATCGGCGTACGAATGTGCTGGCTTTTCTAATTACGATATAAATACTCATACCGGTATCTATAAAGTGTTTTATGGGGCAGAAAGACCGAGCTTAAAACAAATATTGTCAAACAGAATCGATCTAATAGAGCAATATGTTTCAGAAATAATTGATTCCCAAATTTTAATGATAAACACTAAGGAAAATTTTTCAAGAAACAAAATAAATGATACAAAAAAATTTATCAGTGCACTAAACGATCTAAAAAAAGAATTAGAAAAAGCATATGATGAAGCAGAAGCGATTGACAGAAATATTCAAAAGGAAAAAAGCAAAACCAAGTTTGAACCAAAAGAAAATTTATTTAACAACTATTCAAGGTACTTTGAATTCTCTGGTATGATGGGTCAACTTTTGATGGATATCACAACAGGGGAAGAAACTTTAACCAATAAAGAAAGGGCAACAGAATCATTTGGCAGTCTTTTTGAATATAAGGTAGAAGAAATCGCTTATGACCAATTGTACGATGATATCAGCTTTGGATTAACTGTCAGCTATGAAAAATCAGAAGAAGATAGTTTAAAACAAATTGAAATAGACAAAGATGTATTTGAACACGTTACAAAGATACCCGGGTTGTTTTTGAGATCTATATCTAAACCAAACAAAGCTAAAGAAATAATAGACAAATGTTTTTTGCAATCAGAAAAAGTGCTTCAGTCTTACTACATATTTCAATACAATTTGAGCAAAGCTATAGCTACTTCTGATGAAGTTTTGATGCGCGGTTACGGAACGGTTATTCAAGAAGCCATAATGGATGAAGCCCTTAAAGAATATACTTTGATAAATCCATACGATTTTTTTGTTGAAGGCCATGATTTCAGAGTTATAGATTCATTTGTATCAAAATCAAACAAGATAGCCACACTAGCAGGATCTTCTTACAGCGATAAAGCTTTTATAGAAGACGAGATAAGTTATGAAGGAGAACTAAAATCGTATAGCTCAGATCCTCTTGTAAACGGCTTTATAACAGACCTGAAAGATCAAATCGGTAAGTGTAACTATTATCTAAAAAACAATGAATATTCCGATGATAATATCATAAAGCAGTACAAAGAAGTGCTGGCTGAATTTATTGCCGAAGGAAGCACGGGATATGTAGATGGCGAGCAGGTAGAAAAGCTTTTTGATAAATTAGAAAAGAAAGGCTTTATAGAAATCACACTAGAAAATGATGTTCCTATAGCCAAAGTAAACGAAACAACCATAGATCAGGACCAGTCGAACGCAGAAGAATTTAGAAACATTATGAAAGACCTGTTTATAAAAGGAAGACTAAACGAAGGTTATCTTACATCTTCAAGTTATTCGGATCAGACTTTTAGAAAACAATTGTTCAGTATAGCCGATGGAGTTAGAAGTTCCACTCTCGGAATACACGATATGTGTCCACAAATGTTTTCTGTATTCCTCTGGACTAAAAACAATATTTTTATACCCACACAATATATGTTTGAATACAGGGGAATAATAAGCGCGGAAATACAGAAGTCGCGCGAAGATCCGTCAGATAAAGCAATAGTTGTATTTAGCAACACTAGAAGTATATTAACTGATTCTACAACAAATGATTATCAGTATATGACGAAAGACCCTGAAGGTTTGGCAACAAGTATAGATAAGCTTTTGGTAAAAGAAGGCGTAGTAATGCAATTGATAACCTTCTCCAAAGGCAAAAAGCAAAAGATATTTGAGGGAATAATAAGCGGAGTACAATATCAGAATAACACCGTTACAGTAATAGCAGACGGATACGGATCTGCGCTGCAAAAACCAGTATATACAAAAGAAAAGGAAAAGCTTGGCGGCAGATGTACAAATCCAAGAGAAATGGTTATAGACGCAATAAACAGAACAGAAAGTATACGGCTTGGTTGTAACGAAGGGGGATATATAAACCTTCTAAAAAGATACGTTGAAAATATGAATTCTAAAGGCGAGCTATTCCTGTATTCAGATAAATACTTTATGAGGCAGCTAAGATTCTCTGATTTAGGAATAAATGTATATTCTCCAGATCAGTACTGGCCGTTATTGTTAAAGTCAAAAATTAAGGGAACATCTTACTTTGAACAGTATCAGGCAGATTACAGGGTTAAAGCCGGATATTCTGCATGGGATGTTGTAATAGATTCTCTCAATAGGGTTCCTGGATTTATAGCGCGCGTTGTAGATTTTGATGCCGGTAATGGTAGATTGTTTTTTGGCAAACCTGAATGGAGCTATGCTTATACAAGCAAACTAGACCAAAGCTTTTGGAAAAACGCGGCAAACAATATACTCAAAAACATCAAGTCAAAAGACGATGTGATATCAAACACCTTTAATGATCAAATTGCAAACTACGAACAAAACATAATCAAAGAGGTTGAGTCGTATGTATTTGATGATTTTGAAGTAATTGAAATGTATAGTGAAAGCATAAAGGGCTTCACATTCAATGTACCAGAAGATATACCAATAGCTATTGAAGCCGAAGGAACAGTATTAACAGACGTAAAGAACTCGGGTTCGGAACCAGATACTTATTTGTATGACGGAGATACATTGTATTCGAGTGCAATTGAAGGCGCACATACCGGGTACAGGTTTATCGGATACGATGCTGAAGAATTGAAGGATGATAATGATAAGCTTATAGATCTGGGCTTGAATCACAGAGACGCAGCATTCGCACTTATAAGACATTCAGGCAACAGAATATTGCTCGTATCTACCGGAAGCACAGATAACTACGGAAGGCACATAGTGTATCCTTACATAAAATACAACGGTTCAATGGAATCACTTAAAGGAGAATGGGTAAGCCTTTCGTCCTTAATGATAGCCAGCGGATATATAAACGAATTGCTGTTTGGGTATCATCAGGATTCAGAGTTTTTAAAGAAAAACATAAGATACTACAACCACTACAATGACTCGAAAGTTTATGAAAGTAAATTTGCTGGTTCTGAAAGCAATCTAGGCATATTCAAAAGCATCACGGAAATATATCTTGGGCGTTTTGAAGAACAGATAGAACATATAAAAACTTTTATAAACGAGCAAAACAGCGCGGTAGACAAAAAAACGCAATCAACTTATTTTTACGATAATCCATATTATCCCATTACCGGAGTTAACCTTGGCCTGTTTGTAGACAAATACAAAAGCGCATTTGAAACTATTTACACAATGTACAACGATGGTAAACAATCTGTCGTAAAGTACGTTGACAATATAGTCTACAGAGGTAATATAGATAACAGCCCGCTGGAAAATGTAATAGTAGAACCTTTGAATGCAGTTTATAGCGCAATATTGACCGTTGCAGCCGAAATGTCTGATGGAATAAGATTGGCTGGTCAAATCATGAATCTTGAAAAGTCTTTAGAAGATCCTGAGCAAAGGCTTTTTGAAGTAATAAACGACATGTCTGAAGCCCGAATGTATATGGATTTACCGGGAACAAAGATGTATAAAAATGATTGGATAGCAATGTCAAGGGTAAACCTTATAGACAACGGGATAATGACCGATTCATCAAATGTGTTCAATCAGGTTATGATAACAGGTAAAAGAAATGACTATGATACATGGCCTGTGTTCAAACAGCTTTGGAGATTTATAAAATACGTATTCGGTGCAACAGAAGGAAACCTTGACGGTGACAAGCAAAGTCATTTGATAATGGCAGATAATGATATACCGGAATGGGAAAGAAAGACTCTTATGGCGGAAGACGAATCTGCCGATACGTTCCAGACAAGAATAATTGTTGGCACAAACATATTAATAAACTCTTTAAAGAATATGTATCAGGGAGAAGTAACGATAATAGGTAATCCGTCAATAAAGCCACATGACAGCCTTTATATACATGACGAACAGAACGATATTGACGGCACCGCTACCGTTAGAACCGTCAGACACCACTTTGGTCAGGGTATAGGCTTTGTAACCAGAATAGAAGTAGATCCGATCATAGAGGCCAGAGACTTGTCTGTTTCTACCTCCGGAATATGGTTAGGCAGACTGGCCAAGGTAGCGATAGGAGCTGGCCTTATAGCGGCTGGAATAGCCACTGGCGGTGCAACGCTGTTGCCTGCTCTTGGCGGAATTGCAGCCGGAGCTGCTATGTCCAGAGGTATAACCAGTTTGTTTGGCTCAACACTTTTAGAACACGGAAACCTTTCTGCGGTATCGGCAAAGAAGATGTATGATAGTGACGCGTCTAACGCTGGTGCTTATATAAGTACAACTGAAGCATTCAACCTTCTTAAGATCAAACCTTTATCTAAATCAAATAGGCCTTTAGTCGCTGGAATACCCGGATATTCTGTGACCGAGATGAACAGCTGGAAATACAGAATGGATAAAAATAAAGAAGGCTGGGAAAACTTTATCATGGGCCTGAAAATGTTTGGATATTCATATCAATATCTATTTGAATATTCGAATTTAAAAACTTCTCAAATGATATCTGATTTGCTACAGTATTGGGAGAGCATTAAAAATGACTGACGCGGTATCGGTTAAAATAATATCTATCGATGTAGAGAAACGTATAATCGGTTATATCTACAATGGAGACAAAAGGGATGTTAAGTACGTACATCTTGGTGACAAAACAAACTTGGCTATTCCAGAAGCTTACGAAGGCATAGTTTTGTACAAAGACAACAATCCTCTTGTAGCGTTTATTTCCGTTAGATCGGAATACCTTGAAAAGTTAAAGGAACGCAACTCCAAATTTCAATGTGGGATAGTAGCGTGACAGTAGACGAATTATTCAAAGGTATAGTTACCAATTCTCAGAACGCAGAATCTTCCAAAGGAAAAATAATATCAAACGAGTCAACCAACTCTAAAGCGTTCATAAGAATTTTAGACGACAGGATAGAGATAGTTGTTGACGGTATGAGCGGAATAGTGATAACTTCAGACGGTGTATATATGCAGGGTACCGTACAGCAGAACACATTTCCTACCGAAAAAAAGACTATGGGCTTTTATTCGGAGTGCCCTACGCACCTTTTGTTTATACCGGGATCTATGGTAACGCCGCAGCCAAACCTTTTTCCGGCAAATCCCCTAAGCTACATAGTTAGGCTGGCAAAGAAGTTGAAGTCATGATAAACGATATAAAGATGTACAACGGCGATATCGTAATATCTGCCGGCGATTATGAAGTCGTCAATACAGAAGAAGCCATAGTAAATGTTTTGGCCAATATCCTGTCAACTCCGCGCGGAACATTTGTAGACCCCGTATATGGATCATCTATAATGCAGCTCTTATCGTCAGTAGATATCTTTTTAGGGCCTCGATCCGAGATAGCCGAAGTCTTCAAAAAAGAGATAAAGACCGCCATTGCCTACAACGATGCGGCTTTGCTCACATTGTTCGATATAGACATAAAGATACTGGATACAGGCGATATGGAAATATATGTTTACTTCAAAGAGAATTACAAAAACGATCTACAGTATGTCTGTACTCTTAAACGCAGAGAGTCCGGCTACGAGATCTTGCAAAGGGGACAGTCATGGACGTAAAACGCAAATCCGCCACATCCATTGCCTATGACATTATAAGCAAGATAGGCAACGGTTCCAATATAGATACGGTAACTCCCGGCAGCGTTATACACACCATAGCGCTTGCGGTCGGAAACGAGATAAGCAAGATATATTCCACAATAATAGAGCTATTTGTAAACACTTACCTTTCGGAATCAAGCGGGCCTTACTTGAACGCTCTCGGCGCAATAGTCGGGATTGAAAGGACTTTTGACGAACCAATAAGCGAAATAACTGGCGTAAGGTTCTATACCACAGATGGTTCACCACTGTCCAGTCTAATACCGGCAGATTACTTCACAAACGATATAAAGTGTTATACGAGTGTAGGTAACAATTATTACGTGGTCAGGCCTTTTATCCTAAACTCAGAACAACTTGCCTCATCTTATGTTGATGTAAGGTTAACGCCCGAAAGGGCAGAAACAATGTATGCAGAGAGGGGCCAGTTTACCATATACGAACCTCCTGTAAACGGGCTGTCGTGTACAAACCTTTCCAGAATAAAGTTGCTTACACAACCTGAATCGGATGACCAGTACAGGTACAGGATATCGAGGTACCTGCCAACGCACAGGAGTTACGACGGCAAGAGTCTCGAGCTGTCAAACGAAATGGCACTAAGGATAGCTGCCCTTTCTACAAGCGGCGTTGCAGATGTGGTTATAGACAGATATTCAAATGGGCCAGGTAC
>Ga0116163_1002398_pt1 | contig 11008 bp, 10 predicted proteins | sample AD_UKC107_MetaG_FD_89889 | JGI IMG/M metagenome (GOLD analysis project Ga0116163, IMG submission 89889) | Active sludge microbial communities of municipal wastewater-treating anaerobic digesters from Hong Kong - AD_UKC107_MetaG | ecosystem: Engineered > Bioreactor > Anaerobic > Digestate...
AACTGGTTGATCAAACCGACCATATACCGTCATTTTGTGGGAGGGGAAACCATAGAAGAATGTGCCGGAACGGTTGCCCGTCACAAAGAATTTGGGGTAAGCTCAATTCTTGACTATTCTGTTGAAGGCAACCACGATGACAAAAGCATACAGGAAACCCTGCTCGAAACCCTTAAATCAATCAGAAACGCGGCCGGAGAAGAAGCCATACCGTTCGCTGTTTTTAAACCAACCGCTTTCGCTGTCCCTGATTTGTTCGAGCATTCAGAACCCGGCCGCCCCCTTGAGGGACAAATGGAAAATGAGTATTACCGCTTCCGTTCAAGAATTAACGTGCTGTGCAACGAAGCCTTTAAACTTGACGTTCCGCTGATGATAGATGCGGAAGACAGCTGGTACCAGCATCTGGTTGACGATACAACTGAAGAAATGATGCGTCGTTATAACCGGGAGAAGGCGATTGTTTTCAACACCCTGCAGATGTACCGTCACGACAGGATACAGTTTTTAAAGGACAGTATCGCAAACGCCAGGGAAGGCAACTATTTTCTCGGGGTAAAACTGGTCAGGGGAGCTTATATGGAGAAGGAACGCGAAAGGGCAAAGGCAAAAGGGTACCCCTCTCCCATACACCCTGACAAAGCCGCTACCGATGCCGCATTCGACGAAGCCATCAGAATCTCACTCGATAACAGCGATATCGTCAGCGTATTTTGCGGGTCACACAACGAAACCAGCAACCTGCTTATGGCACAGGAAATCCACAAAAGGGAACTCCCGTTGAACGACAAGCGCTTCTGGTTTGCTCAACTTTACGGGATGAGCGACCACATCAGTTTCAACCTGGCCAACAGGGGTTTTAACGTGGCAAAATATGTGCCTTACGGCCCGGTGAAAAATGTCATGCCTTACCTTTTCCGCAGGGCCGAAGAAAATACCAGCATTGCCGGACAAACCAGCCGCGAGCTGAAGCTGCTGAAAACCGAAATCAGGCGAAGAAGGTCAACCCGGTAATCCATTACCGGATTCACCGGTTCATCCTCTCTTTTTGCTGACCCGCACTCCATTTTTCCGCTTTCACCGATTCCCCTGATGCCGCACCCGCGCATCTCCGTAATTTAGCGGCTGTAACCAAATCAAACACCGGCAGCCATGAAAAAACTACACAACTGGACGTCTATCATAATCATTATCGCCATAGCATTTATTACCGCTTTTCTGATATAATACAGCAAGCTGAAACCCGGCCTGCCATCCCTCCGGATGTGCAAACTTCCTCAAATACTAAAAAATTGTTAAACCGCTCCAGCCGCTGCAACAAGCCAGGCAATTCCTGCGTTATATGATCTGAAACTACTGAGAAATCAAGTCACACCTAAAACCGCTGTACCATGCTGGAATATTCAAAAACCATCCTCCAAAAGGTCAGTTTTAACAGGGATCTTTTTAAGAAAGAGCTGAACAAGGCAATCAGGTTCCTGAAACGGGATGAGATTGTTTTGCTGCAGATATGGTGTATGGTCAGTTTTAACGACAAATATGCCGATATTATCCGGGAGGTATTCCGGAATATTACACGTTAGTATTTAACGATAAATTCATAAAACCGGCAGCTCAGCCGGTTTTTTTATTGAAGATTTGTCCGGTGGCGGTCATTTATATCCGTATACAACGCTTAGCCAATCATCTGCTACAGCTTTAATTGCAGTATCATTAATGTCTTACGCTGATTCAGGCGAAAACAAACTGTTTCAAAAAATAAGGCCGGGTGCGGAAAGTAAAGAGGAATCTCACTTTTTATTAAACATACATCCTATATTTGCCACTTATTAAACCATATACAAATGAATGAATATCAGGAATGGCACCATACAACCATTGCGGATAAAGTGATCGGAAACCTGAAAAGAAACCAGTTTGAAGCTATTTACTTTAAAACGGCAGTTGAAGCATCAGAATATATCTGCAACCGGATAAAGCCAGGGATGAAAGTAGCCTTTGGCGGATCAATGACAATAAGAGCGCTTGGCATACGCGAAAAAGCGATTGCAATGGGTGCAACACTGATTGACCATGGCAAACCGGGCCTCACAGAAGCAGAAAGACTGGAAGAAATGCGCCGGGAACTCACGGCAGATATCTTTCTGAGCAGCACCAATGCACTTACCCTGCGCGGGGAACTGATAAATGTCGACGGCTATGGAAACCGCGTGGCAGCCATGATCTTCGGACCCGGGCAGGTAATGGTGGTGGCCGGTATCAATAAGCTTGTCAGAGACGAGCAGGCCGCATTTGAACGGCTGAAGAGTACCGCCGGCCCCATGAATATGAAAAGGCTTGGAAGAAACACCCCCTGCACTTCTGATGGCATATGCCACAACTGTCTCTCAGAGGAACGGGGCTGCAGGGCATATACCATCATCCGGAAACGGCCGGCGCATACCCCGACCACGGTAATCATCGTCGGAGAAAACCTGGGTATGTAATTTTTTAACCCATTCACTTAAGAAGATCATCATTAATAGGATAACTATAAAAAAGAGAGATGGAAACCAAACAAACCGGATGGACAATCATCATAGTTTTTACTATTACCCTGACCGCATTTATCCTCCCTTCCGTATGGTTGATTCCGCAGGGCACAGGCAGAGTTTTCATGTTAGCATTCTCACCCGTTCTGATATTTGTAATGCTCTTATTTTATCAGCTCACTGTTAAGGTGGATCGTGAGACCATAAAAATCCGATTTGGCATTGGCCTGATCCGGAAAAGCTGGAAACTATCAGCCATTGAAAGCGCTGTACCGGTCAGGAACAGTTTTTTTCATGGCTGGGGCATTCATTATACCCTGAATACCGTGGTATACAATGTCAGTGGATTCAGTGCGGTGGAACTGAGGTTCAGGAACAGTAAGCGAAAAGTAAGGATAGGGACGTCGGAGCCGGAAAGGCTTGCCAGCCATATTAACCGGATGCTGGAAAAAAAATGACCGGATTTGAGATTCTTTCCAAAAAACAATGAAAAAGCAAAAAAAGTTGCTAACTTTAAAATTGCTTGCTTACATTTGAACCGGATAATATGTTATTGCCATGGAATTAACACCTTTAAATGCCATATCGCCCGTTGACGGGCGTTACAGGAAACAGGTTGAAGTGCTTGCCTACTTTTTTTCAGAGGCAGCGCTGATAAACTACCGCGTATTTGTTGAGGTTGAATACTTTATCGCCCTCTGCGAACTGCCCCTTCCCCAACTGGACGGCGTTACCAAAAACGATTTTGAAAAACTCAGGGCGCTCTGCCGCGATTTCACTTTTCAGGATGCCGCAGAAGTCAAGGAAATCGAAAGGATTACCAACCACGATGTGAAAGCAGTGGAGTATTACCTGAAAAAGAAATTTGATAAATTGGGACTGGGCAAATACAAGGAATTCCTGCATTTCGGCCTTACCTCCCAGGACATTAACAATACCGCCGGCCCTTACGCGCTTAAACTGGCCATTGACGAGGTAATTCTGCCTGCTTATGAAGACCTTGCCACAAAGCTGGCCCAAAAAGCGAAGCTCTGGAAGAATATACCCATGCTTGCCCGCACCCACGGACAGCCCGCCACTCCCACCACGGTCGGAAAAGAACTGTATGTATTTACTGACAGGCTGAAACAACAGATCAAACTTCTGAAAGCCGTGCCTTTCAGTGTGAAATTCGGAGGCGCTACCGGCGGGCTGAATGCCCATTATGCAGCCTACCCCGAAACCGACTGGGTATCGTTTGCCGAACACTTTACCCGCCAGCACCTGGGCATGGAGCGCCAGAAAGTAACCACCCAGATCGAGCATTACGACAATATGGCCGCCCTGTTCGATTCCATGAAACGCATCAACGTCATACTGACCGACCTCTGCAGGGACATCTGGGCCTACGTATCCATGGACTATTTCAGGCAGAAGATCAAAGCCGGGGAAGTCGGCTCATCAGCCATGCCGCACAAGGTCAACCCCATCGACTTCGAAAATGCAGAAGGAAATCTTGGTGTCGCCAACGCGCTTCTTGAGCACCTCTCATCGAAACTGCCGGTTTCAAGGTTGCAGCGCGACCTCACCGATTCCACCGTAACCCGCAACATCGGCGTTCCGGTTGCCCATACCATTATTGCGGTAAAATCTATTGCCAAAGGCCTGGGTAAGCTGCTGCTCAACGAAGACAGAATAACCGCTGATCTCGAATGCAATTGGGCTGTAGTTTCCGAAGCCATACAGACCATTCTCCGGCGCGAAGGCTACCCAAAACCTTACGAAGCCCTGAAAGAACTCACCCGAACCAATACCCGTGTGACCCACGAACTGATCATTGAATTTATCGACGGACTCCATGTGAGCGATAAAGTTAAAAAAGAGCTGAAAGCCATCAGTCCGCAGACTTACCTCGGAAAATTCACAATTTAGCGTTTTGCCCCGGTTTTCACCGGAGAAGTTAGTAATAACAGCCAGTAAATGCCACCGGGACGTAATAACTGCCCGGTTGAATGAAACAGGTTATCTTATCAAACTTATTGCAGACTTCTTTCCTAATCGGCGGGCGAAATAATCCCTGCGCTGTTGACGCTGTTGTTGTATGCGATAATGTAGTCCGGGAATTCGACATATCCATTCCCGTCAATATCTTCCAGCGCGATACCTGAGTCGCTTTCTGCATTCTTGTTATAAATAGAGATTACATCAACAAATTCGATATAGCCATCCTGTGTGACATCACCGGAGAAGAACCCCCATTTTGAGCCATCGCCGTTAAGGTCTTTCTGATTTGCGCCTCCAAGGTTTTGATCTGTATATGTTCTTCGATTAGTAACCGGCCATTTAAATCACGAAGTGAAATCATTGTATTTGTTGTTGCAGGCTCAGGTAAGAATAAATGGCATAGGCCTCAGGCCGGATTCCGTAATCCCTTCCGACGCCATCGGGGGATTGACAAATACATCAAAACTACATTGTTTTTACACAATAAAAATATCCTGTCCCGGAATCACATTGTAATCAAAATAGCTGATCGTTAAGGAGGCTGTCCCCTTGTGTTATTTTTTTGCCCCGGTGGTGAAATTATTATCAGGTTTATTTCACCCAAAAAGACCAATACGATTAACATTCCGAGGAAGATTAATATTAATTTTTGTGATACATCATGATTTAGCTGGCATGCGCCTGATAGATCAGGACAGCATACATCCAAACCTGCCAGAATACATGTCATTTCAGCCGCATCCATATTAAAGATGCAAATAAATCGTGCGATGGAACAAATGATTTATCGATTCAGCTTCAATAGATAAGCTGAAATGGAAGCCAACGAACTAATCACTGATACACCGTATCGACATGCCAAACGTTTTACTTAGGTGAGTCCTGTAAACGCTTGCTGAAGCAAAGCCCATGCTCCTGTAATAAGCGCTGCCGTATGTTGGATGGGCATATGCTGTCCACCAGTTGCCTTCGGAGTCCATTACTGCGAAAGCACCTCCGGTCCCCCTTTCTCCGCCCGGCAGGGCTGTAAAACCGGTTTCATTGGTTGCCCCAGAATTAGGCGGGGTCCAATGGGTTGTTCCTGCTTCTTTCAGTTTACCACCTGCCACGGTATGACCTCCCAGGTAATCGGTCAGGGCGGTCCATTCGTCATCTTCGGGCACATGCCAACCAATCGGGCATACGTTTTTCCCGCCATTTTCGGCCATATTGATCACATGCCAGTTGTAAAGGGCTCCATAAGGTTCTTTGTAGGTTATGTCATTCTCATACCAGCAGTATGCATGGGTGGATAAGGTATCCCAGATGCCAGCGTCGGTTTGCAGCGGAATCGGCGTACCGTCGTTATACCGTGTTGTTTTCAGGTTCTGCCCCAACCAGCTCTGCGGGCCGATTTCTATAATTGTGTAAACATTTCCGTCAATATCAGTCACGGAATTTCCCCCGCCTCCATCATAAAAAACAATGCTGTCTATATCGTTAACGGGATAGTTAGCGATGGCTCCGGTTTTCAGGTGGATATACATAGTCTCGTTCTGGGCCATGGCCATACCGGCCAGTAGCACCGACATTGTGAAGAATGCAACTATTCTTTTCATCTTTAAATCTGTTTTAGTTCTTGATAAATTTCCTGGTGATCTTGTTCTTATTGCTTGTCAGACGGCATAAATAAAGGCCATCTGGAAGCGTTGTAACGTCGGCCTGAATGGCCATCTCTCCTTTTTCCCGGGTGATGCTTTTCACATAGACCGGCATACCTGTTACCGAAAAAATCTCAAGCTTGAAGGTTTCCTCATCAGGCAGGCAGCAGGCTATGTGCAAAATTCTTTCGACAGGATTAGGATACAACATGATTTCCGGGGAGCATGCCGGGCCTTTCCCGGGAACCTGCACCAGGACAGTGAAATTCAGGTAACGCAGATCGGCCAGCAGGTAGTTATCACCTGTTCCTTCCATCATCTCCACGATCAACTCACCGGATGAAAAAAAGAGCTTTCCAATATCATCGATCACATAGGAGCTTTGTTGACCGCTGTTCTCCAGCACATACATGTTCTGAGCCATAAGGTGTCCCGGGAGCAAAATACATCGAATCAAGATGATTAATGAGGGTATCAGTTTTCTCATATCAAACCCTCCTCAATTAATGATCAGTTTACGAATCCTGGTGATGTTTCCGGCCTTTATTCCGATAATATAGCAGCCCGTTTTCAGTTCAGATACATCTACCATTCCGTTTTCGGATTTTTGTCTCAACACCTCTCTTCCTTGTTGGTTGTAGATAATAATTTCTTCTGCCAGCCATTCATCCCCGCTTGCGATACTAACCATGTCACTGGCCGGATTGGGATAGATACTGAAGTCGGTTTTTTCTACATTTTCGATTCCGGTAGGGAATTGATATTCGGCAAGGAAATGTAACGCAGGCATTTCTCCACCGCCTTTTGCGAAAAGGAACTCCATGACTGACAGGACAGGAACTTTAATACCGGGTGCATACCAGTCATAACTGATATCGGTGAATTCACCCAGATACATCCAGGGTTCGCCACTTTCAAACCTGTACCAGGAGTGCATTACCGAGGTAGTTTTAAGTCGCAGGACATTGGGGTAGGTCTCTGCAGGAGTCGTAATAGAGCCCCAGGCATCAGCTTCTATGGCAACGTGCCCTGAATCGCGCATTACGCAGTAACCCATGTCGATCGAGTACATGAGCAACTCGGTATTAAAATCGAACTCGTCTCCATATGCCAAAGGAAACTGAAGGTCGATATTACTGTTCAGGTAATTGGTGAAGCTGGTATTACCTGTTTGGTACCAGCCCATAGCCAGTAATTCGCGCGAAGAGGCACTTGTTTTATAGTACTGGTAAGCGCCGAACTCGGAATCGAAAGGTTTAATGGCAATATCTGCTCCGGCAGCCCCGATGGAATCGGCAAAGGGTGTTGTTGACGGATTCACGCAGAGGGCGGTTTCTCCTACAAAGAAGTCTTCCCCTTCAATAACTTCAAAGTCCCACACCTGGTTTCCACCGGGTCCGCCCGGATCGATGTTTGTAACCACATTGTAGCCATCAATGCGGTAGCTGTCGCCGATGGCAAAATTCAGGTTGTTGTGCAGCACGGGTTGTGCGAACAGGCCATGCGTGCACACAACCCAAACAAAAATTAAGATCGTCTTATTCATAAGTCTGTAATTTAAGGTTTGTGATTTTCTTTTTTACCGGGATTGTTGAAATGGTTGAATATCTTTTTCAGTGCCTCTTTTCTGATTTTGATATTCTTCTTCTTGTCAGACAGTTGCTGGTCCTTGCCCTGTTTTATCTTCTCCCCGGAGGGGCGGTTTTTATTACCCTTTTTTTTCATCTCTTTTCCTGACATTGTAAAAATACAGTCCCAAAGGCCTGCATTCCAAATTATAAGGGTTGCAATAGGTTACGGATGTGATTTCAAAAAGTAGCAAAACCCGGATATAATGAATTGACGGGAACTACAGGAAGGTTGAATCGAAACGGGATAGGCTGTGGTCGGGATACTGTTTCGGGTAAAGCAACCTTATAGGGTCATACCTTCAGAGTTTTATCAGATATGGTACAAGGCTGTCATCGGTCTGCAGGCCCAGTTTTTTCCTGAGCCTATACCTGGTCGACTTAATCCCGGCTTCCGATTTGTACATGAAGGCGGCGATCTCCTTGGTACTGAGATTGAGCTTTAAAAATGCAGCCACCTTGATCTCGGCAGGAGTCAGATCCGGACAAACAGTTAACAATTGCCGGAAGAAATCGGTATGTATATTTTTAAAGATTTTTTCAAATTCATTCCATGAATTATCCCTGAGCTGGGCTTCGAGACTGTTTACAATGCTGTTGATGTGATGGTTCAACTCGCCGGATAAGCCATTTTTTTGGCTGAAGCTTTCCAACTTTTCGATGATATCTTCGATGGTTTCATTTATTCGCAGCATTTCGAGGGCTTTTGAAGCCAGTTCCCTGTTTTTTGTTTCCAGTTGTTTTTCCAATAGTTGCTGTTCCTTTTCGCGGATCTCACTTTGTTGAAGGTGGATGGTCTTTTCATGTTCATAGATTTCCCTGCGGCGCTTCATGGCATAGGTTTTCATCCTGAAAAGAAATAGAAGCAACAGAACAATGGCCGACATGGCCACGATAGAAATGGTGAGCAGCAGATTATTTTTGGCCTGGATTTCGTTTCGGCTCTTCCAAAGTTTGATTTCGCTATCCTTCCGGCTGACCTGGAATTTGAGTTCCAGTTCACAGATAAGTTTTTCCCGGTTTGCCTCCATGAGGCTGTCTTTCAAATGCCCGCTCAGTAACTTGTAGCGGAATGCTTCCTGAAAGCGACCGTTATGGGCCATGAGGGAAGCCAGGGTGGCGTAAATTTCACTGACGAGGCTTGGATTATTTATTTTTCGGGCAATATCAATAGCGGAAAGTGCATTATTGAGCGCATTTTCTTGTTGTCCAAGATAATTCAATGTCTCGGCCATTTTGTGTAAATTGATACAAATGCCGGTGTCATCATTGAGGGTTGAAAAGACAGTCAGAGAGTTTTTGAACATTTCCAGAGCCTCCCGGTACCGGCCCATTTCCAGGAAGAGGTTTCCGATCATATATTGGCTGCTGGCAATACCCCTTTCTTCTTTCAGCGAGGTTTTGATGTTTATAACCTGTTCCAGATAATACAAAGCCGAGTCATACATACCCATTGATTCAAAGACCCTGCCAATCCCGGAAAGGACGGTGGCTTCTTCGGATAAATTGCCTGTTTCAACTTTAAGAGTAAGCGCCTGCTGGAAGTATTTCAAGGCAAGATCCGGTTCGGAACGCTCCAGGTGCAGGCTCCCCAGGCAGTGAAAGCCGGTGGCCATAAAATCTTTATCACCGGAAATCTCGCTGAGTCTGACCACTTCCTGGAAATCCTTGATGGCCTCTAAAACATTTCCATTGATATGATGGATAGCCCCAATGGCGTAATGGTAATACGCCAAACCTCCGGGATGGTCGATCTCCTCATAAATGGTCCTTGCCTTTTCAAGATAAACATAAGCCACCTCATATTCATCTTTATAGTAATATGCCCGCCCTTGCCAGAGAAGGCTGCCGGCAATGCCTTCGCGATAATTGAGTTCAGTTGAGAGCAGCAGCGCCTCCTGTAAATAAAGCAAGGCTTTTTCATAGTCCCTGCTGCAAAAATGGGTTCCAAGGTCGATCAGGAGATTGGCCCTGGCCGTGTCAGGGGGCATGTTGTGAAGCTTTTCTTCCCTTTCGTCGAATCCCCCGTAAAGCGAGGCAAATAATTGATGACTAACAAGCAAATAAAAAATGACGATTGGTAATATTCTTTGCATGATTTGGCAGCGGGCCGGATTGTTTCTCCTTTTGCGAAATGCTAGTTGCATAAATAGCTCACCCTTCTAACAAATATAGGAAATTTTTGACGAACCTGACTTTATTGCAGGACTTAAGGCGCAGGTCTTGGAGCATTGATAATCTGCGCTCTATGCTCATCGGTATTAAAAATTAATGATCTTCTTGACTATTAATTGATTTTCAAGAATAATCCTGACAAAGCAAATTCCGGCCATCAGGAGAGCTGATGTCTGCTTAATTGTTGCATGTACTAATTACCGGGTGAACGATCCGGGTACTTTACGTTCAGATAAAGATAAAGTCAGCTCGTTGGTTATTCCTGTTGCTTAGGAGATACCCCTATGCTCAGATTGCCTTCACTGCCCATTAAAAAGACGGTATACTTTCCATTGTCGGCCGTGATGGAACCTCCCTTATCACCCATTTTCATGGTAACTGTTTCAAATCCCTTTTTCTTTAAATCGGCATCGTACCTATCAATGAAATCATCCTCAACATTTTCGTAGATAACATTCCACGATTTGGCTCCATCAATGATACTTGTCGTTACAGCTTTTACTTTTCCGTAGGTGAACTCGGGAACTTCGTCAGGTATTTCACCGGGCCAGGAATTGGCTTTCCCGTCAAGCTCAACAGTATTGCCGCCCTGGGTGATCACAGCTTTTTCATCACCGAGATCCACATCGGCTTTGCTGCCTGTTTCGTTTTCAATGGCATCTTCCAACAACTCTTCGCTGGTTTTTTTCGATCTATCCTGACAGGAAACGATAAAACTGCAAAAAACAAGGATTGCAAAAAACAATCCGGCTCTTTTAATTCCATTTGTTGCTTTCATAACAAAAAAATTTAAGTGGATAATTGGAAAATTATGTGATAAAATAAGAAAAAGTCTGTAGTTAAAAAAGCGGATTCAGAAAACCAGCCCTGCCGCAATGCGGGCAAAGCGCCCGGAGCTCAGTGCAAAGGGCAATGAAAAGTATCAGAATTTTTTTTCATGACTTTTTATTTTTGAATGTTACGCTTTAAGGTTGCTCCGTACTTTTGAGCAAACAACTGGCATAAGTACCCCCGTTTTGCAAGTAGCTCCGATCAATCTTCATTTCTCCCT
>Ga0116163_1002404_pt1 | contig 10999 bp, 10 predicted proteins | sample AD_UKC107_MetaG_FD_89889 | JGI IMG/M metagenome (GOLD analysis project Ga0116163, IMG submission 89889) | Active sludge microbial communities of municipal wastewater-treating anaerobic digesters from Hong Kong - AD_UKC107_MetaG | ecosystem: Engineered > Bioreactor > Anaerobic > Digestate...
AGAAGGAAATTATAACATCGTATATCTGGCGGGAGAACCGGGAGATCTGCCCATAAAAGAAAAAACGGCGGATATCTTTATAGATGATTACTGTACTGTCAATTCACTTTTTACATACAATACTTTCAATACAGAAAATATTTTACCGTTGCTTAAACCCACTGCAACTGTAACAGGTATTTTCAGCAGTTATACTAAAGCCCTCAGGGGGCTAGGCAATTTCAAAAAGATACAACCTGATTTCAGACCTGAGAAAATGACCTTTGCCGGACTCAAATATGGATGGGAACAGGGTGGATTCGGCAATATAGAGAAAAAAACCACCGGATACACATCAAAGAACGAAAAGGATTATCCCCAGGACGTTTTGGGAGAACAGGTAGAGGTAATGGGATATACAGCAAGAAGAGGAGTCAAAAGAAGATGAGAAAAGAAGTTTTTCAAAATGAATATAAAATGCTTTATTCGGATATGGACACAAGATTAAAAATAAAACCTTCCCGTATAGCGGATATTTTTCAGGAACTGGCAATACAACATTCCGCCTTTGTGGGATATGACCTGGAATGGTTTGCGGGCAACAACAAAGGATGGGCTCTTCTTTTTTGGCATATTGTAATAAACAGACTGCCCTCAAAACACGATCTTGTAAGAATAGGAACATGGGCAAGGCCGTATAAAAGAGCCCAGGCAAACAGAAGTTTTCTTATGGAAACAGAAAAGAGAGAAGAACTTGTAAAAGCAGAGACAAGATGGACTCTTATGGATACAGAAAGGAGAAGACCCTCAAAACTGGAACCGGGATTTTTTGACGCATATCACATACCCATTGATCCGATCATGCCGGAGGAGAAATTTGATATGCCCCCTTGTACGGATGTAGATTTTGTTGCAGAGAGAAAAATAGAGGTCACAAGAAGAGATACAGATACAAACGGACATGTAAACAATGCAGTCTATATAGAATGGGCCCTTGACGATGTGCCGGATGACATATATGAAAAGTACAGTCTGATCGATATAAAAGCGGCATACAAAAGAGAATGCAGAAAAGGAGCTGTCATAAAATGCCGGTGTTATGCCAGAGCTGAGAGCGAGAGAAAAACGGAGATAAGCACCTGCTTTACCGATGCAGAAAATGAAAAAACCATTTTTTCACAGGTGTCTGCCATATGGGAAAAACCTTTAGAGGCTTACAAATAATCAGTATTATAAGATACTATGAAACTTACACTATTGTTATTGTGATATCACATCAAAAACACATAAAAAATATATAATAGCACACGCCGTTTGAAAGAACGGTTTTTTGGGGGAAAAAGAAAAAATGGAAATACTTCGTGTTGAAAACCTGACAAAAATATACGGCAAAGGCGAGAGCCGGGTAAAAGCGCTTGATGATGTTTCATTTTCGGTGGATAAAGGAGAATTCATAGCAATCGTAGGGCCTTCCGGATCCGGTAAATCAACATTGCTGCATATGCTGGGAGGTGTGGAAAAACCCACTTCCGGCAGGGTTTTTGTGGACGGTAAAGATATATATGAGCAAAACGATGAAGAACTGGCTGTTTTCAGAAGAAGGCAGATAGGACTTATATATCAATTTTACAACCTGATACCCATATTGAACGTGAAAGAAAACATATCCCTTCCTTTTCTGATGGACGGAAGAAATGTAAATGAAAGCCGCCTTGACGAACTTCTTGAAGTCCTTGATCTGAAAGACAGGCAGGATGCTATGCCCGGACAGCTTTCAGGAGGGCAGCAGCAGAGAGTATCGATCGGCGGAGCGTTGATCAATGCTCCTGCAATGGTTTTGGCCGATGAGCCTACAGGAAATCTGGACAGCAAGAACAGTCAGGAAATAGTTGAACTGCTCAAAAAATCCAACAAAGAATATAAGCAGACTCTTTTTCTTATAACCCACGATGAAAACATTGCACTTCAGGCGGAAAGAATAATCTTTCTTGACGGTAAAATACTTCGTGAAGAGGTGGCAGGACGATGAACCCCTTTCATAAGGTCGTTTTAGAATCCCTTAAAAAAAACAAGACAAGGACAGCGGTCATAATGACAGGTGTCATACTTTCTGCTGCCATGATAACGGGAGTGATCACCTTTGCCAGCAGTCTGCAGCACTTTCTTGTTGAGGGAAGTATTGCAGCAAAGGGAGACTGGTATGGCATGGCTGAGCCTGTTGATAAAAGCAGAAAAGAAAGTTTAGAAAAAATCTCCAAAGTTTCGGAAACATCATCATATCAGATAAAGGGATATTCAAAACTTGATAAACATGGCAACAAATATAAACCATATATCTTTGTAACGGCTTTTGACAATGAAATGTACGATACCGGCATGATAAAAATGATACATGGCAGAAAGCCAAAAAATCCAAAGGAAATAGTAATACCGGAACATTTGATAACAGACGGGGAACAGAATATCGGGATCGGACAGAAAATATCATTGGGTTTGGGAGAGAGAGAATATATCGACGGCAAGAAAAAAAAGCAGATATATCAGAATGTGGAATACATGCCCGGGAAAGAAAAATTTATTTTTGAAGAAAGCCGCACATTCGAAATAGTAGGCATATGTGAAAGACCGGCAACAGAGCCTTATCAGGCAGCCGGGTATACGGCAATAACCGGGCCGGAGAAGACCGGCGAAAAATATGGCATATACATCAAAACCGAAGATCCAAATGACATCTATAAAGTCATAAAAAATATCAAAGGAGAAAAAACACAGACCGCATACAATGAAGAACTTCTGACATATCTCGGAGCAGGGAAGAACCAGGAAATAAACGAAATCCTTTTTGGTCTTGCAGCCTTTCTTATCGGCCTCATAATGCTGGGATCTATATTTCTTATATATAATGCTTTTTCTGTTTCATTGAGTGAAAGAGGAAGGGAGACCGCATTGCTGATGGCCATAGGAGCAACCAGAAAGCAGTTGAGAAGATCTGTTTTTTACGAAGCACTTTTGATCGGGGGCACAGGCATTCCCATCGGAATTATCGCAGGAATAGCTATAGTCGGAGGGTTCCTTTTCGCAGCAAAGAATCTTTTTTCCGGAGTGGGGAATCTGGAGCTGAGCGGTGTCACCATAACACTCTTTGTTACATATAAAACTGTAATACTGGCATTTCTTGTTTCCTTTGTCACTATGATCATATCTGCCATGATACCTGCGCTCAGAGCTTCCAGGGCATCTATAATAAATACAGTAAGGCAGGCTTATGATTTTCGCATAAGCCGAAACAGAGCAAAGGGATACAGTATAGTTTCTGATATTTTCGGGGTTTACGGTACTCTTGCCATCAAAAATTACAGCAGAAATACAAAACAGTACCGAGTGACGGTATTTTCTCTGCTCATAAGCATAATACTTTTTATTTCCGTCAGTTCGTATACTCATTATCTGACAAGCAGCGTTGATGCATTGTTCGGTGAAGGTGAAGAGTATCAGATAACATACAGTTATTCGGGCACTTCTCCTCAAAAAGGAAAAGACAATTACGATATCCTCTCAAACGCGGAGGGAGTAACAAAAAAGAGTTTTGCTCAGGTCATTTATATGGAAACCGAAATAACCGCTGATGAAATAGATAAAAAAACACTGAATCTTTTGAGGGGATCCGGGTATTTCAAAAAGGACAAAGCACAGCTACCTGTTCGGATCTTTGTAATGGACGAAAGATCCTATAAAGGGTACTTGAAAAATCAGGGATTGGACCCCAAACTGTTTACAGATCCGGAAAATCCCAAAGCAGTAGCTCTTAAAGAAGGTGGATTCTATGACATAACGGGACAAAAATACAGGAAGATGAACATATATGGATCAGAAAATGTAAAAAACCTGTTGGTCCGGACAGGTGAAGGAAGCGGTATTGATGAATATTATAATGTTTCTATAGGAGCATTTACGGATGAAGTTCCTGCCGGTGCCGGAGAGTATGCTGCAGGATTTCTGATGGTGTCCACTCCAAAGACTGCGGACAGCATTTTCAGGGGGTATGAAGAAAGCATAGAAACCAGTACAGGATTTTTTAAGAGCGATGACACAAAAACCACATATGAATCAATGGCAGAGATAGCTTCTGCCAGCAACATCCCCAAAAGCAGTATTATAAATGAGGAAGAGGAAGAAGAAATAAGCAGAAGCCTTATGACAGCCGTTAACATTTTTTCCTATGGGTTTATAGTACTCATATCCCTTATTGCGGTGGCCAATGTTTTCAATACTATTTCTACCAACATACTTCTAAGAAGAAGGGAATTCGCCATACTGAAAGCTGTTGGGCTAAGTGAATCGGGATTCATGAAAATGATGAATCTGGAATGCCTGTTTTATGGGATCAAATCTTTGCTTTACGGACTTCCCATTGCGATCATTATTGCATATATAATATATAAAAATGTTAATACAGGAACAGAAATAGCTTTTTCTGTTCCTGTATACAGCGTGGTGATAAGCATAATCAGCATATTCATTATTGTTTTTGCAACGATGATATATGCAACTCACAAGATAGCAAAAGAAGACTCTATTGAAGTGATCAAGAATGAACCGCTGTAGAGAAATTTGTTTTTTGTGATATAATATCAGCGGCAGTTGTATTTTTTATAAAAGGAAAATATGAAAAAGAGAAATCGCGGAAGAAGCAGGAAATTCTATAAAGAGGCTCAGGTAGTCGATATCCGTGAAGCAAGAGAGGAAAGACGCAGGTCCCGAACAGAAATCCAAAGCAAAAAGAAAAAACCTGCAAATATTGAAAACCCTAAGAAAAAACGGAAGAAAAAAAGACTTTGGCGCCGCATATTGATATATATGGGGATCATTTGTATCATTGTTTTGTTTGCGGGCCTTTCGGTTTACAAAATAATAGACCTGAAGCTGGAAGAAAACAGACTGGAGGGACAGAAGCAGGAACTGATAAAGGAACAGAAGAAACTGAAAGAAGAATTAAAGAATGTCAATGATCCCGAGTATATAGAACAGCAGGCAAGAAAACAGCTTAAACTAATAATGCCGGGAGAGACCCTTTATGTACTTCCTGACGAAAAAGATCCGGAAAATGAAGGTATGAGCACAAAAGATGAAAAAGAAGATAAGTGAAATAATTATTGTGGAAGGCCGGCATGATACGGATGCCATAAACAGAGCCGTGGACGGATATACCATAGAAACCCATGGATTCGGCATAAAAAAAGAAACATGGGACCTTATAAAAAAAGCATACGAAACCAGAGGCATAATAATCCTTACGGATCCGGATCATGCGGGGATGCAGATCAGAAGAAGGATCAAAGCCCGTTTTCCCCAAGCGAAAGAAGCACATATAAAAGACCCGGAGGTGGAGGACGCCTCTACTGAGACTATTGTTTCCGCTCTGTCATCCGCAAGATGCGGCAGAGAGGAGAATGAAGAGGTTTTTACATTTTCCGATCTGATAAGAAACGGCCTGAGCGGCAATCAAAATGCAGTATCAAAACGAAGAGACCTGGGAGATAAACTGGGGATAGGATATGGAAGCACGAAACAATTTCTCAAAAAACTCAACCTGTTCGGCATAAGAAAGGAAGACTTCCATGAAGCCTTACAATACCGGAAAAACTCCTGAAATATTTGAAAGTCAAGGATTCAGTCATACAAAAAGCCTGGGCCAGAATTTTCTTACGGACAAAAAAATACGTGACACTATAATTGAAGCAGCAGAGATCGAAAGCACAGACCTTATAATAGAAATAGGTCCGGGGAAGGGGGTGCTTACCAATGAAGCGGCCCGGAGAGCCGCAAAGGTAATAGGAATAGAAATAGACAAAAGTCTTATACCGATACTTGATTTTAATCTTCGAGAACATGATAATGTCAAAATAGTAAATGAAGATATTCTAAAATGCGATCTTGGAAAAACAATAGCAGACGCAGGAGAGTTCGCCGCAGTAAAGGTTTTGGGCAATCTTCCCTACTATATTACAACGCCCATAATAATGAAGATACTAGAAGAAAACATATCCGCAAAAAGCATAACCGTAATGATGCAGAAAGAAGTGGCGGAAAGAATGGAAGCAGAGCCGGGAACAAAAACATATGGAGCTCTTTCTCTGGCCGTACAGTATTACTGCACAGTCAAGCATATAGCAAATGTTCCAAAAGAGGCATTTGTGCCAAGACCGAAAGTGGATTCAAGAGTTTTGAGACTTGATATAAGAAGCCGTAAACCTGTTGAAGTTCAAGATGAAAAAATATTTTTCGCATGTATAAGAGCAGGATTCGGACAGAGAAGAAAAACCCTGCGAAATTCCCTGGCCGGTGTAACGGGAAATGATAAGGAAAAATCCGGAAGAATACTTGAGCTTACGGGCACAGATCCCTTAAGGAGAGCCGAGACCCTTACAATGCAGGAGTTTGCAGATATAGCAAATAAACTATTTGAGGAGCAAAATAAAAGATGAGCAAAATAAAGACTTTTTATCGAAAATATCTGCACAACGTCATTGCCGCAGTTATTTTACTGGCGATCGTTACAAATTTGATAATTGAAACACTTGCAAGGCAGAGCATATGGGGAGGATTTCTGTTTTTTGTTCAGAGCCCTTTGATCTTTTTGTATAATTCTCTTTTGATCTTTGCAACCCTTTCTCTGGGATTTTTGTTCCAGAGACGGGCGGCCGCTTTTGTTACGATCTCTTTCATATGGATAATTTTAGGCATAGTTAACGGCATAATACTTTCAAAAAGAATGACTCCGTTTACTGTTTATGACATACTTTCATTTAAGGAAGGACTTTCCATAGTCGGCAATTATTTTTCTGTTTTACAAATGGTCTTAATAGTAGCAGGTATAGCCTTTGTGGTTGCTCTGTTTGTTTTTTTGAGAAGAAAGATCCCAAAGCACGGAAAACACGCAAATCACAAAAGACGTTTTGCGGTGGTGGCAGTAATTATACTGATCACCTTCGGTGTCTCCGGATTGTTTATAAGAACAGGGATCATAGAGACGTATTTCCCGAACCTGGCATATGGATTCCGCGATAACGGATTCCCTTACTGCTTCATAAACACATGGTTCAATACGGGGATAGGAAAGCCAAAAGACTATTCAAAAGAAAATGTCAGATCCATATTTACAAAAAAAGAAATGGAAACAACAGTAGCCGCAAAGGGAAGTGACGGAAACGAAAGCCATCCAAACATTCTTTTTCTGCAGATGGAAGCTTTTATGGATCCTGAAACAGTAAAAGGTCTCAGGCTTTCCGAAGATGCCATACCCACCTTCAGGAAACTTATGAAAAAAAATTCCAGTGGCAGATTTCTTTCTCCGGCAGTGGGAGCGGGAACAGCCAATGTGGAGTTTGAAGTCATGACCGGAATGAGCGTCCGTTTTTTCGGTCCGGGAGAATATCCTCATAAATCATTGCTGGGAGAAACTGTCTGTGAAAGTGTTGCTTATGATTTAAAAAATATAGGCTATTTTACCCATGCAATACACAATCACAGGGCAACCTTTTATGGCAGAAATCAGGTTTTTGCTAATCTGGGGTTTGATACCTTTACTTCCGTTGAGTATATGAACAAAGTAAACAGAACACCAAAAAACTGGGCCAAAGACTATGTCCTTACGCAGCAGGTCACCGATGCACTCAAAGCAACAAAGGGCCCGGATTACATTTATACAATATCCGTAGAAGGTCACGGTGCATACCCGGAAGAAAAGGTTCTTGAAGATCCGGGAATAACAGTTGAGAGATCCCCATCGGAGGAAACAAAATATGCATGGGAATACTATGTGAATCAGCTTAATGAAATGGACGAATTTATAGACGAACTTATCAAAAAGCTCAAGGTATATGATGAAGACATCGTACTTGTCATATACGGAGATCATCTGCCAAACCTGCCTGATATAAGTGATGAAAAACTCAAATACGGCAGGAACACATATGAGACGGATTATGTTATCTGGAGCAATTTCCAAATGAAGCAAAAAAATCAGGATCTTAAGGCATATGATATATCGGCAGCGTTACTTGACAGACTTGGAATAAAGCAGGGCACAATGGTAACATATCACCAGAATCATAAAAACAGCAGGGACTATCAAAAGAATCTTGAAATCCTGCAGTATGACATGCTTTACGGAGAACAGTATATATACAACGGTAAAAATCCTTTTAAAACCACAGAAATGAAAATGGGCGTCAAAGATATAAAAATAAACAAGGTCGTGAAAATAGGAGAAAAGTATTATATAAAAGGAAAGAACTTTACCGAATCCAGCAGGATCTCTCTAAACGGCAAAATACTCAAAACCATATATCTTGGATCTACCGTGCTGGGGCTCCAGGAAGAAGTGGATCCAACGGACGTATCCAAAATGAAAGTAAGCCAGTTCGACAAAGAGGACAAAGAGATCTTAAGCACAACGGAATAGGAACGGTAAAGAGGTGGTCAAAATGGAAACCATTGAAACAAAAAGATTGAAACTTAAAGAGTGGACCTTCGATGACGGGCCGGAGCTTTTGGCACTGGCCAAAGATCCGGAAGTCGGTCCCAAAGCAGGCTGGAAACCCCACGAAAGCCTTGAGGAATCAATACAAATAATCAACACAGTCTTTTTTGCCGGGACAACATGGAAAGTGACAGATAAAAAAACCGGAAGGATAATCGGATGTGCAGGTCTTGATCATGACAAAAAAAGGCCTGAAATAAAAAGCAGAGAACTGGGATACTGGCTGGGCAGAGATTTCTGGAACAAAGGTTTCATGACAGAGGCGGCAAAGGCTGCAATCGGTTATGGATTTGATAAAATGGAACTTGATATCATTTCCGTCTGTACAGCCCCGGAAAACAAAAGGTCGCAGAAGGTAATCGACAAACTGGGATTTTCTTATGAAGGCACATTAAGAAAAGCTTACAGGATATATGACGGAACGGACAGGGATGTGCTTTGCTATTCCATTACAAAGGAAGAATGGAAAAATTTACAGAATGATGTTTAAGGTCCGTTTTAAAGGGTATAACAAAGATATAATTGGAAAAGAAAAAATATACTTGACAAAGAAAAAAATGCAGTTTATAGTATATTTAGAAAAGTATTCAGTAATGGCAAAGCAGGAGAAATCCTGTGACGCAAAGCTAAGGGGCTAAACCGTAAGGTATGCCAGCCAGCTGCCGCATTACAAAATGTGTATGGATATTACAACACTAATGCGTGAACTGCCATTCGGATACCCCCGAATGGCTTTTTTTATCCGTAAACCGAGCACGCGCCCGGTGGAGTGATCCGTACAAAAACTAAATATTGATTGGGCAAAGCAGGAGAAATCCTGTGACGCAAAGCCAAGGGTCTAAACCGCAAGGTATGACAGCCGGTTGCCGCAGATAGTTCGCAGCTATCAGCGATAAGAGAAAAAGCATTTTATGTGCCTTTCGAAAAGCAACGACTGTCAAAACCCGACAGTCGTTTTTAGTTTATCAAATGTATTTTGAAAAACAAATTTATTCGGAGGTACGGAACAATGTTAAAGAGAATAGCAAGAGTGACAGCACTCATATTGATATTAGCGGTTTTCACAAGCGGTGCGCTTGCGGTAACTGCTGATTTTGGTTATGGAGCAACCAGCAAGACAAGCAAAAAAGTAACCAAAAAAGTAACCAAAAAAGTCATAAAAACAAAAAAAGCAGCAAGGAAAACATATAAGAAGACGAAAAAAACAACCATAAAATACAGAACAAAAACAATAAAAAACACGAGTACCCAGAAAGTAACACAAAAAAAGACAGTGGTCAAAAAAGTAGTTATCAAAGCAAAGAAAAAGCAGAAGAAAAAGAAAGTAAAAACCATAAAAACTACTACTACATATACAACTACAACAGCAAAACCTGCCGCAGGTACAGCAAATACAACGACGGCAAGCCAACTGAAAGCAACAGTGACCCCGGCTCTGGCAAATGCATTTGACAAACTGGGTTTCACCATAAAGATAGAACCCGACGCAAGATATGCCGGTATTTTCAGTACTTCCAAACATTACATAGGACTGCAGGCTGTAAGCACGGGAGTATTCAGACATGAGATGGGTCATTTCTTAAGCACACTGAAAAATAAAGCCGCGAAGACCAGCACTTTCCAGGCCATATATCAGGAAGAGAAGGACAAGTATACAGGAACCAATAAGGCCTACGTTACAAGTACATCGGATGAGTATTTTGCAGAGTCCTACAGGAATTACCTGGAGAACGGAGCAAAACTAAAAACAGAAAGGCCAAAGACATACAGCTATATAAATCAGCAGGCAACCAGCATAACAGAAGATGACATAACAAGGACCTACAATCAGTACAGCTGGGCCTGGTAAAAACAAGTCAAAAGGGCAAGAATTTGCTTACAAAATACAAGAAGGAAACCCGAATAACTGCGAATATTTGGGTTTTTTTCTTTTTTGGATCAAAGAAAAAATGCAAAATCATGATAAAAAAAGCCCTTGGATTATTACAAAAAACTTTTCCCCCAAAATTTTTAAAAGAGCCCTTTTTCAAAAAAAACTTGACATTTATCCTTAAAAGGCGTATTTTTTTAGTAGGGAAAGAGATTATGAGACAACTACAGGCGGATATTTTATTGTCTCAAGGAATCGATAAAGGCAAAGCAGTCGTGAGGCTGTGGCGCAAAACTACAGGGTCTTGGGGAAAAACAAAAATAAGTGACATAATTAACCAAGATAGCCAGCTGCCGATTATAATAATAGGCAGCTTTTTTAATAGCTGCATGTAATGAAAAGGGCAAAACAGTCGTGAGGCTGTGGCGCAAAACTATAGGGTCTTGGGAAATAGTATCAATTCAGGGATCAATGCCAAGATAGCCAGTTACCGTTACTTCCGAAAAAAACGGTAACTTTTTTATTTGCGGTCCCGGCAAAAAAAAGTTACGAACTAAACGGAAGGAGAATGGGAAAATGGAAAATAGGAGGAGCAAAAAATACATAGC
>Ga0116163_1002418_pt1 | contig 10961 bp, 6 predicted proteins | sample AD_UKC107_MetaG_FD_89889 | JGI IMG/M metagenome (GOLD analysis project Ga0116163, IMG submission 89889) | Active sludge microbial communities of municipal wastewater-treating anaerobic digesters from Hong Kong - AD_UKC107_MetaG | ecosystem: Engineered > Bioreactor > Anaerobic > Digestate | place...
GGGGTTGCTTTGTTTGTGGTGTATAAAGGAAGGTGGGTATCCTACCAGATCGCAAAAAGATTGATCCGGGTTAAGTACATCTCATTGGTTAATTTAATCCTGGACAAGCCACTGGTGCCCGAGTTGATCCAAGCTGGGTGCACCCCTGAAGCGATTGCTCAGGCGATGAAAGCCATGCTTGCTTCAGCCGGTGAAGGCAGATGGGTCAAAGAAGTGGATCACCTGAAAGTCATCCTCGGAGGGGCAGGGGCATCATTACGGGCAGCACAACTCATTTGCCAGGATATGCCTGGTGGGGAATAAAAAAAAGTCAACCGGTTATGGTCGACTTTTTCTTGAGAATGGTAACCCTTAAAGCGAAATATTGAAACAAATTTCTTTTTTCGAACTATGCTCTTTTGCATAGCCATCCATACGCTGCAAATGTATTTGCCTTGTGTTAACTAAGTATGAACGGCTCATTTACATATTGTTAATTAAACGATGGTCCGGGTTGTATTGTTGTCCGGGGGTAAAAAAATCGTCTTCAATTCCATGGACTGGATGCTTTCCCGGGATATGATGTGATACCTATTGTTAAATGACCCATCTCATCCTTTTCGTAAGCCATACCCCCTAATTTGTGAAATTCAGCAAAACCAACCTTAATACTTCATCCGGTTGAAAACCCGTATGAAGGGGTTGTTTTTTAGCCTAATCATCAAATTGAACAATTATGGATGCGAAATTATCCAATCCGGCACCGCTGGGCTTGATGGGGTTTGGCATGACGACAGTCCTGTTAAATATTCATAATGCCGGATTTTTTCCGGTGAGCGCAATGATCCTGTCCATGGGTATATTTTATGGGGGTATTGCACAAGTGATCGCAGGCATTTTGGAGTTCCGCAAGGGCAATACATTTGGCACCACCGCATTTACCTCCTACGGATTATTTTGGATTACTTTGGTAGCCTTGTGGGTATTTCCTGAATTTGGTTGGGCAAAAGGAGAGGCAACCGGGGCTGGTTATATGGGCTGGTATTTATTTCTATGGGGCGTTTTCACATTCTTTATGTGGATTGGAACATTTAATAAAAACAAAGTGCTTCAGTTTATTTTTCTGACGCTTTGGATCTTATTTCTGCTGTTGGCAATCCGGGATTGGACCGGTTCGGCAATGATCGGCACTATTGCAGGGTGGGAAGGCATGGTCTGTGGTGCATCGGCCATTTATCTGGCCATGGCAGAGGTGCTTAATGAAACAAGGGAAAAACAGATCCTACCCATCGGATAATATCAATCAGGGTTTTAAGGTGCGGACGCCATAGACCACTCCGGCCGTATTCCCTTCATGACCTTGAAAGCGAACCCGGACGGTTTGCCTGCCTTTACTCATTGAAGGGGGTATTGGATATTCTACATCAAAGAACACCCCGGGGAAATTTTCGTTGAGCTGCTGGGAACCGATGATCTTGCCATTGACCAGGATGTCAAAGGATCGTTTTCCCCGGTCGGATCCCCAGTAGGTCGCCATCAGGTGCATCGGAGCTTGTGGATCCACTTTCATGTCAAATTCAAAAAAACCACCGTTTCGGGCGTCCCGGCCTTTTCTTCCTGATTCGTCGTAGACATAGGAGGCTTCCACACTGGTGAGATGATGGTCCCGTTCCGGTTGCATTTCCCCTAAGCGCATAATATCCACCGTCCTCTTTTCGATTTCGGCTTCTTTTTTTTGTTTGGCCAGGAAATCCATTTTCCGTTGTTCCCATCCGGCATCGGTGAAATAATCCAGATAGGTGGTGTACCGGACTGTATCGGCGCGGTAAAAGGGCACAAAAGACAAGTCGTAGGGACGCCCACTGGCTTCAGAGTGAAACGCCAGTTGATTTCCATCCTGCTTGACCCATGAATCAGGAGAACGATCTTCTGTCACAATAACCGGTACTTCGAATAATGGATCCTCTACTTTTTCCGGAAGCTCTCCGGCCAACACATATGGGCCATAAATCAAGGCGATCCGGTCTGGGTTATCCGGCATGGATTCTTCCTCCAGCGTGGCTGGCATTTCAATACGTATTTCATCGCCATTGTGCCAGATTCTGCGGATCATGGCATAATCCGAGGTCTTATAATGGGTCAAAACCGGTGCCCCGTTCACCCAGATACGCATGCCCTGGGTAGCCCAGGCGGGATGCCGTAACTTCAGGGCGAATTCATGAGGGGCGTCGCTTGCTATTTGCATATTTACCGCTCCGGTCGATGGATCGCCGGTCTGCGTTAATTGAATTTCTTTCGCATGCCAGGTCAGGACACTTGGCAGATAAAGATTCACCATCAGGCTGCCATCCTTGCCGGTAAAATAGATGTGTTCGGCATACTTGCCATGATTCTCCATAGCTGTCCCTACACAGCACCAAAAGGAGTTAAATTTGTTACTGTAATGTCTTTTGGTCCCCTGCCGGAGTGGGATGAAATAACAATACGCACCCGGACCGTCGATAGAGGCCAGGATGTGATTGTACAGTGCCCGTTCGTAAAAATCAGCATAAGCAGGATCTCCCGTCCAGGTAAAAAGATGCTGCGTAAGTTTTAGCATATTATAAACATTGCAGCTTTCGCCGGTGGCATCACTCAGTTTGTCATTAAGCCGGTCCGGAGCACCGAAATATTCTGAAATACCATGGCTGCCTGTGACGTAGGAATGATGGTGTACGACGCGATCCCAGAAAAACCGGGCGATGGCAGAATCTTGCGATTCACCGGTCAATTCATAACGGCGGGCACAGCCGATTATCTTGGGGATTTGGGTGTTGCCGTGTTTGCCGGCGAGATTGTCCTCTCCTTTTACCAATGGATCAAGTACCGCATGGTCATGAAACTTGTACGACAGATCCAGATACTTCTTGTTTTTGGTGAGTGCATAAAGGTTCACAAGTGCATCATTCATGCCTCCATATTCACAAAGAAGCATTTCTTGCCATTGATCGTCAGATAAACCGGCAAACTTCGTGTCGATCCAATCAGCAAATTTTATGGCTATATTCAACGCCTTCTGATTCCCGGTGTATTGGTAGACATCCTGTAGACCGGCGAAAACTTTATGCAGATTATACCATGGTGACCACAATCCGTTGAGGTCAAATCCTCTGGAAACTATATGACCGGATGCAATAACCGTCCACGTAGAATCTTCTCCAGGGATGGCACCCAGGTAGCCGGTGCCACGGGCTATCTGACAGCGAGCCAGTTCATCCACCACATAATCGGTTCTCTTTTTATAAGCTTCATCTCCAGTTGCAGCATACATCTGGGCGCATCCGCTCAGATAGTGTCCGAGACTGTGGCCGGACAAGGTGCCCTCTTCCCACCCTCCATAGAGCTCACCTTTGACGGGCAACCCGGCAAATTCATGAAAACGGTGCAGAAGCCGGTCCGGATCCAATTCCAGAAGATAGGCCCCATTCATATCCATGGCCTCCTTAAAAGGAGAGTCCAGGAGACGTACATCGGCAAGCGAGAAACCACTGGCGGCCGGCTGGAAAGCAGGCTGGACTTTTTGGAGCACATCTAACTCAACCGTGGGTGCCATATTTTGAGCTGTCAGTGTGGAAAGGTAGAGTAAGAAAGAAAAGTAGAGAATGGTCCCGCTACGCATGATCCTGTTTTTCTATTTGTAAGTTCGAAAATAGGTAAAAAAAATCCCCGCCCGAAGGCAGGGATCTCAACAGGTCAATCAAAATTGACAAAAAATATTTAGCTGCGATTATTCATCGGCATCCAAAAACTCTTGCTTCGAGCGAACCTTAATCGGGTCCTTTTTGGCTTTCGATAACAAGCCATTAATGGTATTGAGCTGCGTATGTATGCCATCCATCGACTTCAGGGCATCTTGCAGCTTTCCAGCGAGTAGCGCCAGGTTTTGCATTTGGGCTTCAGTCGGACGCCCGTTGTAGCTCACGACCTCGCCATACAATGTGGAAATTTTTTCACGCAAAAGTGGTTCGGCGGTACCTACGTAGTTGTCACCGGTCATGACCACCAGTGGTTCTTTAAGCTTTTCAAGGCTCATGATAAACCCGGGCAAAAGATTTGCAATTTTTTTATTGACTGGTTCCGCTTGGAGCTTCATTCCGGCCTCGTGTAAATTATCGATTTCGTCAACGAGATAGGCCAGGTCTTCATTCATATGGTAAAGCTTCATGGCGGTCTCGTGTTGCGCCACATGGTCCGCCTCTGAATGGATGGATTCCGGATCGTATTTGAGGGTTAGGTCTTCTTCATAGACATTTTTCCCCTTGGTGATACGCACCTTGTAAGTCCCTGCCGGAACCGTAGGCGAACTGAAGCCTCCAAATGCCAGGGTTTTCCCTTTGGCCACCTTAGGACGTTTATAACTGTAATTCCAGTCCACAATATTGATGCCTTTCGATTTGCCGGGAGTAAGGACTGAAATGACATTTCCATCTTTGTCCATAATTTCCATGACCATTTTGCCGAAGGTGTGGCGACTCTTCATGAAATAGGCGATCTGGGCGGCTGAGGATGGATTTTCTCCTACAAATTCACCTACACCTGAATAGCCGGCATAACCGCTGGCCTCATGGATAATGGCGGTCTTGTTTTTCAGGAAATGCAGCTCCTGGGTGGTGACATCAGATGTTATCTGACGTAACAGATTGATGTTGTCGATCACAATTAAACCGCGGCCATGAGTGGCGAGGACTATCGCATCATCCCGTTCCTGCTGAGCAATCCAGTGGACGGCTACTGCCGGCACATTGTTCGTAAACTGTGACCAGTTCTGTCCTCCATCAAGGGTGATGAACAATCCGAATTCAGTCCCCAGGAATAATAAATTTTTGTTTTCGTAATCTTCACGGATGTTCCGGCAGAATCCCTTAATATCCGGAGTAACCAGGGATTTCCAGGTTTTGCCGCCATCATCCGTTTTGTATACATAAGGATTCATGTCACTGGCCGTGTGGCCATCAAAAACCGCATAAGCCGATTGTTTGTCAAAATGACTCGGCTCAATAAAATAGGCCCAGGTGTTCTTAGGCAAGCCCGGGATATTGGCCGTGACATTGCTCCAAGATTTGCCACCGTCAAAGGTCACCTGGACATTGCCGTCGTCCGTGCCTATCCAAAGTACCTGCTCATCCACCGGAGACTCACCAATGGCAAAAATGGTGCAGTGGTTTTCAGCTCCGGAGTTATCGGTGCTAAGACCACCGGAATTGGCTTGTTGTTGTTTTGCCAGATCGTTGGTGGTCAGATCCGGGGAGACTTTGGTCCAGCTTTCACCGCGATCGTCTGATTTGTGGACGTATTGACTCCCAATGTACAGTCGGTCGGGGTTATGGCGGCTGGTTGTGATGGGCGTATTCCAGTTAAAGCGAAGTTTAGGGTCTCCTTCCTGGGCATATGGCTTGATGGTCTTTGACTGATTTTTCTTCAGGTCAAATCGCCAGACGCCTTCGGCTCCCTGCATTTCCGAATAGACGATATTGGGATCTCCCGGATTAGGAAATACGCGGAATCCGTCACCGAATCCCACACCAATCCAGTCCCGGTTTTCGATGCCTCCCGGTTTGGATGAAACTCCTACCCAGGAGCCGTTGTCTTGCAGACCGCCATATACTTTGTACGGATTCTGATTGTCGACGGCAACCTGGTAAAACTGTGATACCGGAAGCCCCTTAACCATTTCCCATGCATTTCCCCCGTCCCAGGACCGGTAAACACCGCCATCACATCCCAGGTAGATGGTAGATGGGTGGTTGGGGTCAAACCAGAAATCATGCAGGTCCGAATGAACGCCTCCGTTAATATCACGGAATGTCTTACCCCCATCCTTACTGATTGAACCATTCAAACCGGCTTTTACAATAATGTCCGGATTTGATGGGTCTATCACAATACGGGAGAAATAGAACGGACGTACGGTAAGACCGAAATCGGAATTCAGATGTTTCCAGGTTTGACCGGCATCATCCGACCGGTACAATCCCTTGTCTTCCGCCTTCTCCGCTTCTACGACCGCATACACAATATCCGGATTCGAAGGGGCGATACCGATTGCAAAGCGGCCCAATTGACCGGCAGGAAAGCCGTTGTGAATTTTGTTCCATGTCTGACCACCGTCTTCTGATTTATAGAGCGCACTGGAAGCGCCTCCCGAACTGAAGGACCAGGCCGTGCGACGGAATTCCCAAAAAGCTGCATACAATACCTTTGGATCCCGCGGATCCATGGCAAGATCCGAACATCCTGTAGTCTCGTTTACGTATAAAATTTTGGACCAGGTCTTTCCGCCATCGATCGTTTTATAAACGCCGCGTTCTTCACTGTCGCCCCAGAGCGCACCCATAACAGCGACGTAAACGATATCGTGGTTGGAAGGATCAACCTGGATGCTGGCGATGTGTTCGGATTTTTCCAAACCCATTTTATTCCAGGTCTGTCCTCCATTCGTTGACTTGTAAATGCCATCTCCGACAGAAACGCTGTTTCGGGTCCATGTTTCACCCGTGCCTACCCAGATCGTCTGGTCCGGATCAGTGGGATCGACGGCAATGGCGCCGATAGACTGGGCATATTTGTCAAAAATGGAAGAGAAAGTAACCCCGGCATCAACGGAACGCCAGACTCCTCCTCCCGCGGCACCAACATAAATGATCTTTGAATCTTTTGGGTGTCCGGTAACACGGGATATCCGTCCACTCATTAATGCCGGACCAATGTGGCGACCTCTCAGACCGCCATAGAGTTCTTCTCCCTTTATGGTAATGGGCTGTTGACTGAAACCTGGTAAAATCACCAGTAATGCAGCAATCAACGCATATAAATTTTTCATTATATCATCAAGTTTTATTAAGAATGGGGATGTTCTGGTGGTTCAATGGAAAGAGGAAGTCCGGGTAGAAAAACATGCACCACAGACTTCCTTTTGCGAATTATTTGCCAGGAAAAGCAAAGACTGAATCGTCCAAGTCAAGATTAACCTCAACATTATCCATAGTCAGACTTTGCATCACTTGTCCATCCAATTTGATTTGCAGGGTAAATGGCTGATACACGCCGGAGACCTCTTGATAATCACTCATGAATGTTTCCTGTGATTTTCCCTTCATGTCCCCTTTATGAATCATGCTGCGCACCATCAAGGGTACATTGGTTTCTTTATCAAAGAAATAGTAGGTAAAGTTTTCTTCCTCTTTGCCATCGATGGTAATCGGCTTTTTGGTCAATTTCAGTCGATAACAGTCGGTACCTTCAATGTTTTCCTCGCCTTCAATTTCAGCAGTATATCCTTTATCCTTGTAATTCAGGAAAACCTCAGGAAAGTCCATTTCGGATTTCATGATTTCGCTGTCTTCGGACTCCCATTTTTCAGGTTCCATGGTCATAAAATTGGTGCCCCAGCCCTCATTACCATCAAAGGCCATCTGGGTGATTTCCTGTCCTTGAAAATTAATCACCAATTTCTGTGAACCAGGAGCCTTTTGGTACATAATAAAAGGAATTTCCATCCCTTGAAAATTGACTTTTCCCTCAGACTTCATGGTTTTTATGGACGAGATGGCGTCACGTCCTCCTATCGTCTCCAGATAGGATTCGATGACTTCGTCTGCACTTTGAGCATAGGTGAAGTTTGTGACCAGCAGACCGGCCAGCAATGCAAATAAAATCGTTCTCATTAAGATTGTATTTCGTGAACTAATAAATCAAGTAATTGGTAAACTACCAGAACGTTCCGGCAGGGCGGAAAGATACGCGGATCATGGCTTACGGTCGAAGTATTTCGACGAACAGATCCCTAGCACTAGACATTTGGAGTAGTATTCAGAACTAAACTGTCTGGATTCAAAGGCGGATCAGTGCCTGCCAGTAAGAATAACCACATAACGATCACCCTCCAGCCGGTCTGCCTTGTGCATCTCCAGCAGTGCCGCCAGCCCTACCGTGGATGCCGGTAAGACATGCAGACCTTCTTTTTGTTTTAGTTGGCGGCTGTACTGCATCATCTTATGATCGCTGATATCGAAAGCTTCGCCCTGGGTTTGATTCAGGGCCCAGAGCGCTTCATTTCCATCAAAGCTGTGCCAGTTGATCAACGGTTCATTAATCCGGGATTCTTTGATTTTATCTTCTTCGATATTCACGCATGTTTCCAATCCTTTTTTGAAAGAATAGATGATTGGATTTTTCTTGTAGGAGGATGCTGCTACAAACCTCGGGATACGGGAAGTCTTGCCCCGTTTGTACAAGCTCGCGAATCCGCGGTAGATGCCGGCAAGCAAGGTCCCGTTGGATACAGGTACAGCCACAATCTTGGGTGCATCCCGGAGTACATCGTAGATTTCATTGGCTATTTCGGCATAGGCAATGATCTGGATGGCTGAATTACTTCCTCCGGGATTGGCATCATAATAACCTTCCGTTTCAGCCAGCTTCCGGGAATACCAGACGGCATCTTCGTATTTGCCGGGAGTGCGGATGATGTGTGCACCCTGGGCTTCCATTTCGCGTACCCGTTCGGTATGGTACGTCTCGGGAATGCAAACAAGGCATCGCAGTCCGGCAAGATTTGCGGCCAGACTAATTGCAGCGCCGTAATTGCCACAGGTCGCCAGGGTAATGGTATCGTATTCCCGGCGTAAGGCATCCAGACATTGAGCAAAGGCTATCCGGTCTTTCTGGGTACCGGAAGGATTATTTCCCTCAAATTTTAACCAGATCTGCTTGAGGTCAAATTCACGTTCAAAGTTCCGCGCCCGGATCAATGATGTATCGCCAATCTCAATATTGATTATATCGGTGTAGGCATCCAGCCGGTCGATTAAAGCATGTTGTGCATTGCGGACATACTGGCTGAGTTCAAGGGATTCGGATGAAATGGATTCATGCAGGGTACTAGCCCCATCCAATAACGGGTCAATCACGATTCCGGGAGTTTCCATATCTAGTTCAAACAGCACATGAAAGGAATGGTTTCATCATCGAACAATATAGACTAACTGCCAGGTAGAAGTCACCAGAATCGAAGAAAATTATCTGCTTATTGGAGTGATCATCCAGGGTTTGCGTTATAGACGCTCAGGCCATTAAAATTGAATCCTCATGCGCTAATATTTTTTGGTATGGAATTTTCATAGGTAGTCTGATGTCCTCCTTATTGTCAACGAAATGGATTCATGAGGCTATTCTTAACTTCCATGCTGATCGTTTCTACAACGGTCCTCTGGAGTGCAGACTACTATTGGATTGGGGGTAGCGGGAACTGGACTGACATCAGTCATTGGGCAACCACCTCCGGTGGCAAAACCCAGCAAGTTACTGTACCCAGTTTTCTCGATCGGGTCATCTTCGATGAGAACTCCTTCACTGCACCAGGCCAATCGGTCACCATCGTAGGCGAAGTTTTTTGCGCCGGCATGGAATGGGCCGGAGTGGTGGGTATTCCATCGTTGTCCGGCACGTCGAGTACGGTACTTAATGTATACGGTGACTTGTTGATCGCGGACATGCAGTGGAGCTTAGAGGGAAAAACCATCCTTTGGGAAGGTGGTCCCACTTCCCGGATCAATAGTGGCAGTGTCAGTTTGCATGGAGAACTGGAGGTCAATCTAGGTACGGGAAATACCCTGATCCAGCAAAGTAATTTAAACGTATTAACGGGATTCGGGTTAGTTCCGGAAACTGGAACAGCGGAGGATACCGAATCCAATCCAGTTCCATTTTAATCGAGCCGGTCAGCATTTCTACGCTGGATTGGCAAAACAGCACCATTCAATTTTCGGGTACCATCAATGAATTGGTCATTCAATCCGATTTGGTCCAACTAAATAGTCAGGCTTCAGCCATCCTGATGGGAGGGAATAATTGCAAACTGACCTTAATTGGTGACGCAAAGGTAGCCTTGGCTACCTTTTACACGACCGACGCGGCCGGATCACTCACCATAAATAACAAGTCATTCAACGGATCTATCCCGAATCTTTCCTTTACCAACCTCACCCTGGGTGGAAACGCAACATTTCGGGGGCCGATCCAAATGGACCGCTTTGAGTTGACCGGAGGGCACAGTTATACTTTTGCGGCAACCAACTGGTATTCAATGAGTCAGCTGGTAGCAGTGGGAACCTGTGATTCACCCATTTTATTAAACTCCGACAAACCCGGAGTATCGGCTACACTCCATTCGGACCAAAGCCAATCCGTGGAGTTTGTGCGCATCCAGGATATAGAAGCGGAGGGAGGTCCGTTCACAGCTGGTAATAGCAGCGGTCTGGGTATTACGAAGGGGTGGTTGATAACCAATCCGTCAGGCTCAAAAATACTGTATTGGGTCAATGGCAAGGGCGATTGGAATGATTCCTACCACTGGTCACTGACTTCTGGAGGAAATGGGGGCGCCTGTACCCCTTCGGGATCTGACGATGTCATTTTCGACGCCCGGTCTTTCACCACGAACCAGGACAGTGTTATCATCCCGGCAGGTACCGTCGAATGCAACAATATGCTTTGGGATGGGGTGATCGGGAACCCTGTATTTTATGGTGCTAAGGAGGTAAGCATTAATCTGTATGGTGCCTTACAGTTTGACCCTGGAATGAAAAATGCATTTTTTGGAAGTATTGCTTTCCAGTCTTCCACACAGGATAATGCCATTGAACCAGCGGGATCTGAATTTTTTGGCCCGGTTAAATTTAATGGGACTGGTTCCTGGGAACTAAAAAGCAAAATGGTTTCAAAAGGCATCCTTACCCTCACTAAGGGAGAACTTGATCTGGCTGGTTGGCCGGTGGACGTTCAGGGAATCGAATCCACTTCCTATGAAATCAGGCGGTTGAAGCTTGGAAATAGCTCAATACGGCTTAATAGCTGGAGCCTCCAGTTTAGCGGCCTCACCCTGTACGGGGATCTGGCCGGGCTTACATTTTGGGGCGGAAATGCCATCTTTTTTAATGTTGGGA
>Ga0116163_1002419_pt1 | contig 10960 bp, 10 predicted proteins | sample AD_UKC107_MetaG_FD_89889 | JGI IMG/M metagenome (GOLD analysis project Ga0116163, IMG submission 89889) | Active sludge microbial communities of municipal wastewater-treating anaerobic digesters from Hong Kong - AD_UKC107_MetaG | ecosystem: Engineered > Bioreactor > Anaerobic > Digestate...
CCTGGTCAATTACAAATGTGGAACGTACAATTCCCATATAGGTTTTACCGTAGTTTTTCTTTTCCTGAATCACACCAAAATAATTACAGATTTCCTCTTCTGTATCAGCAATTAAATCAAATGCAAAATTATACTTTTCTTTGAAGTTTTCCTGACGTTTTAAAGTGTCTTTAGATACACCTAAAATATTGGCATTGGACTGCGAGAATTTCGGAAAAAGTTCAGTGAAATCACAACTCTCAGTAGTACACCCCGGAGTGCTGGCTTTGGGATAAAAATAAAGAACCAGATACTTATCCTGATAATCAGAGAGTTTGGCTTTTTTATTGCCAGTCAGTAAAATTGCAAAATCTTTAATTTTTTCGTTAATCTTAACCATTTGTTTATGCTTTTTAGATAAAATAAGCAAGTTATCTTATTTTTGATGAAATGTCCAATTTAACAGCAAAAGATTTATATGGTTGTATGACGGCTTTGGCGACTCCAATGCACGAGGATGGTCAGGTGGATTACATCCAATGGCAGAAATTAGTTCAAAGTCAAATAGATGCTGAAATCAATGGTATAGTTGTTGCCGGAACCACCGGAGAATCCGCATTGTTGAATGATGAAGAGTTTGAACAATTATTGACTATAGCAATTGAATCTTGCAAAAGCACTAATACCAAAGTGATTGCTCAAACCGGTGCGATTTCTCCTGATAAAGTGATTGAGCGAAATCGTGTTGCTGCTCGTCATGGTGCGGATGCATTGTTGATAGTCACGCCTTATTACATTCGAACCACTCAGGAAGGTTTGTATCAGCATTTTATGAAAATAGCCGAAGTATCTGATTTACCAATTATTTTATACAATGTACCTTCACGAACTCAAAATGATATGTTACCGGCTACAACCGCCAAATTGGCGAAGCATGAAAAAATTATCGGTATTAAAGAAGCCTCTTCTGCTGAGAACCGGTTTGTTGAATTGACAAAGCTATTGCAGAAAGATTTTGCAATTTTGTCAGGTAATGATGATACCTTTTTGAATGCTATGGAGCAGGGTGCTTGTGGAGTTATTAGTGTTGCTAGCAATGTCAGACCGGTTTCGGTAAAGCAAATTTGTAATTTGATGGCATTGGGAGACGTTATTTCGGCAAAAAAATTAAATACTAGTCTTGAAAAACTCTTTGAGATGTTATCATATCAGCCCAATCCGATACCTGTGAAGTACCTACTTCATCAAGCCGGAATGATAAAGCAGGGAATTCGATTGCCATTAATGTGGTTGAAATCCGGTTTGACAGGTGTTAAAGCCGAAGTGGCGAGCATCGAGAAAGAATTAAGAATTTAAACGATTAAATATAAAAAAACTATGAGAATATTGTTACTGTTGTTGGTTGTTGTTACTGTAAATGGATGCAGGTTTATTCATTTGAAAGAACCTTATTTAGATGCTCAATCTGCTGAAAAACTTCAAATTCCGACGGGTTTGGATACACCCAATACGACTTCAACACTATCTGTTCCTTCAGCTGAAAGCTCATCAGCATCGGTTTCAGATGCTCCTCCGGAAATGCCGATTAGGAAAAGACAGTCTGAAAGTGGTATATTAAAAATTGATAATCAGGATGGTTATGCTGTTCTCACCGTAGCAACCGATAAAGATGTTATGTTTGATGTTATGGCTGATTTTGAACTGGAAAATTGGTCCGTAATGGATTCAGATGAAGATGATTGCGAAGTGAGTTTGTATTATTTCGATCAGGCAGCTAAAGAAAGATCTGAAGCCGGATTTTTCAAAAGAATGTTTAGCAGAGGTGATTTTCAATCCGATTATTCAGGTGAATATAAATTATCATGCACTCAAAGTGGTAGTTTGACGAGTGTGAAATTTAGTAAAGCTGACAGTGATCTTCCAAAATCCTTTTTAGCTGATACCGTGATGAATAACCTGTACAGCGTATTTGAATAATTCGTTGTCCTGAATAAAACCTTCAATTGATTTTTATCTCATGGTGTGTTTATGTACGAACGCTATCTTAATGTATTTAGAACACACTATCCGGCAAAGAAACTGGCACCGCTTCTTGCTGTAATAGTCGCACTTTCACCTTTTGCGATTGATACTTATTTGCCAACGATGCCAACGATGGCAAAGTCTTTTAATGTTCCTATCAATTTTATTGAACTTTCAATTCCAATTTATTTGATTGGTTTCGCTTTGGGTCAAATTATAGGTGGTCCCATTTCAGATAATTATGGTCGTAGAAAAATAGGCAGTTTCGGCTTATTTATCTTTTTTTTGGCAAGCGTTGCTATCATTTTAAGCGAATCTATTGAACAGTTTTGGGCACTGCGCTTTCTACAAGCATTTGGTGGTGGTTTTGGGTTGGTTATCTGTGCGGCTGTAGTTCGGGATTTATATGACGGCAAACATGCGGCAAAAATCTTCACGCTCATGGGTTTTATCATGATGTTGGCACCGTTGATTGCCCCGACAATTGGCTCAATCCTGCTTGCGTATTTTAATTGGCAATCAATTTTCGTATTGTTGTCCATTTATTCTTTTGTGCAAATCTTTATGATAATGTTGTTTGTTCCAGAAACGAAACGACTGAGAAGGGTTGGTGGCTATCAGCATCTACCGCCTGTTCAAGTTATTAAAAATTACTGGTCAATCATTACAAATCGCAATGCGTTGCCGTTTTTGCTCTGTGGAAGTTTTGTTGCTTCTGCATTGTTTGCATTCTTAACAGAAATTTCATTTTTGTATATTGATTATTTTTCGGTGACGGAAAGTGGATTTGCATGGTTATTTGGGATGAATATTGTGTGTATGATGATATTTAATCGTTTGAACCATTTTTTATTGGATAAATTAACGCCCAGAAAAATTTTAAGAATCGGTTTGTTCATTCAAAATACAGCAGCGCTTATTCTGTTAAGTTCTGCAATATTTCAATTCCATAATTTGTATTTAGTTGTTGCTTTATTGATGTTGATAATTGGTTCTTTCGGAATTATCGCTCCTAATAATATGGCATGTTATATGAAGAATTTTCCAATGACCAGCGGAACTGCAAATGCAGTGAATGGAGCTTCACAATTTACATTTGGCGCGATTATTGGTTTGGGTCTGTCTTTTCTGCATAACGGAACCCCAATACCGATGTTTAGTGTGATATTTATCTCGACGATACTATCTTTTATAAGTTTCAGATTTTCTAAAGAAATTGATGACTAATCGGCTTAGCATTTAAAATTGTAAAAGTAGTGTTCGGCATCCATTTCCCAGCCTCTTTTAATATATAACATTTGAGCGATTTTGTTCTTTTTGTGGGTTTCAAGAACCAGACGACAAGCCTGATTGTTATTTGCGAATTCTTCAGCTCTTTGCATCAGTTTATCAGCAACACCTTTGTGGCGGAACTGTTCAAGTACAAATAAGTCATTCAAAATATAGAGTTTTTCCATTTCTACGGATGAGAAACTACTGTAAAGCTGAACAAAACCAATGAGTTGAGACTTTACTGTAGCTACAAAAAAACAGGAGTCATTATTGTCTAAACGACGCTTAATAAAAACTTTGCAACCTTCCAGATCCGATGGTTTGTTGTAAAACATTCTATACTTATTAAATAGAATGGTCAGCTGAACCAGATCCCTTTTTTCTGATCGTCTAATTTTCATCTGTGAACTAAATTTACCCTTGGACTATGTAATATATCTTTTGATTATGAACTTTTTTGTGATGTTCTGCTCTATTTGGTTATAATAACAAACATTCTTAAATATGCAAAATCTTAAATCAGGAAGTTTAATGAAAAAACAGGTCATTTTTATCGCCCTAATTATTTTTTCCTCAATTATAAATGCTGATGTTGAGTTTCGAATCACTCAACCTGGCGTGGGTGCTTATGAAATTGCGATTTTACCATTTGACAACAATACTCAAAGTGTGAATCTTGCGAATGTTATTTCTGATGATCTTAAATTGACGGGGCAATTTCGTACACTTGAAAAAGAACAGTTGATTGAAAATCCAAGATACGCCAGTCAGATAAAGTTTCCAACTTGGAAGATGCTTGGAGCAGATTACTTGACGATTGGTTCGGTTTTATCATCCGCTCCGGGTAGATATGAGGTTTCAGTTAAATTATTCTCTGTGTTGGATCAAAAGCAGATTTTATCTCTAAGTTTGCCGGTTCACAGCGGAGATTTAAGAGCCGGGGCGCACTATATTGCCGATAAAATTTATGAAGAAATCACAGGTATTAAAGGGATATTCTCAACGAAGATTGCCTATGTCACAGCGACAAATGTTGATGGTAAAATGGAGTATCAATTGCTGGTCGCAGATGCTGATGGTAAGAACTCTCAAGCGTTGGCAACATCTTCGCAGCCTTTGTTATCTCCGAAATGGTCTCCGAGAGGTGATAAATTGGTTTATGTTTCATTTGAAAAAGGAAACTCTGCCATTTATATACAGAATCTAGCTACCGGAAAACGTGAATTAATGAGTAGTTACAAAGGAATTAACAGCGGTCCGGCATTCTCACCTGATGGTAAACATTTGGCTCTCACGTTGTCGAAATCCGGTAATCCTGAAATTTATATCATGGATATTTACACCAAACAATTGGAAAAAATAACCAATAGCTGGGCAATTGATACCGGAGCCACTTGGGCACCGGACGGACAAAGTTTGATTTTTACTTCAGACAGAGGCGGAAAACCTAATCTTTACCAAATTGATTTGGCAACAAAGACTCCAAAGAGATTAACTTTTGAAGGAGACTATAATGCCGGCGGTAGTTTTTCAGCAGATTCGGCTTACCTTTGTTATGTTCAGGGCAATGCAAATGACTATCGCATTGCATTGAGACATAACGAGTCCGAAACCTCACAAATCATCAGTAATGGCCCGTTGGATGAAACTCCGACTTTTGCTCCAAATAATAACATGATATTATATGCAACCAAGAATAATAAAGGGCAGGGGATTTTGATTTCGACATCTTTAGATGGAGCAACTAAAAATCAACTATTGGTCTCAAATGGTCATATCAGAGAACCAGCATGGTCGCCGGTTATAAATTAATAAAAAAATCTGAAGAAAAAGTAATTCTCAACGGAGAAGCATTTTCTTGTCTGTTGGTTCGCTCGAAGAAAAGAAGACATAGTATTAGTGTTAAAATTCTCTGTAGAAATCATTTGCAGGTCAATGCACCATTTATGACTTCAAGTCATGTGATTTATAATTTTTTAGAATCAAAATATAGTTGGATTAAACAAAACCAACAAAAAGCTAAGTACCAAAATTCTCCAAAAGAATATCAATACAAAAATGGAGAAAAATTCTGGTTTTTAGGCAACTCCTATCACTTGAAAACCCAACAAGACAATAAAGATGATGTCATACTGACTGATAAAGAGCTGGTGGTCAATTATAGAAAAGAGGCATCTATTAAATCGTTACTCAAAAAATGGTATCGACAACATGCTCTCGAATACTTCTCAAAAAGGGCTGAGACTCTCAGACAAAAATTCGACTTTCCTAAAATCAAAAATATACGTGTGCGAATGATGAAGTCTCGTTGGGGAAGTTGTAATTCAAGAAGCGAAATCACATTCAATGTGCATCTGATAAAAGCCGTTCCTGAAGTCATTGACTATGTCATATTGCATGAGTTGTGTCATTTAATTCAGCAAAACCACAGCAAGGCTTTTTATCAGCTTCAGGAAGAAATTAATCCACATTGGAAAACACAGAAAAAACAACTGGATGATTCTTCTCTGGTATTTTTAAATTGTTAGGCTTTCAGAGTTAAATTTTCTGTCAAACTTTTGTCACATTAGTCTCCAAAACACATATTGTTTTAGGCTAATAGTTAAGAAAATGATATAATGCAACGCGAAAATTTCAGTGCCTCATATCGTTCGATAGATTGACAGACACGCAAACTCATTAACAAATACAATTAGGGGACAAATCTCATGTTAGAAAAAATCAATATGTATATTGATGGAAAAGAGGTCGTGAGTGCTTCAAATCAATGGATGGATGTTACCAATCCGGCAAATCAGGAAGTTTTGTATCAGGTTCCAATGGCAACAACAAATGAAATAGAATCGGCTGTTGCTTCTGCCAAAAAAGCATTTGAAACATGGAAAGACACCCCTGTTCCCGTCAGAGCTCGAATGATATTAAAATATCAACAACTACTCAAAGAAAATCACGACAGATTGGCAGAAGTTTTAGCCGAAGAAACCGGGAAAACATTTGAAGATGCCAAAGGTGATATCTGGCGTGGAATAGAAGTTGTTGAGCATGCAGCAAATGCACCTTCATTGATGATGGGTGAATATGTTGAGAATGTTGCCGGTGGTATTGATACTTATTCGATTACCCAACCTTTGGGTGTCTGTGTCGGTATTACACCATTTAATTTCCCGGCAATGATTCCTTTATGGATGTTTCCTTTGGCTGTGGTGTGTGGAAATGCTTTTGTGTTAAAACCATCCGAGCAAGATCCTAAATCTCCAATGTTGCTTGCTGAATTATTCTATGAAGCCGGTTTCCCAAGAGAAGTTTTACAAGTAGTTCATGGCGGAAAGGATCAGGTCAATCAGTTGATTACTCATCCTGACGTTGAAGCGATTTCTTTTGTTGGTTCTGTCGGTGTGGGTGAACATATTTATAAAACCGGAACAGATCACTTGAAAAGAGTTCAGGCTTTCACCGGTGCAAAAAACCATTTGGTTGTTATGCCGGATGCCAATAAAAACCAGGTTGTCAATGGAATTGTCGGAGCAGCTTGCGGAGCAGCCGGACAACGTTGTATGGGTATCTCAGTTTGTGTCTTAGTTGGTGAAGCCAAAGACTGGCAGGATGATATTAAAGCTGCTATGGAAAAACTGAAGCCGAATTACTGGAGAAATGAAACATCAGCCTATGGCCCTTTGATTTCACCACAAGCCAAACAAAGAGTTGAAGGCTTAATTAGCAAAGGCATTGAAGAAGGTGCGACTTTATTATTAGATGGTCGTAATTGTCAGGTAGAAGGTTTTGAGAATGGGAATTTTGTCGGTCCTACATTATTCACTGACGTAACAGTAAATATGTCTGTCTATAAAACCGAAATCTTTGGACCGGTGCTCTGTTTATTACATGCAGAATCAATTGAAGATGCAATTCAGATGATTAATGACAATCCTTATGGAAACGGCACTTCAATTTTTACAAATTCAGGAGCCGCAGCGAGAAAATTCCAGCACGAAATAAAAGTGGGTCAGGTTGGCGTGAATATTCCGATTCCTGTGCCATTACCATTTTTCTCTTTCACTGGTTGGAGAAAGTCTTTTTATGGAGATCAACATGCTTATGGTAAGCAAGCGGTGAAGTTTTATACCGAAACAAAAACAATTACTTCACGCTGGTTTGAAAGTGATATCCCGGATGGACATCACGCACCGAATTTATCTATAAACTTACGTTAAATCACAATTGCAGTCGGGCTAGAAAAATAATTATATCAACCGGCTGCAAATTAGTTACAACAAGGGGACACTATGAATTTTGATTTTACAGAAGATCAATTGGCTTTTAAGCAAGCGGCTAAGGAATTTGCTGAAAAAGAAATGGCACCTTATGCTGCTCAATGGGACGAAGAAGCACATTTTCCTGTCGATGTTATCAAGAAAACCGGAGAGTTGGGTTTCTTGGGGCTTTATTCACCCGAAAAATACGGTGGTTTAGGGTTATCACGTCTGGATAGCTCCATTATCTTTGAGGAAATGTCACAATATTGCACTTCTACAACAGCATTTATGACAATTCATAACATGTGTGCATGGATGGTTACCAGTTTTGCCGATGAATCTTTGGCATCAGAATGGGGACCAAAACTAACATCGGGTGAATTGTTGGCATCCTATTGCTTAACAGAACCGGGTTCGGGATCTGATGCCGGTTCCATGAAAACCACAGCAAAAACGGATGGAGATGAATACGTTCTCAATGGCAGTAAAACATTTATTTCCGGTGCCGGTTCGACGGATGTTTTGGTTTTGATGGCACGCACCGGTGAAGCCGGTCCTAAAGGCGTTTCCTGTTTTCTGGTTCCAGCAAATCTGGATGGAATCATTTACGATAAAAAAGAAAGCAAAATGGGTTGGAATTCGCAACCGACTCGTTTGATTACATTTGAAAATGTGAGAATTCCAAAGTCCTACCTCATTGGTGAAGAAGGTGAAGGGTTTAAATTTGCCATGAAAGGTCTTGATGGCGGAAGAATCAATATCGCTTCGTGTTCATTAGGAACAGCTCAAGCGGCTCTGAATCAAGCTCAGAAATATATGCTGGAACGAAAGCAATTTGGCAAAACTCTGGCATCGTTTCAAGCCTTGCAATTTAAAATTTCGGACATGTTGACAGACTTGATTTCATCTCGCCAAATGGTGCGTCTGGCTGCTTTTAAATTGGATAACAAAGATGCCAATGCCGGTGCTTATTGTGCAATGGCAAAAAGATATGCCACAGACACTTGTTTCAATGTTTGTGATGAAGCCTTGCAGCTACATGGTGGTTATGGATATATCAAAGAATATCCATTGGAAAGATATGTCAGAGATTCGCGCGTTCATCGTATTTTGGAAGGAACGAATGAAATCATGCGTTTGATAATTTCCAGAAAAATTCTGGTCGAAGGGGCTACAGAGGTGATTCAATAATGTCCGATTTGATTCAGTTTTCTCAGATTGAAGGAAAATACGGTAATATTGGCAGAATTACTCTGAATAACCCCAAATCTCTGAATGCTTTAAATATCGAGATGATTGATGCGATACAAAATGCACTTGATGAATGCGAGAACAACCAAAATATCAAAGCGGTGTTTATTGATTCCAATTCCGAAAAAGCCTTTTGTGCCGGTGGTGATGTTATTGGACTTTACAATTCGATGAAAGAAACAGCCGAAGGTGAAATTCCGCAAATGGCAATGGAGTTCTTTCGTAAGGAATATCATCAGGATTATCGTTTGCATATTTTTCCAAAACCTGTCATTGCCTGGGGCAACGGAATTGTAATGGGTGGCGGAATTGGCGTAATGTCGGCATGTTCTCATAGAATTGTGACAGAAAAATCCATGTTGGCAATGCCTGAAGTCACCATTGGTCTTTATCCGGATGTAGCGGCTTCCTGGTTTTTTAACCGAATGCCGGCAAACATCGGAATGTTTTTGGGAATAACCGGTGCGCGAATGAATGCCTCTGATGCAATTTATTGCAAATTAGCTGACTTTTTTGTGTTGGATGAATACAAAGACGAATTTATTACTGAATTATCCGAAGTGGATTGGAAAAATCCAAATTGCGATATTCAAAATGCTCTGGAAAGTTTGATGGACTTTAGCAGAGATGATACTCCATTGAGTAATTTGCAAGAAAATTATAAGCAAATTCAATATTTGTTCAGACATTGTGATTTGGAAAAATCTGTTAAAGAACTCAAAGAAATGCAACCCAAAACAAAGTGGTTAGAATTAACACAAAAAGCGTTTCTGAAAGGCTGTCCGGTGACTTATAAACTGGTTGATGAGCAGATTATAAGAGCTAAATATTTGAGTTTAAAAGAAGTTTTTGAAATGGAATTTATCATGTCCACACGTTGTGCGATGAATCCTGATTTGCAGGAAGGCATTCGTGCATTGTTGGTTGATAAAGATGGTAACCCTCAATGGACTGTCAACTCAGTTGCCGAAATCAGCAATGAACAAACAGAACTATTCTTCACTGCACCCTGGAGTGAAGGCAAAAATTTATTTAATTAAAAAATCGAGAATATTATGAACATATTTGAAACTATTGACAAAACTGAACACGAAGAAGTCATCTTTTGTCATAACAAAGATGCCGGTTTGAAGGCTATTATTGCAATTCATAACACCATTTTAGGACCAGCTCTCGGCGGTCTGAGAATGTATCCTTATGCGACTGAAGAACAGGCTTTGACGGATGTTCTGCGTCTGTCCAGAGGCATGACGTATAAAGCTGCGGTTTCCGGTTTGAACCTGGGCGGTGGTAAATCCATTATCATCGGCGATCCGAAAACAGACAAATCAGAAACATTATTCCGTTCATTTGGTCGTTTTATTGATTCATTGGGTGGTCGTTATATCACAGCCGAAGATGTTGGAATTGACGTGAATGATATGGAATATGTATTTCAGGAAACTGAAAACGTGGTTGGTGTTCATCAAATGCACGGAGGTTCCGGTGACCCATCACCATTTACCGCTTTGGGAACTTTACAAAGTATCAAAGCCAGTTTAGAGAAAAAACACGGCAACCAAAATATCGGCGATTATTCTTATGCTATTCAAGGTGTTGGACATGTTGGAATCGAATTGGTCAAACTGATTCATGCCGAAGGCGGCAAAATGTTTGTGACAGATGTGAATCAGGAAGCATTAAAAATCTGTGAAGAACAATACGGCTGCGAAGTTGTTGGTTTGGATGAAATCTACGAAGTCGATGCTGATGTTTATTGTCCTTGTGCATTGGGTGCAACAGTTAACGATAAAACAATTGATAAATTCAAATTTGATATTGTTTGCGGAAGCGCTAATAACCAATTAGCTGAAACCAGACACGGTGATGAACTCGAAAAACGTGGCATCATTTATGCTCCTGATTATGCGGTTAACGCCGGTGGTTTGATGAATGTATCTATCGAGTTGGAAGGTTATAATCGTGAAAGAGCATTAAGAATGACTCGAAATATTTATTATAACATCATGAATATCTTCAAAATTGCTGAGCGTGATAATATTCCGACATGGAAAGCTGCTGATCGTATGGGTGAAGAGAGAATTGCTGCTATGGGTAAAATCAAACAACCTTATATGAACCAAAAGAAAGTGAATTTCTCCGGAAGAGTGAGAAATAACGGTAGCTAAGAGAAAACTGATGCA
>Ga0116163_1002422_pt1 | contig 10942 bp, 5 predicted proteins | sample AD_UKC107_MetaG_FD_89889 | JGI IMG/M metagenome (GOLD analysis project Ga0116163, IMG submission 89889) | Active sludge microbial communities of municipal wastewater-treating anaerobic digesters from Hong Kong - AD_UKC107_MetaG | ecosystem: Engineered > Bioreactor > Anaerobic > Digestate | place...
CGGAGGAAATTTCTCCCTCGAATTTTGAACCGTCTTTGCGGACAAAGGTCAGTTCTCCCCGGAACCGACCGGTTCGCTTGCGTTCTTCAAGAGCGGCCGGCAAACGCGGATCGTTCAAATCCATCAGGCCGTCTCTGCCGGCTCCGAGGATGTCTTCTCCGGTGCGGCCGAACATTTTGCAGGCAGCGGCATTGGCCGAAAGAACTTCTCCATCGGGTATGGTCAGCAAAATGGCGTCCGTGCTGTTGTCGACGATGGAATGGTACTTCTTTTCGCTTTCTTTTAACTCATCTTCTACGCGTTTGCGTTGCGTGATGTCTCTCGATAAACCGTGGAGACCGGTCAGAATCCCCTGTTCATTTCGAAGCCCGCTGACGGTTGTTTCCAGCCAGCGGGTCGATCCGTCCTTATGATAAAATTCCAGCGGCAGAGTTATGTTTCTTTCGGCATCGCGTTTGTTTTGTTTATCGAGATTGAGTTCCCTGACAAGCGTTTCTTTTGCCGTGGCTAACGAATCAGGTGTCAGTTGCTCTTCAACCCGCTGGCGCATTCTTTCTTTCTGGGTGAAGCCGAGCACGTTCTTGATGGACGGACTGACATACGTTGTTCTCATGCTCATATCCATCATCCAGACAATGTCGCTCATTTTTTCCGTGATCAGCCTGTACTGACTCTCGCTTTCACGCAATGCTGCTTCCGCCTGTTTGCGATCGGAGATGTCTTCAATATGGACCATCACCAGATCGGGGGGCACAAAGCTGTAGGAGGCCTTGATATAGGTTCCGGGAATAAAGCGTTCCGACAATAATTCTTTTTTGATGGTTGTTTTTTTCGCAAAACAGTCCTGCATGTCCTTTAAAATATCCGGTCGTTTTTTGTATAACTGGCGCGCTGTCTTATTGATAAATTTTTTAACCAGACCTTTGGAGAGGGCGCCGGCCATTTTATTGAAATCGATCAGGACGAAGTCTTTATCCTGTTTCTGCCATGTGAATATTGCCAGGGGGCTTCCCTGATATTGCGATTTAAGCCGCTTTTCACTGGCCTTGACGATTTCCCCGGCCTGTTTGAGTTCGGTCACATCGTTTATAATATGGACAAAGCCGATGATGGCGGTACTTATTTCATCAAAAACAGGATAAGCGGTGACATTAAAGGTTCGTTCTTTGATTTTAAGCTCCATTTTATCCGGCTTCAGGGACTTCGCCGATTTGACAATCGGGCATCCCGGGACCGGTTTTGCCGTCTTGTGAATAATTTCCCAGCAGTATTTCCCGATGATTTTTTTTCCGGAAACAGCAAACATATCCTGCATGGCCCGATTGCAACGCAAAATGCGCTGGTTCCGGTCAAGCAAACAGATGGCATCGGTCACCGCATCAAAGGCCGTCTGCCATTCACGGGCGATGACTTCATGAATATCCTGGTCGAGAGAAAAAGATTTTTTCGATTTTATTTTGACCGGTTTGCTTTTTGAGGCGTTTGATTGCGTCTTTGTGAAAGCAGGCGAAGATTTGGATGAGGGCCTTTTTTTGTCACTCGTTTTTTTGTTTTTTGTTTTATTTTTTTGTGAGGTCTTTGATTTGTTTTCCATGGCGAAATATCCCTTTTATCGCTTGTGTAATGTAAATGTTTTCAGCAAAGAACGCCGCCGGCACAATGTGATCAAAGAACGGGTTTCCTCAAGTTCCTAAAAAAGAAAAAACATGACAAGAAACGGGACAAAAGTTCAATTTACTTGGACGTAATTATAAACTTATAATTAATAAAGTCAACGGGTTTGTTGTATTGGGGGAATATTCAGGGCCTTTCGAACGAAAGTTTCCGTGCGCAGATAATGTCCGTCTGTTTTAAATGTCACCGCTCCGTCGCAATCGGTGCGAAAAATATACACCCCGGCTTGCCGGTATCTCTGCAAAACGGAAGGATGAGGATGCCTGAACACGTTCGATTTTCCGGCGCTGACAACGGCATAGCGGCAACCGACGGCCCGGATAAATTCGGCGCTGCTGGAGTGCTTGGAGCCGTGATGCGGAATAATCAGGACATCGCTTTTCAGATCGGCGCCCGACCGGACAAGAAAATTTTCCACGTCCGAAGATATGTCGCCGGGGAAAAGGAAACTTACGCTGCCGTATGTTATTTTCATCACCATCGATGAATCATTTTCCTCATCGTGGGAAAGTTTGTCCCCGCTTTGATGAAGATTATCGGGTGGCCAGAGAATTTTGATCCGGACGCCGTTGATGTTTTTTTCGCCGGCGGTATTGTTCAACAGGCGGGTCTTGATATGATTTGCTGTGATGGCACTCTCCCATTCCGGATAGATTTCCGGATTTACGGGTAATGGCGTTTGCCAGATTTCGTGGACGTTAAAATGGTTCAGGATATAAATCAGCCCCAGCAGGTGATCGGGATGCGGATGACTGAGCACCGCTGTTCCAATGTGATTGATTCTCTGATGATATAAAAAAGGGGCGACGACGCCTTTCCCGACGTCAAAAGAACCTTTGGAAAAACCGCCGCCGTCAATCAGCATGTTTTCTCCCCGGGGAAACCTTACCAGTGTTGAATTACCCTGTCCGACATCGATGACCGTTACGGTCAGATCATGGGACAGCCTGTCTCTGAGCGTCAGATAAGCCGCGTTGGCGCCGATGATGACAACGATGAGGATCAACGCATAATTGATGAAGGCAAAACGGCGGGATGAAAAGTGTAAATCATTTCTTTTCTTCCGGACGTCGTCCATCCATTGCACCGCGAAAAAAATCAACAGGTAAAATAAGACGATTTCCATCAGTGAAGGTTTGGACAGGGAAAGCGACGACCAGGAAAAACCGGCAAGATGGTTGATGATATCGACTGAAATCCGGGTGGTGAATGATGCCAGTTGGACAAAGTAACCGGCAATAACCGGTGAAAAAAATGCGCTGAGGATGAAGAACATGGCCAGGGCCAGCGTGAGCGTACCCAGAAGCGGTACGGCAATGAGATTGGCTAATATCGTCACCAGCGAAACACGATCGAAATAAAAAACAATTAAAGGCAAGGTTCCAAGCGTTGCCGCGAGGGAGACCACGACGGTCATGTATGCATACCGGATGAGACTCTGTAACCCTGATGGGAGCGAGGATATTTTGCCCGGCAATAGGTTGCCGAATCGTGGAACGATGTAAATAATCGCCAGGACGGAGATAAACGAAAGCTGAAACGATATATCAAAAAGCGCTTCCGGAGAGATCAGGAGAATGAGCAAACCGGCAACGGCCAGCGTATTGTAAAAGTCTTTCCGTCTGCCGATAAGGAGGGCAATCAGAAAAATAAAAGCCATCAGAGTCGCCCGTAGAACGGTAACGCCCATGCCGGCGATCGTGGCATAAATCAGCACCATCCCGAAAGCCGACGCCGCAGCTATTTTGACAATATTAAATTTCAGCATCAGATATTCCGACGATTTTAAGAGGAGGAAAATCAGAAAGAAAAATGAAGCGGCAACCATTCCGACATGCAGTCCGGAAATGGAAAGAATGTGTGAGGTCCCTGTCTTGCTGAAATTATCCCTGATTTCAGCGGGGATTTCATTCTGGTTGCCGAGCGTCATCGCTTCAATAATGCTTTTTTGCGGAGAAGCGGAATTTTCACTGATGATCTTTTTCAGATAAATCCTGAACGATTCAATCGTGTTTTTGATGTTGCCTGACGAATGTTTCCTGAGAAGGATGATTTTCGAAGGGTCGTTGATGAAGCCGGAAACATAAATTCCCTGCAGGTTCATAAATCTTTTGTAGTCGAATGCGCCCGGATTGTTGAAATTGTGAATGACCCTTAAAGATGAATGAAAGCGGATGAAGTCGCCATAACGCAAATTTAAACGGGTCGGGACGGCGAGACGGACATAGCCCGTTGCCGGAACATATGATTTGTCCGTAACCACCCGGAGGCATCGAACGATTAGAACATCTTTGTCAATATAGGAAACAGGACTTTCGACAATGACGCCTTCAACGGCCATGGTGTCCTGATCGGCAAAATTTTGAATATCGTGGTTTCTCTCTGTAAAATGAATCTGCTTTTGTATGTTGAAAAATCCCAGGAGAAAAACAAAACCGATGAACAGCAAAAAGCAGGTCAGAATCCATTGATGGCGTAGGGTGAAGAACGTTAAAATAAGCAACAACACAGCAAGTACCGGGAAAATATACAGCGGAATGGTCCAATAACTGCCGGCAAGAGTGCCCGCAATCAGTGATAAGCAGAGAGGGATCAATGGACGGCGCATCATAAAGTTCTCGTTCCGGCAGAATGTGTCAAATTTATTAGCGAAAAATATCAAAATATTATAATATGTTTTATCAATGTATTCGAAGGAACCCGGATGAATATAACGTATAATGATGAATCAATGAAAGCAAAAAATGCTTTCAGGATAATATCTTTAATCATATCAAGAATCGTTATCATAACCCTGCTTCTGGGCATTACTGTTTTTATCGATATCCGCAGGCAGTCTTTTTTCATTTCTTCCGACACCATTAACGTCTTTTACTTTGTTGTGGCCATCATTTATTTATTCTCATGCGCTTACGTGATTTTGCATAAGCTCAAGGTTGATTACCGATACAATATATATCTCCAGATCGCTGTGGATGTTTTTACCATTACCTCTCTGATCTTTATGTTCGGCAATACCCAGATCGATTATTCTCTCTTTTACACGCTGGTCATCATTTATTCGGCAATTTTTCTGGGGCGCAAAGGAGGTTTTTTTGTCGCGTCCATTGCCAGCATATTTTACGGCATATTTTTAAATCTCGAATTTTATCAGTTGGCCCCGTCATTGCCTATTCTTAAAGTTGATTACGAAATGAACGCCGCGGACGCCTTGACCAATCTGATTGTTCGCATCACTTCCTTTTATGTTCTGGCATTTCTGGCCAGCTTTATTATCGAGCAGGAAAAAAAGACCTCGACGCTGCTGGAGGCGAAAGCATCGGAATTTAATCAACTGGACAGGCTTTTCCGCAGCATTGTGGAATCAGTTTACAGCGGAGTCATGACCATCGATTTAAACAATGTCATCAAAACCTTCAATGCCGCCGCCGAAGAAATTACCGGGTTTTCCAGGGCAAAAGTACAGGGGCTTAATATTCAGGATGTGTTTCCTGAATTTCTTCAGTTTCTCAATAAGGAAACCATCGACGAACAAAACAAAGCTCGAATCGAAATTGTCATTACGGGTAGAAACAGGGAAAAAATCAATCTGGGGTTGTCTGTTGCTCCCCTGATCGGGAAGTCATCAAAGCAGATAGGTAATATTTTAATTTTTCAAAATATCACGCAGATCAAACAGATGGAAAAGGCTCTGGAAAAAAACAGAAACATGGCTCTGATTGGCGAGATGGCGGCGGGCTGGGCGCATGAAGTGAGAAATCCGCTTGCCGCGATTACCGGATCGATAGAACTGTTGAAACAGGGGATGAAACCGGAGGGAACCAATAAGCGCCTGATGGAGATCGTTCTGCGCGGCAAGGATCAGTTGGAAAATTTCGTGCGTAATTTCCTGCTGCTTGCGCGGACAGTGCCGGCAGCCAGGGAAACGGTTGACGTGAATCGCATTATCGAAGAGATTTTGGAGGCCATTGTGCTGAATAAAGCATGGAATGGAAAAATCGAAATCAATAAACTGTTTTCAAAAGATGTGCGGATCTTTGCCAACAAGGAACAGGTCAGGCAAATCCTCAACAATATTATCGCCAATGCCGTGGAAGCCATGGAAGAGGGAGGGCTATTGTTCGTTGAAACAAAACGTTTCGAATCGGATGACCGGAAGACGTATGCGGAAATTATCATATCCGATACGGGCTGCGGCATTGCGGAAGATGATTTAAGTAAAGTTTTTGAACCTTTTTTTACCAAAAAAATTCAGGGGACGGGACTGGGCCTGGCGATTGTCAATCACCTCGTTGAAGGGTATAAAGGAAAAATTGAGATACTGAGCCGGGAAGGACAGGGGACGATTTGCCGGTTGTTATTGCCGATTGAAAAGGAAGCAGATATATGATTGAGCGTTTCAATCCAAAGACAGTGAAGGATGAGGGGATATATGGCGAAAATTTTGGTTGTTGATGATGATCAGGGCATGCGGGAAATGATGGAAATCATGCTGCAGAAAGAGGGCTATGATGTGACCAGCATCGGGGAACCTCTCAAGGCGATCGAATTATGCCGAAAAAAAGATTTTGATCTGGTGATTACAGATTTGAAAATGCCCAAAGTGAACGGGATTGAATTTCTCAAAACCATTAAAGATCAAAAACCGGAAACGATTGTCATTCTGATCACGGCTTACGCGTCGGGAGAAACGGCGATCAATGCCATGAAAGAAGGCGCATACGATTACGTGGAAAAAGGCAACAGCGTTGATGAACTCAAGAAAGTTGTCCGCTCTGCTTTGATGAATAAGGGCCTGATTGACAACGGTTCCGCCGAAGAAAAAAACAGTCCGGGAAAAGAACCGGTTTCTTTTTGCGGAATGATCGGGGCGAGCCGTGAAATGCTTAAAATTTTCAGCACGATTAAAAAGGTTTCCGATACACCGGCAAATATTTTGATTCTGGGGGAAAGCGGGACAGGCAAGGAACTTGTCGCGCGCGCCATTCACGAGAATTCATCACGTTCCAGAATGCCTTTCATCGCCATTAACAGCGGCGGCATCCCGGAAAATTTGCTGGAGAGCGAATTGTTCGGATATATGAAAGGATCCTTTACCGGGGCTTATGCCGACAGGCAGGGGTATTTTGAAATGGCCCGCGGCGGCACTATCTTTCTGGATGAAATCGGCGAGTTGTCGCCGTCGTTGCAGGTCAAGCTTCTGAGGGTTGTTCAGGAGAAAACGTTTCGACGCATCGGCGGAGCTGAAGATATCAAGGTGGATGTGAGAATCATTTCCGCCACCAATAAAAATTTGCAGGAAAAAGTAAAAAAAGGCGAATTCCGTGAAGATCTTTTTTATCGCTTGAATGTCATACCCATCCTGATCCCTCCGTTACGCGAACGAAGAGAGGACATCCCTCTGCTCATCGACAATTTTATTGAGAAGTATTCGCAGCTGTTCGGAAAGGAAATCAGGAATATTTCTTCCTACGCGGTGGAGCTTTTATTGAATTACGACTTTCCGGGCAATATCCGCGAACTGCAGAATATCATCGAACGCGGCGTTGCCATGGAAAGCTCCAACATCATTCTGCCGGAAAGCCTGACTTTCGGAGCCCCAAAATTCGATGTGGATATTTCAGACCAGGGCATTGATTTGAACGCGGAACTGGACAAAATCGAGAAAACAATCATTGAAAAGGCATTGCAGAAAACAAAGGGATCGAAGAAGAAAGCCGCCGAGCTTTTAAATGTTACGTTTGATTCCCTGCGGCATCGTATCGAAAAACTGGGTGTGGAATCGTAAATGGTGGTATTAAGAAAAATTATACCGAAGCCTTCTTTTTGCTTGACTTTTCAATAGCGTTTGCTCTATATGACTCCACATTGGGAGTTTAATGAATATGTTAAGGATTTATTTTTTTAAAAAGGCAGTCTTTTTTTTCTTTTTTAGCTTTATACGTAAAGTCTGCCTGATAGTATCATGACCATCCGTAAGTGGTAATGAACCGTGGGCAGATAAAAAGCCCACGGTTTTTTTTTGCCGTCATCAGGACGGCCGTTTTAAAAAAAGAAAGAAGGGGAGGGGAATAAAAATGAAAAGCAGAATTTTAATAGCGATTTTATCAGCAGTTTTTTTGATCGCCGGCGCCGGAAGCTTGCAGGCCAAAACCATCAAGGTCGGAGCGGCGATCAATTTGACCGGTCCGGCTTCAACCTGGGGGCAGTTTCACGAAAAGGGACAGCGCGATTATTTCCGTTACGTCAACGAGGTGAAAGGCGGCGTTTATGGAAACAAAATTGAAATGATCACGGTGGATACCGCTTACAAAGTACCGGAAGCGCAGGCCGCGGTAAATAAATTCGTTCTGCAGGACAAAGTGGATATGATTGCCACATGGGGAGCCGGCGAAGGCCTGGCGGCTAAGCCGATCATCCAGAGATACAAGGTTCCAGCCATCAATTATTCCACCAGTTGGGAGATTTTGGAAAAACCCGTTGATTATATGTACCTGCCATTCGGAAGTTACAAGATGGATTGCCATGCGGTTTTTGAGTATATTAAGTCCATTCATAAAGGGAAAGATGCTCCCAAAGTCGGTCTTCTAACCTACAACAACGCCTACGGCCGTTCCATCCATGCGCCGAGCAAAGCATACGCGAAACAACTGGGCATCAATCTGGTCGCCGTCGAAGAATTTCCTCCGAAAACGGTTGACCTGAACACCGAACTGCTCCGGTTGCAGAAAGCCGGAGCTCAGTATATTTTCATGCAAATGCTCCCGTCCGCAATTATCACGGCGTTCAAAAGCGCCGACCGCATCAATTACAATCCGGTATTCCTGGGCACCTGGACATCGACGGATCCCGACTTTTTCAAAATGGGCAAGGGACTGATTCGCGACCGGCTGGTCATTCAGTTTCCCGGAGGATTGCCTTCCGACAAGTCCAAGGGAATGGCCGTCATGCAAGAACTGTGGAAACGGTATAAAACCGTCAGCAAATTTGATGCGTCCTACTGGGAAGGCGTTGTTGTCGGCATGATTATGGAACGTGCCTTTATGCGTGCTTATGAGAAAAGTAAAAACATTAATCCGGCAACAATCAATGCGGCGATGGAATCATTCAGAAACGAAGATTTCGGCGGTTTGGTTCCGGCCATTACCTATACAAAAGACAATCATGGCGCTTCGTTTACTGCGCGGATGGTTAAAGTGAAGGAAGACGGAACGTATATTCCGCTGACGAATTTCTACGTTCCCGGCAGAGATAAAATCAAGCTGCTGGGCAGTAAATAAATCATGATGGCACCAGGCGTGATCAGAACCTTGATTCTGATCACGCCGTTTTCTAAAGAAGAGGTTTGAATGAAAGCGTTTCGCAGCCGGCCGTCGATTATGATCAACCGGCGGGAAGAGAACAAGAAAGCCGAACTGGCTATTCAGAACCTGCGCCTGAGTTTCGGCGGTGTTGTTGCCGTCAAAGATGTTGATCTGCAGGTTCATACCGGTGAATTGATGGCGATTATCGGTCCCAACGGAGCGGGGAAAACGAGCCTGCTCAACTGCATCACCGGTTTTTACCGCGCTCAGCAGGGTAAAATCGTCTTCAACGGGAAAGAGATCACCCGTCTGCATACGCACGAACTTGTCGGCGTGGGCATCGGCAGGACTTTTCAGAATATCGAGCTTTTTCCGGGCATGACCGTTCTGGCCAATATGACACTGGCGAGGCATATTCATTGCCGGTACAGTTTCATAAAATCATTTCTCTTTTCCAAATCAGTCCGGGATGAAGAAATCCGTCACCGGCAGGTCCTTGAAGAGATCATCGATTTTCTGGAAATGCAATCCATCCGGAAGCAGGCGGTCGGTTCTCTGCCTTACGGCATGCAGAAGAGAGTTGAACTGGGACGCGCGCTGGCTTTGGAGCCGAAGCTGCTGGTCCTGGATGAGCCGTTTGCCGGCATGAACATGGAAGAGAAGGAGGATATGGTGCGCTTCCTTCTGGAGCTGAATCAGCAATGGGGCTTGACGATGATCCTGGTTGAACATGATATGTCCATCGTCATGAGTATTTCCCAGCGGATCATGGTTTTGAATTTCGGAGAGAAGCTGGGTGAAGGAAACGCTGAAGAAATCAGCGCAAATCCTGAAGTTATAAAGGCTTATCTCGGCGAGTCCGAAGCAATGTAAATATTTTAAGGCGTTTTAATTTTGAGCAAGGGAACATCACATATCACGAAACGCAATCTGACATTGCCGCAGGTGTTAATGGAAAATGCCGCCGTGTACGGTGATGCAAAAACGGCTATCCGGGAAAAGGCATACGGTATCTGGCAGAAATACACCTGGGCGGATTACGGTCGCTATGTTCGGATGACGGCGGCCGGATTGGCAGCACTGAATCTCAGGCGCGGTGAAAATCTGTGCATGGTCGTCCATAATCATCCGGAATGGCTCTTTTCGGAACTGGCCGCGCATGTCCTGGGGGCAACAACGCTGAATTTGTTTACATCATCCATTGCCGACGAACTGGCGTTTTCAATCAAAAGGATCAACTCACCCGTTGTGGTGGTTCAGGATCAGGAACAGGTGGATAAACTTTTGGAGATCAAAGAAAAACTTCATCAGACCCAAAAGGTTGTTTATATCGATCCCACAGGCATGGCTTCTTATCAGGACGATCCCTGGCTGATCAGTTACGCCGGACTGTTAAAACTGGGCGAACAATATCTTGAAGAGCATCCCGGCTTTATTGACTCCGAAATCAATCGGGGGCGCCCCGATGATATTGCCGTTATGATCCAGACATCGGGGACCACAGGCGTTCCCAAGCTGGCCATGCTGTCCCATCGCAACCTCCTGACCATGGCCAGGCAATGGATTGAAGAAACCAGGATCAAACCGGAGGAAAACTGGTTGTCCATGTCGCCGCCGGCCTGGATCGTCGATCAGATGTGGGGCATGGGTGTGGCGCTTGACGGCGCCATGTGCATGAACTTCCCGGAAACGGCGGAAACCGTTCTGGAAGATTTCAGAGAAATCGGCCCTTCGATGATCATTACATCGTCGCGGTTCTGGGAAGACATGGCTTCGCGCATCCGCGTAAAAATTTCCGATGCCGGTTGGCTGAAGAAGACATTATTTTATCTGGGCGAAAAAATCGGCAAATCGGTGGTGGAAAAACAGTCGCACCGACAACCGGTCGGATGGCCGTTGCAGGTTTTGCACAGCGTCATGTCCGTGATTGTTTACAGGCCGCTTCTGGATCGTCTGGGATGTTC
>Ga0116163_1002429_pt1 | contig 10919 bp, 16 predicted proteins | sample AD_UKC107_MetaG_FD_89889 | JGI IMG/M metagenome (GOLD analysis project Ga0116163, IMG submission 89889) | Active sludge microbial communities of municipal wastewater-treating anaerobic digesters from Hong Kong - AD_UKC107_MetaG | ecosystem: Engineered > Bioreactor > Anaerobic > Digestate...
CTTTGCAGAAGTAAGAGACTTCATTTGTGCGTCCGGTTCCCTCTCAATATCCAGGATGCAGCAATCATCTGCGTACTTGCATTCGTTACATTTCTTGGGGATAGACATCGGTAGCTCTGCTAAAAGCGGCTCCTTTGATATCGCCTCTTCGTTATAGTAGCACTTGGCATTTCCATAGATACGAACGATATCGGCTGTCCCACCCATAGTGTCGTTTATAATCTTTCGCGTGGGAGCGATCAGCAGAACACGTTTCTCTGATCGGCTTGCTGCTTTGACGAACGAGGTCGTGAATCCCGCACGTGTCACTTTGTGTACGACATGGTCCTTGTCATCGAAAAATGTAGCAGCAAGTTCAATTCTCTGTTCGTTGACAGATATGTTCTCCTTATTCTCGGAAAGCGCCTCAGATGTATCGATAGATGATTCATCATTCGAAAACCAACGTTCTAATCCCCTTTTACTGTCAGTTGTATCTTGATTAGTAGTTTCATTCATATCTTATCAAACTCGGATTGCTGGCCAGCGGTCACTGGCCACGTTCTTTATTTTATCAGTCCCAATCATTTGAATCTATTCAGATCTAATCCAACCTGTTGGCCTCCTTCGGCACGACAACGAGCACATTGCGGTTTTCATCAAACTGCATTTCCACGGTCTCAACCTTGGACCACATATCGAGAACCGGTTTCGGTACAGATATCGAGCCGTATTGACCAGCCCTCACTACTAATTTTCTTGAGAATTTCATATTGTTCACATTCCTGGGGAGATCTCCCCAACTTACCCCTGAACGTAAAATTGAATCATTTTTCGGGTAGCTGTACGATCCATGATACATGTGATACAGTGTGAGATGAGACGTTCAAGCAATTCGGAGTTCCTAAAAAATTACTAACTTTTTACGTGAAGGGGTATTATGGGAGGGCATTCAACCTCCAAGGAACTAGAACATGAACCTAAAATATAAACGAAGAATAACCAAATCCTCGGAGAATAAGGCAATGGCGGTAACCATACCGCGTGCCGTTGCGCAAGCTTGGGAACAATATGAAACAGTTGACCTTGTGTTCGATGGCAACTGCCTTTTGATCAAGCCGACAGAGGAAGAGCAAGTATGATACGAATAGTGCTCATTATACTGGCCCTTTATCTGATGATGGTAGTGGTCTGAAATGAAAAATTTTGAAGGAATATATGAAAATGAATACGTGGATAACTCAGGAATCGACTTGAAAGCTACCGTAATTGCCGTCGATCCAGTACATGTGTATGTGAAATGCCCATTTTGCGGCAAAGTGCATATTCATGGATCTAATGGTGTGATCGATTCGATTAGCTACGGTCACAGGTTAGCCCACTGTAAAAAGAAACATTTTGGCGGGTATAATCTAACGTCGAACAAGTTCACCATCCGGTCCGAGTATGGGATTACGGGAAAAGCTGAAACCATCCTAAAGCGGTATCAGCAGCTTAGTGGTGATGGCCAGTGGTTTACGCTAAGACGTTATAGGCGGCAAGGATCGCACCGATCTTCATGATCGGTGTATCTTTTTTAAATATAATATTGGGAAATATCGGGTTCGGATGATACCGATATAGAGAAGCCCGACAATGCATAGGTCCAGCTTTATTATAATATGGATTATCAGCGGTCGTTCGGGCTTCAGAGGCAAAACGAGAGATCAACCCATCTGTCCATCCTCTCTGAGTTCCTCCTTTTCCGCTTGGGTCTTCCTTTTGTCTGATATATCGCAATATGTGCCCGACAATGGGACTGAAGCCACTGACCCCTTGGAATACTCCATCAGTTTGATGGAGTTATCGTTGTCCGAGAATCTCAATACCTTATTTCTCCATTTCCCTGTATAGTGTTATATATGTGATTTTGGATATTTTGAGGATGAATCCTAAGCACTTGAGCCCTTCAAGCACTCAGATAAACTGAAAAAATTAAATCCATCGGAATGAGGGACTTGATCAAAAAGCCTTCCTTTGACCTTTCCAGTATATTCTGTAATGGAAAATATATCGATCCAGTTTTGGGACTCAACAATTATCCATAATTAAAGAAAACGTTTATCTAATAGGATTGATCATTAATAATAGACATGGTGCCGAAACCTCCTAGCTAGTGTCCCGCATGCTTGGGAACCGGACCTAGCCCCCCTGGAATAGATATCTTGCGTGGGCTGTAATGGTGCAGGAGAATTTTGCCCAGTTCTAGTCAAGGTTGGAGAGGTTGGTTGTTGGATTTGCGGGGGGAATGGATGGATATCAGGGACTTATGATCAGCGAGTAAAATGTAAAAATGTGATGGAACCGGTATAGAAAAGGTGAATCTCCTATGACTAATGGCAAAAAGGGGCAAGTTACGGTAGAGAAGATTTCAACAGCGATGCCTGGACAAATCATTTCAATAGAAGGTAAAGCACCACCAGGAGAGAGGGTTCAAGCTGAAGGAGTGGTTAATGAAACGGGGAAAAAACCCACTGGGCAGGCCGCTCCTGATGGAAAATATGGTTTGCATGCAAAAGCACCTGATACACCTGGAGAATACTCTGTTGTAGTGTCAGTTGAATCTACAGGAGAGACAACATCCACGACATTTGCAGTAAAAGAGCGTGGAAGTGGTCCTAAGCCACCCTAACCAATTTTTATACTGTTCTTGTTCTATTCTAGTGCAAGAACAAAATATGCATTTACCAACAGTTATTTTTTTTGATAAATTTTGGAATCGACATCTTCCAATCCAATTAATTGAGCAAAATGTTCAATTACAATTGGCCAATTCTCTAAAACCTGACGTTTTATGGTAAAACGTTAGTTTTGAATAAGTCGGAGCCCAGAATTTCGCGGGTTCATACGATTATGCCACTTGTGATACGTGTGCCCTATTTTGCAAAAATATTATGCCATTATCAGACTTCCGAAAATGATCCGGTACCTGCCAGAAGGGTCAACGTGGTTATTCCCTGTACCTAATCCCAGCAAGCACATCTCCCAGCGGTGGATACGGATGGTGATTGACAAGGCAGCAAGACGAGCGGGAGTGCAGAGAGCTTATGCCACATCCAAAGCGGGAAAGAAGCTGAACATCATCACACCGCATATGAGGCGGCACCTACATGCGGTTCATACGCTTGATAGTGGTGGCACCCAGAACGATTTGCAACACCAACTTGGTACATCAGTCTGTCCGTACAACGAGTATCTACCTAATGGCAGACATCAATCATAGGAAGAAGAGCTACGAGCGTTTCGACGCCTGAAGAACGATTGGCTAGTGATCGGCGGGAAATACGTGTTGTCTGTGACATTACCCAAGCTTGGGGGACTGGATTACGACCTTATGGTACTTCGGATCGAAATTATCATGGCTGGAATGGTGTCAGTTTCACATCGCACTGAGGCAAGATAGAATGTTTTGAAATAAGCGGAGAAACAAACGGTGTTTATGCTCGCTCTCCGCTTATCCGACCTAAATGTCGAGATACGTAGCCTCCCTTAGCGACTCCAGGCCGAAGGAATTTGTTGTTTCTGTAATCCAAATTCCAAAATCCTCATCATGTAGTATGAACGGTCGTTCGGGCTTTGACGCGGTAATTGTTTCAATATACATCGTCATATGTTCATCTTCGTGAACAAAATCGGAGGATATTTTATATGTACCTTCTAGCAGCCTATCCGTGATATCAACTTGTGGGACGCTACAATGTCCTTTACCATCTATAGCGCCACACGAAGTTATCTCCTCGTCGTTAATGGAGTAAAAATGACCATGGTCTTTACCATATTCATCATAATAGCTCGTCCCATCTATCGTAAATCGGGCTGCGTCAATAGTGGAATTCGGAACGACTAAATATATTTCTGTATTTCCCTTAAACGGATACTTCAATCTGTGATAAATGCCGTTCTCATTTGCATAATAATCGGCATTGTCAAGTGCGCTATTTTTGGCAGTATCTGAAATTTCTGCCCCAGTTGATTTAATAAAGTTGATTGCGTCATTCAACTCAGATTTAAGATTATCCATCGAAGCAAAGTCAAACTTGGCGGTACTCGCAACCAGGATTTTACCGTCTCCCGATACGTACACCCAATCGCCCGTTGTATCTTTTAACCGATAAACGACAGTTGTGTCATTATGGAATTTAACATCGTACTTAATATCCGCTCTTTGGTAGAGCATATCGGAACTCACCGGCATACCGATACTAACAACCGCACCTGATTCAAACTCTGGCACCTGCGCCGCTACAGTAAATATACCAAGTAGCATGATTCCTGAGACGATCAGAGCAAATTTAATGAAACTCGTAGTCTTTCCTCCAAGACTATATAGTGAAATAGGTAATTAAGAACTTTTCCGTATGCAACGGAAATTTGTCACCACATGCGGCTAGGATCGCGACCGGTTACCAACAATCAACTTCATCTACAAAGACTTTTAAATCAACTGGAGATATCTACTTGGGAATCGCATGAGGGCTCAGACTAAACGATAGGTCTGAGGATGTCTGGCTAGTTATATGGCCCTCAGATCGAAAGTTCCGTTTTATGCAGATTTCGGAACACTCGCTCCAGGGCGCTTCGCCTGTGGTCATCCAGACGACTTTGTTTGTCGGCCCATTTTGCGGACTCGTAAGGTTGGCAAGCCTACTCTTCAATTGTGGTGGCCTTATCTCAGAGGGCGGCTGCATAAATATGTATATAAGTTAAATCTTTTTATTGATTTTGCGGAAGAAAGCTTTAGAACAGGCTACGAGACGGAAGTTGCTCGCACACAATTCCATCGATGGAAAAGGGGGCGGGTAAATCAACCCCCTCTCGCCCATTCGATGGTTTTTTGTTGGGACACCATATCCATGAACGTAAAACGACATGCCTTTTGTTCCCGTATGAAGCGACCGAGTCGATGCCAGTGTAGTGGAGGGTCCTGCCAAATGATACAGCAATTATTTATATTTGTGATATATATAAGACCACCATGAGAGAGGGAACGGTTAGAACGCTGGACGACGACGAGCTTGAGTTCGTACTTCTTCTACGCAGCCTAGGTGTCCACCGCAACGTAGCCAAGGTCATCACTTATCTGACTGCTGTCGGTGAGGCCAAGTCCAGGGAGATCGAACATGGGTGTGATATGAGGCAGCCTGAGATCAGCATCGCAATGCGTGAACTGCGTCGCCAGAACTGGATCAGCGAGCGGGAGATCAAGGGAGAAGGTAAAGGCCGGCCATTCAAGACGTATGTTCTGACCACGCCTGTCGACAGGATCATCAAGTCCATCGAGGAGGAAAGGCGGAAGGAGTCTGATGAGACGATGGAAAGTATCCAGAAGCTCAGAGATCTGGCAGGGGCAGGAGCAAGGTTAGCGAGTAGAGAGATCCTATGACTGACTGAGGTTAGATGATGGCGGTTCCAGATTATCAGAGCCTGATGCTACCTCTCCTGAAGGTCTTGGGGGACGGAGAAGAGCAACAGCCCTGCGAAGAAATGTGGTTTGACAGATCACAATTGGTCGTTGAGGGAGCTGTTGACTTTTCCTTATCACAGAATATCAACCAGTTGAGGGTGCAGTACCAAAATTAGAGAATAGAATAAATTCTGGATTGCTAAAGTCGTTTTTTTAACCGCAATATTCAAATAACATAAAATTTCACACAGTTGGTGGTTATGTTAAGCTATAGTGAGATAGGACATATAATAGAGACTATTGGCATAATACTTACGTCCTTAGATATAATGTCAAATATAAATTTTTTTCCTGCCATAGATTTAAGAAGTCATGCAGAAAAAATCCGAGAGGTTCATTTAGAAGCATTATCCAGCATTAGATTAACTCTAATATATGTATTATTTTTATTTTTATTTATAGCTCCTGTTTTCTGGTTAGTGGATGGCCGAATAGATATTTTCATAATATTAGTTTTAGTTTTTTTAGTTTTCTATGTAATTAATTGGATTACAATTGTTATTTATTTTATGTTTAAAATTTTGGCGAGATTAATAGATTCTATAAAAATAATTCCAATTAATATACTTCCAAATACAAAAGGTAGGCTTGCAGTTATTGGTTTAATTCTTATAATTATTGGAAGATTTTTACAAATTTATTATGGGTAATTGAGCGATGACGTCCTGGCCGGACCTGGCAAGAGCGTCTCAAGCATCCATACCTTTAGCAGAGTTTGCAGCAACTCTTTGTGAATAGCGGTCGCTGACGAGGCGGTGACGTAATCAAAGAAGAGGTTACCATCAGATTCTATGCAACAGATGAAGATCTAATCAATAAAGAGCTTTGAAGTGGCCGAAGCAGAGGGAGCAGAGGCTGCCATATCCTGGGATGCTCTGGAGGATAAGAGCGTGGCATTTGCCGAAGCACGCGAAAGGGCTATTCAAAACGCCGAGGATGACGCAGAAGATCTAGCAACTGCTGCTTGGATGAAACTCAGAAAGAGATCATCGAGAGGTCAAGCCCCATGGTTCGCCAGCCACATTCACATTACGATCCGATGGGCATCAGCATGATGGACTTATTCGACTTCTCATGGCCCGGAACTCTCGATCCCTACGAAACGTCCATCAACGCCGAACCAGGGGTGTTTGAGGTCAGATCGCAGGTCGTCGTCACCTACGAGGTCACATCGTGATGCATCGTTGCTGAATACCTCAGGTCCTTCATTTTTTAAATTTCTATAGATTAAATTTACTCTTGATTTTATGTCCGCCTATTTATGCCTTTTTTCTAGAGGCCTTGGACCGCTTTCTCCTATATGAACTTGAAGACGAACGCCGCTTCATCCCACGCCTTGCCGATCAGCTTCCCGTAATAGTCGAGATCGAACTCGGAGGCATCCCACTCAGTATCAACATCCCAACTACCAGCATCGCGAACAACGAATCCCACAGTCATACCCGGTGAGACCTTCACACCCTTTCTCCGATAGGCGGCGATCGCTGAAGCCTGAACACATCTCTTCTCGTAGTTGAGCTTGCTTATCCGCCGATTGATGACCATCTGAGAGGGGTCTGCTCTAGGCAGTTCCCGATGGTACCACTTCACGATCTCCAATACCTGTGGCTTGATTCGACGTAGCTCTTCTATGCTCCGAGCCTCGCCCATCTTCTTAAATACCTCCATCTGCATACGACTGATGTACTCTGGAGTATCCCTCTTCCGGGCTGCAACACCCCGTATCTTCATCTTGCCACTAGACATCCGACCGAAGTATCTGTTGTAAGCTCCGAAGCCGTCGGCCAGAGGCAGGAATACGATCCAATCATAAGGATCAAGCTCAGTGCCTATCCCGGTAGCGGCCTCCACATTCTCTTTAAACTGGGACGCATCGCCGCCTTTGACCCAGAGGCAATCAACAATACCGTGGAGCACCTCCAGATCCATGCGTTCCGCAATCTGCTTGGTCTGGAGCAATAACTCTCTTGGTGGGACGATTTTGTCCGACCCTATCTATGAGCAACCTGTTTTGGAACGTAATTTATATAATTCTTATATGCAGAGATCAAGTAAAAAGGAGAGAGGGCCATGCGCAAACACAAGAGCGAATCCGTTCCCATCAAGATTCAGACACTTTATGACGATATTGCGAAGTTGACCGATTCCATCTGCCTCGATCACCTTGATAAAGAGTACGCAGAACTTGCCCGGCGTATGGCATCAACCCTGGCGAGAAAAAGGCCCTCACCTCTGGCTAGAGGAAGAAAGGACGTCTGGGCGGCGGCTATTGTCTACGCTTTGGGAAGTGTCAACTTCCTTTTTGACAAATCCCAGGTGCCCCACATGAGAGCAGACGAACTGGCTAACCTTTTTGGAGTCAGCCAGAAGACCGCTGCTAACAAGGCCCGCCAGATCAGAGATATCCTAAAGATTGAACAAGCTGACCCTAACTGGTGGCGACCCTCCAAATTGGAGGAAAAACCTCTAGCTTGGTGGGTTATGATTAACGACCTGGCGGTCGATGCCCGCAAACTGCCGGTAGAGATCCAAGAGGAGCTTGTGCAACGCAAGCTGATACCGTTCGTCCCCGGCAAACGGACCGTGCCCGATGAAGAGGCATCTGTGGAAGATGAGAACGAGCCAGAAGAGTAGCCGCTTCCAGAAGAAACGAATAGGATCGTGTAATTGAGGATCGAATGCGATAGCAGCATCCAGTGGGTCATCCAAGGCGTAGAAAGCTTCGCTAGAGTGGACCTTGACCATCTCAGCCAGCCTCTGGCCGTATACCTGGTCCTCCTTGTGTAGTGCTCGCGAAGCTTTGAGCCACCGTTTGTACTTGTGAACCTCGCTGAATACGAAGACCCGGCTGGCAAATGTTCTATTTTTGTCTACGTCTTGTGATGTGGAGAAATCAACAAAAAGTCTACAATTTCCCTATACTATTACTTATCATATAATAGGGGAAATGTGTACTTTTCTTGGATTCTTGGGAATGCAGGCTAAATCGACAAAAAGTCCACAATTCCCCTATTAATAATAACATATCTTATAATAGGGAAAATGTGTACTTTTTTTCTATTTCAGATATTGAGTTCTTATCGTGAGAATTCATCCAAGAATTTAAATCGAACACTGCGAATATCGGCTGCAATCAGCGGCAAAAGCACATCGGCGAAATTGATGACGCAAACTGACCAACTCAACCGCAAACTACAAGTATCTATAACGATTATATAGTGAGTTTGCCGCGTTTCGTGCTGTAAGAACGAGGACGAGCATACCGACTAGCTCTTCAGGCTAGACCTGAGAGGTGCTGTCTATCGAGGCAGCATTCGGAAAGCACTGGGAAGCTGAGGATTCATTGGGTACGGATATATGCACGCCGTAACGGGCGTAGTATATGCTCAAAACTCAGCTAAACCCAAGAGTCCTCGTCAAGTGCGAGATAGCGGCACAAAGCTGAGGATAGAACAAGCAATAGGCCCGACAATCGGATGACGCTCTCGGGTTCTCGTGATTGGGACGCTGTGTATTGGACAGCGCTGTGCTTCTCTCTTCGGTGGTCCCTAGAGGTAGGGCGCTGTTATCGGCGCTGGCCGCCTTTGACTCGATTCCACTATTCTGGCATCATCCACCGTGTTCTTGTTGGTTGATCTCTCCAGAGGGTGCTTTTACAGGCTTCGATTCGTTTCACCATCAAGACGATGTTTAGCTTGCGGTCGTCATCCGCAACAGCTACAAGGCAATCTCAGGGGCTACCAGGATGGCCACCGCCAGGATGGTCATCGTCAGGGTGGTCATCACCAGGATGGTCATCATCAGGGTGGTCATCATGGCGATCGGGGCCACTTGGTGTGTTATCTGGTATATCTCGCGGATGGTTGTTCGGTCTGTCAAGTATCGTATACCAACCAGATGTATACCAATTAGATGGGTACCTATTAGATGTAGACCAATCAGATACGCCGCTGCTATGTACATTGAATGTTATCGCGTCACTGTAAGGGCCGCCACTTATTTGGCATCTCAACTGATATCCCCCCACAGTGTCTGCGTAGAACCATAGTCGGTACTGGTGGTTGGCCTGGACATATCCAAGGCTGTGATATTCAGTGTCACCATCGGGACACTGTTCCTCCAAAGTCAACTGCCCTGAAGTGTACGGAATAATGAGAACTCTTGCATAACGATACCGAGGCATATCTATTTCGCCCCAGTTCTCGTCGCCATCGCTAGAAACGATCCACACTCCAGATTGATCATTTCCAGATATCGAGGCGGGTTGGTATTCATACGAACTCGATTCTTCAATTAGTGTCCAAGGACTCTCAAATACACCGGTTTCCCAAGCCTCGCTATAAGCTTGCGGGATGCAGGCACAGAGCACAAATATGGACACGACAGTCAGAGGCCATCTAAACATCTGCATAACTCCCACTCCTATGATCATTTGTTTGAAGTCTTATGCCACCTACAGACAATCGTCAGTCCTTGTTATTTAAATAGCTGTTTTTCATGTAGATCTTATGTTTGTCTGATATGTAGCCTCCGAGATTTTGATGCGTAGAAGGGCCGTCCAAAGGTGTGTTCAACATCGATTCTGCTTTTATAAGGCTGATTATATCGCAAAAACAAAATAATAATTGGAAGTGACATCCAATGTTGGAATCGGTTTTTACCTGTCACTATTTCGAACCACGAATACAACAGATATTTATAATTGAGATATATACATATATTCATACCTGAGGGGGTAGCTAGACCATGAAAGAAGGAGTAGCCAAAGTGCTGGACGACGATGACCACGTGTTCGTAGACCTTCTTCATAGCTTGGGTGTCCAACGCAATGTGGCCAGGGTCATAACCTTCCTGGCGGTTGCTGGCGAGGCGACATCCAGAGATCTCGAACGCGGGGCCGGACTTAGACAGCCTGAAGTTAGTATCGCGATGCGCACGCTGCGTCGTGAGAACTGGATCAATGAACGTGATGTGAAGAGCGGCCAAGGTAAAGGTCGGCCTTCTAAGGTCTATTCTCTGAGCACGCCAGTAGACAAGATCATCAAGATCATTGAGGAGGAAAGGCAGAAGGAGTCTGCAAAGGCGACCGAGTCTATACAGAAGCTGAAAGACTTCGCATCCATCTGATGCTGAGTTCGAACAATCCAGTCAAATGATACGTGAGAGTTAGGAGGTGCAGAAGTGATTGAAAAGAAGCCCGGGGCGATTAGGTTTGGAGAAGCTCTAGGGACAGGTGTCAGCTCAGCCTTTGTTAACATGAGATCCGAGATTATGAAAGACGCTGCTCTATCTGCCAAAGATAAGGCACTTATCGCATTGGCGTGCTCTGTGGCAATAAGGTGTGATTCCTGCGTCGAATTCCACAAGAAAGAAGCCATATCTGCCGGAGCCACTAGAGAAGAAATGCTCGAAGCTGCCGCAATAGGAGGACTCATTC